>Ga0187783_10000943_pt1 | contig 21335 bp, 20 predicted proteins | sample 1015_SJ02_MP02_2_FD_132471 | JGI IMG/M metagenome (GOLD analysis project Ga0187783, IMG submission 132471) | Tropical peat soil microbial communities from peatlands in Department of Meta, Colombia - 1015_SJ02_MP02_20_MG | ecosystem: Environmental > Terrestrial > Soil > Wetlands > Peat | place...
CCGGTGCGAAGATCGTTGACCTGCGATTCATCGACCTGCCGGGCATGTGGCAGCATTTTTCCATCCCGGCTGAAGACCTTGACGACGATCTCTTCAGCGATGGCATCGGTTTCGACGGATCGAGCATCCGCGGATTCCAGGCAATCCACGAAAGCGACATGCTTCTGATCGCCGATGCCGACACGGCGGTCATGGACCCGGTTCTTTCCATTCCAACGTTGAATATCATCTGCAACGTTTTCGACCCCATCACGCGCAAGCCTTACTCGCGCGATCCACGATACGTGGCGCAGAAGGCGGAAGCCTATCTGAAGAAGACCGGCGTCGCCGACATCAGCTATTGGGGCCCCGAAGCGGAGTTCTACATCTTCGATAACGTGCGCTACGACCAGACGGCGCACAGCGGGTACTACTTCGTCGACTCGGTTGAGGGCATCTGGAACACGGGAGCCGAAGAGAATCCCAACCTCGGCTACAAGCTGCGTCACAAGGAAGGCTACTTCCCGGTTCCGCCGTCCGACACGCTGCAGGATATCCGCTCGGAGATCATCATCGCCCTGCGCGGCATGGGCGTGCCGGTCGAAGTGCACCACCACGAAGTGGGCACCGCGGGCCAGTGCGAGATCGACATGCGTTTCGGCCCGCTGGTCAAGATGGCCGACAATCTCATCACCTACAAATACGTCATCCGCATGATCGCCAAGAAGCACGGTATGACCGCAACCTTCATGCCCAAGCCGCTCTTTGGCGACAACGGCAGCGGCATGCACGTGCACCAGAGCCTGTGGAAGGGCGACAAGAACATCTTTTACGATGCCAAGGGCTATGCGCTCTTGAGCCAGAACGCGAAGTATTACATCGGCGGCCTGCTCAAGCACGCCCCGGCGCTTCTGGCCATCGCCGCGCCGACGACAAACTCGTATCGCCGCCTGGTTCCGGGCTACGAGGCGCCGGTCAATCTCGCCTACTCGCGGCGCAACCGTTCTGCGGCCCGCCGCATTCCGGTACTCCACCAGCCCCAAGGCCAAGCGCATTGAGTTCCGCTGTCCCGATCCGTCGACCAATCCTTATCTCTGCTTCGCGGCTCTGCTCATGGCCGGCCTCGACGGCATCAAGAACAAGATCGATCCCGGCGAGCCTCTCGACAAGGACCTCTACGAGCTCGAGCCGGCCGAGGCCAAGAAGATCAAGAGCACGCCCGGCTCATTGGGCGAAGTTCTCACAGCTCTCGAGAAGGATCACGACTTCCTGCTGCAGGGAGACGTCTTCACTCCCGACCTGATCGAAACCTGGATCAGCTACAAGCGCGAGAAGGAGCTGGCCCCGGTCAATCTGCGGCCGGTGCCGTACGAGTTCTTCCTCTACTACGATCTGTGAGGGCAAACCCACAACTGCTGCGATATGATCGAGACGGCCGGCTTTCTTCAAGTCGGCCGCTTCGTTTCAAGCGGACCTCGCAATTTCAAGCGAAGCTTGCTCCAGGCTTGCATGAGATTCTCTCTTGAAGTCGATGACGAAATTTGCCATGGCGTTAAAATACTCAGAACGTAGCTTATTTAGGTCGGCACTCTTAATTTTCGCGGCATTCACTGCTGCATCTCCCAGATTCTTGATCGACGTCAGGTTGTCATTGAGCTTTTGGCGGACTGCTTCGGGAAGATACTGCTTGTAGACTGCGAACACTGCTTCGTATTCCTGCATCTTCTTTGCGACAATGAGTGCGAGTTCGTTCATATCGCTTTCTGGTGATGAAAGCGCCGATTTATCTATCGTTTCGATTCTATCCACCATTTCCTGCAGATTCTTTTGATTCAGAAACTGCCGCCGGCTTACTCTTGCTCTCTTATCGGTTCTCACAGACATATACATGGAGATGACGGAAAGAATAACCGCCAGGGCAGCGCTGGCCGCTTCGACCCAACTGGGAATTGAAGCTGATTCAGACATCGGCGACACCTCGAATCTCCGAGTGCTACAAATTGTATGCTACGGAAAAATGCGCCCACCTCGCCGGGTGCCCCGCCGAAGCTCGGCTTGGGCTGGGTTGAGCCATAAAGGCGTCAAATCGAATTCGTCTCGCTCCTTCCACAATCCACTGAAAGCACACACAAAAAATTTTCCCGCGGAATTGCGATTGATTTCCTCAATCGGCGCAGAATCGATGCATGGGTTCCGAAAAATATCGCGCTTCGTCGTCTCTCTTCGTCGTCGCGCCGATGCCGGATTACCCGTCTCAAGGAGGAAAATAAATGAAAGAATTTTTTCCCATACCCCAGGGGGTATAAAACTCCTACATCTACCCACGTAAACCCAAAGAAACCCGGCAAAACCCGAAAACTTCGCGGCGCAAAACGGCGCAAAACGTCGGCGTCGCCCAGTTTTCAGTTCGATCTTGCCACTGGCTGACTAGCTCTGATTACGCCGCTAGCCCCGCTGCTGGCCTCGACCTCTTCGCCTAGAATCCCCGCTGCCGTGACGCAATCCTCTCGGCTCACGTCGCGATGGGTCACCAGGCGCATCACGCCATTTCCCAACGCAGTGATCAGCACACCGCGCGCTTTGAGCCGCGCAACCAAGTCGGCAGCGCTGATCTCATTCGCAAGACTGAAGACGACGATGTTCGTCTCGACGGACTCGAGATCGATGGCCACGCCTTCGACGTGCGTCAGCGCTTCGGCCAGCAGTCGAGCATTCCCATGATCGGCAGCCAGGGCCTTCGGGCCGTCCTCGAGGGCGATGAGTCCTGCCGCCGCCAGCACACCCACCTGCCGCATGCCGCCGCCCAAGGACTTTCGCAGGATGCGCGCCTTCTTCATCAGCTCTGCCGAACCAACGAGCATCGATCCCACCGGCGCGCCCAGCCCCTTCGTCAGCGAAAACATCACGGTATCGAATCCGCGCGTCAAGGTTCGAACATCCACGCCCAGCGCCACGGCCGCGTTGAAGATGCGCGCGCCGTCGAGGTGCAAGGGGAGCTTGTGTTCCCTGGCCCCGGCAACAATCTCGTCCAACAGTCCCACACGCGTGCAGACTCCGCCGGCAAGGTTCGCCGAATTTTCAATTACGATCAATCCGGTTGCCGCGCGAAAGCCGCCGTACTTTGTGATGTGGGGCTCGATGTGCTTCCACGTGAGGATTCCGCCTTCGCCCGGCACGGCGCGGATCAGGCAGCCGGAGAAGACCGCCGTGGTCGCCATCTCATATTCCAGAATGTGCGCCAGCGACTCGGCAATCACCTCCTGGCCAGGCTGGGTGAGCAGGCGGATCGCGACCTGGTTGCCCATCGTGCCCGTGGGCAAAAACAGCGCCGCCTCGCGCCCGAAGACTTCAGCCGCGCGCTTCTCGAGCAAATTCACCGTCGGGTCTTCTCCATAGACGTCGTCGCCCACTTCAGCTGCGGCCATTGCCGCCCGCATCTCAAGCGTGGGCCGCGTTACGGTGTCCGAACGCAAATCGATGATTCGTTCCAAGCGGTCTAGCCTTCCCGGTCAGGAATTCTCTTAGGTCCCTCGATTCCTCGAGCTCCCATTCTACTGGTTGATCGAGTGCGGGCCCGAAGGCCGCCAAGGCCGCCGCAGCGACCGGCCAGCCGCGCCAACGGGGTTACAATCGACGACCTTGTGCCCTCGCCATAACCACACGGCCGAAAAATCCCCTTGCATTCGATTAGCGCTTTCGTGTCGTATGATTGCGATACGAGATCCGGTTCCCATTTCCCGTTTGAACGTGCGACAGATTGTGGACCGGTGTTTCTCGCGGCGTTCTCTGCCCCATTCAAACCAACTGTCAGGGAGGACAAAGCCCATTGAATTCGCGGCTGCTTCGCATTAAACCCATGTCGATGCTCTCCGAGGAGGCGAGCGAGCAGGGAGCGCACACGTTGAAGCGTTCGCTCGGAGCCATCAATCTGGTTACGCTGGGCATTGGCGCCGTTATTGGCGCCGGCATCTTCGTGCTGACCGGCCAGGCTGCCGCGCTCTACGCCGGTCCGGCTGTAGCTCTGAGCTTTGTGCTGGCCGGTCTCACGTGCGCCTTTGCCGGCTTGTGCTATGCCGAGTTTGCCTCGATCATTCCCATCGCCGGATCGGCCTACACTTATGGCTACGCCACGCTCGGTGAGCTGGTGGCCTGGATCATCGGCTGGGACCTGGTGCTGGAGTACGCTTTCGGGGCGTCGACAGTCGCGTCCGGCTGGTCGGGTTATTTCAACAGCCTTCTGCAGCAATTCGGCATCACCATCCCGCCGCAACTGACGGCATCGACCGGAACGCACCTCGTCCTTTATCACCATCAATGGATGCCCATCATGTCGCTGCCGCCGGGAGTGAGCGACGCCGGATTGCCTCACGTGACCGCTGCGTTCAATCTGATCGCCATGGCAATCGTTATGGTCATCACGTTTATCCTCGTCATCGGAATCAAGGAATCGGCAAATTTCAACTCCGCCATCGTGTTCATCAAGCTCGCAGTGGTGGGAATCTTTCTTGTGGTCGGCGGCTACTTTCTGATCCGCCATCCCGACGTGGCCCGGCACAACTGGCATCCCTTCATTCCGCCCAAGGACGCGCACGGAAATTTCGGGTGGACAGGCATTCCCAAAGGAGCTTCCCGAATTTTCTTCGCCTACATCGGATTCGATGCGGTTTCAACCGCGGCTCAGGAAGCGAAAAAGCCGCAGCGCGATATGCCCATCGGCATTCTCGGTTCGCTCTTCATTTGCACCATTCTTTACATCCTGGTTTCGTTAGTGCTCACCGGGCTGGTGAGCTACAAAACGCTGAACGTAGGCGCGCCAGTGGCCGTCGGAATCGATGCCACGGGCGTAACCTGGGGAGCGCTTCTGGTGAAGATCGGCGCCGTCTTCGGTCTCGCCACCGTCATGCTGGTCATGCTCCTCGGCCAGACCCGCGTTTTTTACTCGATGTCGAAGGACGGCCTGCTTTGGAAGTGGGCGTCGGCCGTGCACCCCAAATTCCGCACACCCTGGATCACGACCATCGTCTTCGGAACCTTTGCGGCCGTGTTTCCCGCGTTCCTGCCCATCGACAGGCTTGCCGACCTCGTGAATATCGGCACGCTGCTCGCGTTCGCCATTGTCAGCGCTGGCGTGTGGGTGCTTCGCGTCCGGCATCCAGAGCTAAAGCGACCCTTCAAGGCGCCTCTCGTTCCCCTGGTGCCGATTTTGGGCATCGTGAGCGCGCTTTACCTCATGGCCAATCTCGCGTTGATTACCTGGGAAGTGATGATCGGCTGGCTCATCTTTGGACTGCTGATCTATTTCACCTACTCGATCAAGCACAGCAAGGTGCAGCGGATGGCGAACGCTCAAGTGGCGGACTGAGGCTTCATTTTCAGAATCGAGGGAATTGCCGAGCGCCACGCTTCGATCCCAGGGGCTAAATTTGCTGGAAAGTGGTAAACTAAACTCACTGGACTTAGTTTACCGGAGGCTTGGCCGGATGCGCACCTATAACATTCACGAGGCAAAGACGCATCTATCCCGATTGGTGGATGAGGTCGAGAACGGCGAACCCTTCATCATCGCCAAAGCCGGCAAGCCGAAGGCCCAGGTGATCCCGATCCGGTCCGCTAAGAAAAAGCCGAAGCCGCGCATTGGCTTTATGAAGGGCGCCTACGTGGCGCCAGACGACATAAAGACTCCGTTCGCAGCTGAGATCGAAGAGATGTTTTACGGTGGCAAGTGAGATTCCTCCTCGACACCCAGCTACTCGTTTGGGTTCCGGTTTCGAGTTCTAGAATCTCGAGATCAGCGCGCGCAGTTCTTAACAGCCCAGAGAACACTTTCTCTTTCAGCGTGGCGAGTCTTTGGGAACTTGCGATCAAGTCCGGCCTCGGAAAACTTGATCCAAATCTTGACCCGCGGACTCTTCGCCGCGAGGCGCTCGAAAGCGGCTACGAGGAACTGTCAGTGCTTGCGCAACACGCTCTCGCCGTCGACAATCTGCCGCCCATACACAAAGATCCCTTCGACCGACTGCTCATTGCTCAGGCAACGGTGGAAGGGATCACATTGTTGACGGTGGACGCAACCATCGCCCGCTATTCCGGCCCGATCCGGAAAGTCTAACCGACCGGCGGCTTACGCCGTCGTCTTCGCGCAGAACTCGTCGAAGGCGCGAACCAGCTCGGCGGCGATATCCTGCGCCGTCGTTTGCTCAATGACAAAACGCTGCATGAGGTACACCAGCTTGCCGTCGCGCAGAATTGCAATCGAAGGCGAGCTGGGCGGATGGCCCTCAAAGTAACTGCGGGCGCGCTCAGTGGCCTCGCGGTCCTGGCCGGCGAAAACGGTAATCTTGCGATCGGGTTGGTTGGCCGCATTGGCCAGCGCCAGCCGCACGCCGGGGCGCATCTTGCCCGCCGCGCAGCCGCAGATCGAGTTCACGACGACGAGCGTGGTTCCGGGCTCGTTCACCGCGGCATCCACTTCGTCGGCGGTGCGGGTTTCTACGATTCCGGCGCGCACCAGCTCTTCGCGCATGGGAATCACCATCAACTCTGGATACATTTTTGCCTCCGGAAGACTGCGGACCGCGTGGTACCAACCTCGAAGCCGGCCGTATCGCGCAGTACCAAAGATGTTTTTAACCGGCCCCGCGATACGAGCATGCGGTCCCGGCATAGGAGAAGCTGCCTGCATCTATTCTAACTTCCCTCGCCCTAAGCGCGGTTCACTATTGATGTAGCCTTGTACCGATGCAGTTCATAGAAGATCAACTGCTCGCCCCGTACACGACCTTGGGCATCGGCGGGCCGGCGCGCTGGTTCGCGCAGGCAAAGAGCGAAGCCGAGGTCGTAGAAGCGAGCCGGTGGGCGCGTGAACGTGCACTGCCAATGTTCGTGCTGGGCGGCGGCAGCAATGTGCTCATTTCTGATGGCGGGTTTGCGGGCCTTGTGCTGCACATCGGGCTGATCGGCATCGATCCGGGGGGCGAAGTTTTCCGCGTGGCCGCCGGTGAATCGTGGGACGACTGCGTGCAGCGTACCGTCGAGGCGGGATTTGCTGGGTTAGAGTGCCTGGCCGGCATTCCCGGCACCGCCGGCGGAACGCCGGTACAGAACGTCGGCGCCTACGGACAGGAAGTCTCCACCGTGATTGAACAAGTGCGGGTTCTCGACACGCAGGCGCAAGAGTTCCTGGAGCTTTCAAATCGGGATTGCGGGTTTGCTTATCGTCGCAGCCGTTTCAATTCCACTGATCGCGGCCGCTTCATTGTTGTGCGCGTCGACTACCGGCTCAAGCACAATGGCGAGCCAAATCTCACCTACGCTGACCTGAAGCTTCACTTTCAGAGCCGCACAGAGCATCCTTCTCTTTCTGAAGTTGCTGCAGCCGTGCGCAGCATACGCCGCGGCAAAGGCATGCTTCTTGTCGACGGCGATCCCGACTGCCGCAGCGCGGGCAGCTTTTTTAAGAACCCCGAAGTGCCGCCGCAAGTCTCCGCCAAAATCTGCGAGGGAGCCGAACGGGCCGGCCTTACCCTGCGCACCTATCCATGTGACAGCGGACTTGTGAAGATACCAGCCGCGTGGCTGATTGAGCAGGCGGGATTCTCCAAAGGTTATCGGCTCGGCGCGGCTGGAATTTCGTCGCGGCACACGCTGGCGCTGGTTAACTGCGGCGATGGGACCGGTGACGCGTCGGCCGCCCAGATCCTCGCGCTGGCGCAGAAGATCGCTGACGCCGTCGAAGCCAGGTTTGGCATCCGGCTGGTGATGGAACCGGAGAAGGTAGGGTTCTAGACTGGGCGCAGCCGGCCCAGCAAGCGGTTCCTGTCGGCGGCAAGCACCTCGGCCGCAGGACCCTGTGCCGCGAGCTGGCCCTCGCGGACCTGCAAAACATCTGCGCTGGTGGCGAGTGCGTCGCTCACGTCGTGCGTGGCCATCACAGCCTGTACATTTCTGGTGCGCAGCCACGCCTGCAATTTTGTCAGCAACGCATCGCTCGCGACGCCGTCGAGCGCCGAGAACGGCTCATCGAGAAGCAGCAGCCTCGGGTTTGTGGCCAGCGCGCGAGCCAACGCGATGCGCTGCGCCTGCCCACCGGAAAGATTCCGCGGGTGCAGAGCTGAGAGGCTGGTTGCTCCTACCAGTTCCAGTGCTTCGCCGACGCGCGCCGTCCGGCTGGCCCGGTCGGCGCCGCGCAACCCGTACGCCACATTCTCCGCCGCTGTCAGATGAGGAAATAGCGATGGCTGTTGGGTTACGAATGCGATTCGCCGGTGGCCGGGGGCGCGCCAAATTCCTTTCGCTGTGTCAGTCAGGACCAGGCGATCGAGAACTACCCGCCCTGCAACCGGGGCGCCATGATGGGGTTGATCGAGCCCGGCGAGAAGGCGTAGAAGCGTTGTCTTGCCCGCGCCCGATGGGCCGAAAACAATCGTCCACGGCGCGGGGATCTTGCAATCTACTTGCAGGCGGAAACTTCCGCGTCTTGTCTCCAGCGCGAGCTCAAGCACGGCGCGCGCTCCCGCGGTTTTGCACGCTTGCATAAACCAGCACCAGAGCGGCGACGCTCATGGCGAGAAGGACAGCCGCGGTGCGGTTGGCCGCGAAGTAATCGAAGCTTTCGACCTGGTTGTAAAGCACGATGGATAGCGTGCGTGTCGCGCCGGGAATGTCGCCGCCCAGCATGAGCACCACGCCGAATTCACCGATCGTATGCAGGAAAGTAAGCACAATCGCGGAGAGCAGCGAGCGGTCGGCGAGTGGCATAAAGACGCTTGAGACCACGCGCGCCGGACCAGCGCCGAGGAGCCGCGCCGCGTCGACCAGTGAGGTGTCAACGGCGGCAAACCCAGCCACCAGCGGCTGCACGGCAAACGGCAGGCTGTAAATCACTGAGCCGACCACAAGGCCGCTGAACGAGAATGCCAGCGGGTGACCGATCAGCGCGGCGATGGCGCGGCCGAAGGCAGTGCGCGGCCCAAGCAGGACGAGAAGAAAGAAGCCGAGGACAGTCGGCGGCAAAACCATGGGTAAAGTCGTCAAGGCTTCAACGGCGGCGATCCAGCGCCCGCGCCCGAGCACGAGCAGCGCCGCCAGCGGCACCGCGATGCAAAGCAAAATCGCGGTCGTGATCGACGCGAGGCGGAGAGATACTGCGAAGGCCTGCCAGTCCATGAGCGTCCCTCAACAGACTACCGTTGAGCAGAGCGGTTTCGATCGAATTCCTGATGGATGAGTAACTCCTGCGGCAACAACCCCTGGCTATTTCACCGGCGTCAGGCCGCGCTTCGCGAATTCAGATTGGACCTGCTCGGAAAGCAGGAAATCGAGCAGCTTGTGCGCGGCTGCGCGCTGCGTGGTTTTGCTCACGATCACAGCGCCCTGCTCGATGGGAGGGTAGAGGTTCGGAGGGATGACGAAGAAGGTTCCGCTTTCCTTGAGCCTCGGCGTCATTGCAGAGGTCAGCGAGATGAGTCCGGCGTCGGCATTGGCCGAGTCGGCAAACTGGGCAGCCTGGGCGATATTCTCGGCGGTCACAATGCGCGGCTTCAGCGATTCATAAAGATTGAGGCTGGTCAAAGCCGCCACTGCTGCGCGGCCATAAGGCGCGCGTTCGGGATTGGCGATAGCCAGCCGCTTGAGATTCGGATCGCGCAATAAATCAAGCGATGGCGGGGGCAGGTGCGAGTCCTTTCGTTCCCACAAAACCAGAGTGCCCCTGGCATAAGTGATCGGTGTGCTTGAGTCCGCGCTGCCCGCCGCATCGGCAAGCCCGGCGTTGATCAGACGCTTGGGATAGCCCAGGTCAGCCGACAAAAACAGATCGAAGGGCGCGCCGTTTTCAATCTCCGTCGTGAGCATTGCCGATGCCTGAAAGGTAGCTTCGGCGGAAATGCCTGTGGCCCGCTGAAACTCGTCGAGGATGGGCGGCAAAACCGGCTCCAGATCGGCGGCGGCAGCCACGCGTAGCGGCGTTTGCGGCTGCGAGGGAGCCTGCGCGCATCCAGGCGCTACAAAAAGCGCGCACGCGATTGATGCGGAGAGAAATGTCTTCGACATTGACGTCATTCGCACGTCTCCATGATCTGGGTAGGTACCCGTTACCAACAGCCGTGGTCGCGAACATGAACGCTGTAGTGGCTCTCGGCAGCCTTAAGCTTCGCTTTGCACTCCTTCACCGCTGCTACTTTGGATTGGCGAGCCGAATCGCTCTTTGAAGTCTGTTTGAGATCGTCGGATGCAGTTAGCCACTTTGCGAGCAATTGAGACAGATCTGTATGAAGCCGAGCTCGCTCCTCACAATCCGGAGTCTTGTGCATTGTGACCTTGCGTCCATCACTTAGCTTCATGCTAATAGCCCTTAGCGGCTCCAAAGATGGCTCGTCACACCCGTTTCCATCGCGGAAGTCACTGGCCGTCTCCTGTTCACCAGGCAACTAAAGGCTGGGACGTCGCCCACTACGCTGTCCACGGCAAGACGCGCCCCCGCACTGGTAGGCTAACACCAGATATGGACGACAATCTGCATCAGTTGCGCTGCTTCGGTTGCGGGAGCCGGATTGCGGGAGCAGAGGCACAGCCGAATTTTCGATGCGCGGTTTGCGGAGATCTGTTCGAAGTCGAATATCCCGGCTGGAACCAGCGCGCTGGCCCGAACCGCCCCAATCCCGGCGCTCTGAAGTGGCTGTGGCGGGAACGCCGCTGTTCGGCTGAATCTCTCGATCAATCCGGCGTCTGGCGCTTTCGCGAGCTGCTTCCAATCCTGGAAAGTTTCGGCAACGTCATTTCACTCCGCGAGGGCAGCACGCCGCTATATCACCTGCCCCGCGCGGCCAAGCGTTTGGGGATCGACCAGCTTTATGCCAAACATCAGGGGATGAACCCATCGGGATCGTTCAAAGACACAGGAATGACCGCCGCGCTCAGCGTGGCGCGCGAGCGGGGTTTCAAGTGGGTGGCTTGCGCATCGACGGGCAACACATCGGCGTCGATGGCGGCCTATGCCTCGCGCGCCGGAATGAAGAGCCTGGTGCTGATTCCCGAGGGCAAAATTGCCTGGGGCAAGCTGTCGCAGGCGATAGACTACGGCGCCGTCACCCTGCAATTAAAGACCGATTTCGACGGCTGCATGCGCGTGCTCGCAGAGATCGTCCGCCAGGCGCCCATCTATTTGCTCAACTCCGTGAATCCCTATCGGTTGGAGGGGCAAAAGACTCCGGCATTCGAGATTGCCGAGGCCTTTGACTGGAATGTGCCCGATCATGTCATTGTTCCGGGCGGAAATCTTGGCAACAGCTCGGCGCTGGGCAAAGGATTCCGCGAGCTGCACGAATTGAAGCTGGTGGCGCGGCTGCCCCGCGTTTCGATCATCCAGGCCGCCGGCGCCAATCCCCTGGTGCGCAGCCTGAAAGAAACGCAGGGCGCCGTATTGGAAGCCATGGAGGCGCACACGCGCGCCACCGCCATCCGCATCGGCAACCCGGCCTCGTGGCGCAAAGCTGCGCGAGTCGTTCAGGAAAGTGAAGGGTGGTGCCTCGACGTATCGGAGGCGGAGATCGCAATCGCCAAGGCAGAGTTGGGACTGGAGGGTCTCGGCTGCGAGCCGGCGTCGGCCGTCACGCTCGCGGGTCTGAAAAAACTCCGCGCCGATGGCGTGATCCACTCTGGCCAGACGGTAGTTCTGGTATTGACTGGCCACACGCTGAAGGATGCCGACTACACCATTGACTTTCATCGCGGCACGCTTCTGAGTGAGGAAGAAAAGTCGGGGCTGGAAAAGCAAATCGACGCGTTGCGCCGCGATGCCATTACCGTGGACGCCACGCCCGCGGCGGTTCTCGGCGCACTCGAGGGCCAACTGGCATGAGCGATCGAGAAACGGCCTGCGGTGTGCGGCTTCGTTTGCCTGCAACTTCGGCAAATCTCGGCCCCGGGTTCGATGCCGTCGCAGTGGCTCTGGATTTTTTTCTCGAAATCGAGGCCGAGCCGGCGGGGGAATTTGTCATTGCTGCCGAGGGACGCGACGCGGGTCGCTGCGCGCGCCTCGAAGACAATCTGATCCTCGAAACCTACCTGCAGGTCCTGCGCGATCGCGGCCACAAGGCTGTTCCGCTCTCGATTCGCATCGTCAATGCAATCCCGCTGGGCATGGGCTGCGGCTCTTCGGCGGCGGCGCGGCTGGCTGCCATTGCGCTGGCCAATCACTTCGGCCGGATCGGCTGGAATACCGATCGCATCCTCGAAGAGGCCTATGCGCTCGAAGGGCACCCGGATAACGTCGCCGCCTGCTGGCTGGGAGGGTTCGTGACCGCCATTCCTGAAGGAAAGAGCGTGCGCGCTGCGCAGATCAGTCCGCCGCAGCAGTGGCGCGCGATTCTCGCGCTCCCGGCCGAACCGCTTTCCACAAGCCAGGCGCGAGCCATGTTGCCTGGCCACGTCCCACTTGAGGACGTCACGGCAAATCTGCAATCTTTGGCGATGCTGGTTCTCGCATTCGCCCAAGCGCGTGGCGATTGGCTGAAGCTGGCGATGGTGGATCGCATTCATCAGCCGTACCGCGTACCGTCGTGTCCGCTATTCCCGCTGGTCCATCCACTCGTTGGCTCGCATGGCATTCTGGGTGTTTCCTTGAGCGGCGCCGGTCCCGCGATTCTGGCAATCGTGGATGGCGAGAGCAGCCTTGAACCTGCTTCGATAGCCATTCACAGGGCGATTGAAAATCATTTCCAGGCAGAGTTGATTCCATGCCGCTTTTCACAGGTCGGAGCGGCGCAACTTATTGAAATAAAATGATGTTCATTCAAATAAATCCGCCCCGACCGCGCAAACGGTGCGTTATCAATGAGTTACCATTGTTATCTTCGTGGGTAGTCACTGAACCAACGATTACTCCACAAATTACCTAAGTTTGCTTGCTATTTATCGATTTACTAACTACATTCGCTGCGTGAGCAGTTCTGGGGGAGGGCTGCTCTAGCGCCCGAGATCCTTAAAGGATCCGGGCGCTTCTATTTGAAGCGGAGCCTTCATCTGCCAACCTTGAATGGATGAATCGGCCCGGCTTTTGCCCCTGGCGGGCGATCCCAAGCGATGCTTGCATCTGCGACCGATGAGTGCTTTCTGGCATCGGATAGGGTATACAGTTTTCTGTACAATGGACGAGTACAGGATTCATTCTCAAGGAGAATCATGTCTGAATCGGGTGTTTTGGAACTGAACGACGCGAATTTTGACCAGGAAGTGCTGAACAGCGAGCAGCCGGTGCTGGTGGATTTTTGGGCTGTTTGGTGCGGCCCCTGCAAGGCGATCGCCCCCTATGTGGACAGCGTGGCCTCGACATACGCGGGCAAGCTCAAAGTGGCGAAGGTCAACGTAGACCAGAACGGCGCAGCGCCCTCACGCTATGGGATTCGCGGAATTCCGGCGCTGCTGTTTTTCAAGAATGGGCAAGTAGCGGACCAGATGGTCGGCTTGCCGCCAAATCCGGCGCAGGCGATTGAAGAGAAGGTGAAGCGCCTGCTGGCTTGACGGCCACCGGAAGCAAATCTACAAGTCAACGATTGATCGAACGGCTCGGCGCGAAACCGGGCCGTTTGTCTTTGGTGGGCGAGATGCATACGGCGGCGAAGGGCGCGGCCGTCCTCGCGGGTGGAAGAGGAGAGAAATGCGCAACAAGAAAAAACTAATTTGATTAATAAAATTATATTAGAATACAAATGATTTGATCTATGAAATATTCGTCGAGATCGGCGCCACTCACCAGAGTAGTAACCTGCTTCCTGGGCGAGGCGGCACGCCTTGACGCGGGGCACACGTTGGCGCTGCTCCATGCTGGAAAATTGACCGGAACGCAGCTGGCAGCCCTGGAATTCGTTTTCGAGCCACGCACTATTTCGGCGGTCGCTTCGTATCTCGGTTTGTCGCGGCCGGCCGCCAGCCAGATGATTCACAAGCTCGTTCGCCGAGGCCTCGTCAAACGTTTCGAAGGCGCCGTTGACCGGCGCGCGAAGAACGTCGTGCTGAGCGCAAGAGGCAGCGCCTTGATTGAAAAGGTGGCATCGGCCCGCGCCGCCCGATTCGCCGCATCGATCTCAGAATTATCGCCGCAAGCTGCCCGCCGGCTTAAAGGGGCGCTTCGCGACGCGGCCATTCAGCTTGAGAAGGCCCGGATGACTGCGAAGAAGCGGACGAAGTAATGCTAGCCAGATTCTTCGATGCAAGCGGGACCGCGCGGGAATGGGAATCGCGCCGAGCTATCTCCCCTGACGAAAGCGAATGATGCGCCTGCGGTCGCGCTTGGTGGGCCTGCGCGGAGGGAACGTGACATACTGCGCGAGAGCTTTGCGCTCTTCCGCGAGGTGAAGGCGGGCGAGCCGGCTAGCGTCGGTTTCGCGGTAGAGCGATTGTGCCACCGGCGCCGGACCGCGCATCCGGCTGACTTCGAGAATGTCTACCTCGAAGATGCCACCCTCGTTTTCGATGTGCAAGCGGTCACCTGCGCGCACTTCGCGGGCCGGCTTCGCCTGCAGACCGTTCAATTGAATTCGGCCCAGGTCGCAGGCGCGCGAAGCCAGCGCACGCGTCTTGAAGAAGCGCGCCGCCCACAGCCACTTGTCGATGCGAACCGCGTCCATCGGGGAGTTCTTGCAAAGCGAAGCTATCAGGTCTTCCCGGTGGTTTTCCAGATGTATAAATGCTCAGAATCGCTTGAAGTAGATACGGCAAGCCCGATCTTGCGGGTTGCCCGGTTGATTGCCGAGCGAATGTTCGCTTTTGTGGCCGGCAGCGAATCGAGACGGACCTTGAGTGCTGTACCGGGCTCCAGAACATTGAGTTTCTTGAGCAAACGGGCGACAACCTTCTTATGTTTCCCTTCCCTGCCAGTGGGTATTTCGTTTTGGCTTATGGCCTCGAACTTTGGTTGCCTACCATCGGTTTTGCGATCACCTGCCATTCAAGATTGCTCCGCTAGCGGGCCAGGCTCCTCATCCTCAACATCGCTGAGCCCACGCTGCTCGAACGGTTAGATGACGGGGTCATCACAACGTATGCCTGTCGATTCGCAAGCGTATCGCTCGCGTAAAAATATCTTGTCGGCGTAAAAAATTCACAGTTCGAGGAGTCAGTCGCGTCGCGGCCGCCCTGGATTCGTTTTTTCCCGGAAAGTCTATGTGTCTGGCTTGCATCGGGTTTTGCTCCGCAGATGTGAAGAATTCAGCGGTAGTGGAACTTAACGTGCTGGAAGGAACGTGAGGTCGAAAAACAAGCCATGAAGAGAACACGCACTTCACTGCACGTGTCCACCGGCGAAAAGCGACCCGATTGGACCGTGAATTATCGCCCCAGAGTCCTGGTTGTCGACGACGAAGCAGCGATCGCCGATACGATTACGAAGATCCTCTCACTGAGAGGGTATTCAGCCACCGCGGTATATGACGGAGAGTGTGCGTTGGAATCGGCATTGCTGGCGCCACCTCATCTTCTGCTTACCGATGTCGTTCTCCCCGGAATGAATGGAATTGAGCTCGCGCAGACGATTAAGCGCGTCTATCCCGACTGCAAGATTCTCTTGTTTTCAGGACAGGCATCGACGATGGACCTGCTGGCGTCGGCTGATCGATCGGGGCATCGCTTTACCCTGCTCAGCAAGCCTGTGCCTCCGGAGGAACTTCTCGCCCAGGTTCAGAGACAGCTCGATCCATCCCTTGGACAGGCGGGCGCAAACGCGGAGAGATGGCACGGTTCGCTGCCCGCTGACTAAAGGGTAGCGAGTTGTCGCGCCGCACAACAGCCAGGCAGGGCGCCACGAACTTATTTCCCGGCTGCGCCGTGCATCAGCGCCTGGTATCGACGAGCGTACTCGGTCTTGTAGTCCGCGACCGCGGCATCGTAGCTCAGATGGGGAGCGTTTGGCGCGAGAGTCCAATGAATTTCAATGACGCGTGCTGAGGCCGGCACGCTCAGAGCTCCATTTACCGGGCGTATCGGCTTGCCGTCGGCCAGGGCGGATTGCAGCGTCACAAACCACGGCAGGTGAATGACGATCTCGCGCGGCGCGGCGGTAAACGCCATATTGAGATGAAGCACAGCCATGCCATCCTGCGGCTGTTCGAGAGTGAATGCCGCTTCGCCAAAGTATGTCGGCGCGCGGTGAACGGCGATCGTTCTTCCCTTGCCAATCCAGGCCGGCGAAACCACCGAAAGCAGATGGAGCGCGTCTCCCTCTTCCCGGACCAGCATATTCCGCAGCAGCGTGCGATATTCGGCAGCGAACCATCCGTGCGGTGCGAGGTTGCCGTCGAAATTGCGATCGCCCCAGGGACGAACGGTGAACTCGAATCCAGCCTGGGTTGAACTGGTGTGGAGAAGGATGGCGTAAAGCTCTTTCACGGCTTGCTCCTGGTCGCCGCGTATCGTCTCGGTCAAGGTGTTCTTGATGGTCAAATAGTGGTGAAGGTAAAAGCCATCGGCATAAGTCATGATGCCTTCGGCATATTTTGCCTGCGTGGCCTTCAGCGTGGCCGTCACGCGGGGATCGCGCGGATCGAGAATTGGCTCGTAATCGACTGCGAGCAGGTTGCCCCAGTCGTAGCCTCCGGTTTGTCCATCGAGCGCCGGCGGAATGTAGGCGTCGTGAGCGGCGGCCTGCGCATCGAGCAACTTCAAGAATGCCTGACGAAATTCGTCGTATTCGGCCTGCCAGCTCTCAGCCAGGTCGGAGTGGCCGGTTTCGCGCGCCATTTGGATCGCAAGCTTGAGCCCGCTCAGCGCCAGAAAGTTGTAACCGGTAAGATGGCCGGGCACGAACTCGTTGTCGCGCACGTCGCTGGCCGGTACGATGTGCAGCGGATCGACAGCGCGCGCCTGGCGCAGCCAATCGACAGCGCGACCGATTTGCGGCAGCGCCCACTCGGCAAAGTCTTTGTCGTGCGTCATGCGGTAATGCTGCGCGTAAGCCCACACTGCCTCGCCCCATCCGTCGTATTGCTCGGCCTGCGAAAGAAAGTTGCCGTCAGGCTTTTGGTGCTGGGCGAAAAAGTCGAGATCCTGCCTGGCGATCAGCGGATAGCCGGTGACGTCGAAGCTGTGGACGATATCGGCGCCGTCGCGCAGGAAGAACTCGTGGTAGTGCAGCTTGTTCACAGTCTGGATGTAGTCGGGCCCGATGTGGTCGCGGGCGATCAGGTCGTAGACGAGGCTGGCCCAGAACGTGTCGACCGCCTTTGTCTCGGGCAGTTCGATCTGCACACCCTGCGCGAAGATTCCCTTCCAGAACGCGGCTACGCGAGCTTCGTAGTCGTCGAAGCCAGCATTGTCGATCGCGGTGATCGCATCCTGATCATTGGTGGGAACCACCGGCATCTTGAAATCCAGCGACCACTCGGAGTTGGGCTGGAGCAGGCTCGAATACGTGACGATTCCCACCGGCGTCTCCGGCTCGACATGCAACGACGCAGGCTTGTCGATCTCTCGCGGATTCGAATCGCGGATGCGATCACGCAGGGTGAACCCGCGCGAAGAATAGCTCGATGGGAACGTATAGAGAAGACGATCGTCGCGATAGAAATGGCCGGGGTCGAAGGTGTTGGTCCAGTCGCGGTCGAATGCTTCGCCGATCTGCCGGTAGGCGCCGGGGTATTTTCCTTCGGCTGGACGAGTGAAGCGGTTATCGCCGTGGGGCGCGCCCGTCGTACTCAGCGCATCGTAGCGGATGCCGGTGGCGAAGATAGCGCGCACGGGCTGGCGCGAAATATTTTTCATCTGCACGCGGATGAAATTGACCAGCGTTCCGTCGGATTTGCCGTCGAGTGTCGCCGCAAAGAGCGTGAACCGGTAGGTGATGCCGTCCTGGTCGAACTGGTAATGGAGGATGGGCAGGCGGCCGTTTTCGAGGGTCCGGATGCGGACGTTCGTCGGCTCCATTTCCGGACCGGCAAAGAACATGAGTTCGCCAAAGCCTGTGCGCAGGTATCCCTCCGGCGTGATTTCCGTGGCGGCCTCGGCGTCCATCACGCCGATCTCGTCGGTGGGTTTGGAAAAGTAGGAAAACGGCTGCCCCGGCGCATCGATCACCGGAGAGACCATCTGCGCACGAAGATAGATGGAGAATGGAATGACGAAGGCCAAGCCGGCCCGGCAACAGAGAGCCTTGCGAGCGGGATTCATGACACGAGAATCATAGCGTGCCGGGCGGCGCGTGGTTGCGGTCGCTCGCGCATTCATTGCGGGTGAGCGATGGCGCGCGAGCAGCGGATTCACAGACGAACGTCAGGGCTGCGCAGCGGCTGTCTGCGCCGCGTGGAAATGCCGCCAGATGGTCTCGGCGGTTTTGCGCGAGACGACAGCGGCAAGCGACTCCGCGGTCGCCTGCTGCACCTCGCGCAGGCTGCCAAAGTGAGTGATCAGGCGCTGGCGGGTTTGCGCGCCGACGCCCGGAATCTCAAGAAGCTCAGAGTCCCTGTCGCGCATGGCGCGGCGCTGGCGATGATAGCCGACCGCAAAACGATGGCTTTCGTCGCGGATCAACTGCACAAGGTGAAGCACCGGCGAGCGCCGATCGAGAACAATGGGCTCGTCCTCGGCGCCGTAGAGGTAGATCACCTCTTCCCGCTTCGCAATCGACGCCAGCGGCTGCGACGTGAAGCCGAGCGACTCAAGCGCTTCGGCAGCGGCGTGGAGCTGGCCAAGGCCGCCGTCAACGAGAATCAGGGAGGGCATGGTTGTGGGCTCTTTTGAGGGCTTTTCCTCAGGGGATAAATGGTTGGGCTCAAGCCCAACCCTACCAGCACCTTCGTTCTTGGCGTCCTTTTCGGCACGACTGAGGTCGTGCCCTGATACTTCGTGCGTTCCTGGAGCGGATTCGTCGTTCTCTCCCACCCTTTCGCCTAAAGAGCGGCGAAAGGATGGGGCAACCAGGCTTTGTTCCTTGGCGGCGTCGCGAATGCGCCGATAACGCCGCTCAACCACCTCGCGCATGGCGGCAAAATCGTCGACGCCGGCGACGGTCTTCACTTTGAATTTCCGATAAGCCGCCTTGTTCATCTTGCCGTCTTCCCACACGACCAGCGAAGCAACGGTCTCGGCGCCCTGGATGTGGGAGATGTCGAAGCACTCGATGCGCCGCGGCAGTTCGGGCAGCATCAACGTGTCGGCAAGCGCTTCCTGGATGGCCTTGCGCGATGGCTCGAGGACGCGGAAGCGCTGCGTGTAGGACTGGTGCGCGTTCTGGCCGGCAAGATCGACGAGCGATTTCTTTTCGCCGCGCTGCGGCACGGCAATCTCGACGCGATGGCCGATGCGCTCGCCGAGCAACGCGGCAAGCGATTCGCGGTCATCAAAGTCCACCGGCACGAGGATGGTGCGCGGCACGTATTGCTGGTCGATGTAAAGTTGCTTGAGCAGAGCAGAGAAAACTGCGCCGGCGTGAAAGCCGGGCCCGAGGGTTGTCGCGTCCCCGGTCTCAGAATCGAGACCGCGGGCACCGGCGAAATCTCCCTCAGGGGCTAAAGCCCCGATGATTTCTTTGGCCGCTTGCGGCACGACTGAAGTCGTGCCCTGATACTCCTTGGCTCGTCCGGAGACTTTTTCTGCCGCCTCTGAAGTCGTGGCCTGATACTTCTTGCCTCGTCCGGAGACTTTTTCCGCAGCTTCTGAAGTCGTGACCTGATACGAGACGCTCTTCGGCAAGGAGGCTTCCGAGCCTGCGCTTCTCTTGCTTCCTCGCTGCCTTGCCCCCTCCCTGTCTTGGTCCCCGCTCTCCATCGGTTCGGGCAGATCTTCCCAGAAAAACTCGCGCCGGTCGACGATCTTGCCGTTGCGCATGTGAAAGAGATTGACTGCCATTGAGCCGTCTTCAAAGTGATAGCCGAAGACATCGGCGTCGTCGTCCTCTCCGGCAGTCGCGATTCGCTGTTTCTCCTGCAGTTGATGAACGGTGGAGAGCTGATCGCGCAGTCGCGCTGCGGCCTCGAACTGCTGTGCCTCGGCAGCGGCGGTCATGCGCGCCGTGAGCGTCCGTTCGAGCTCGGCGTGGCGGCCTTCGAGAAAAAGCTGCGCGTCGCGCACGGCTTCCTTGTAGATTTCAGGCGTGGTGAGGCCTTCGACGCACGGACCCAAACAGCGATGAATGTAGTACTGCAGGCAGGCGCGGGGATGATAGCGCGAGAGATCGACCTTGCAGCTCGGCAGCAAGAAACAGCGATGGATCAGTTCTGCCACGCGATAGGCCAGGTTCCCGGGAAAATATGGGCCGTAATAGGCTGAGCCGTCTTTGCGCAGGCGGCGCGTGACGAAGACCTTGGGAAAGCGGTCAGCGAGCGTCAGCTTGACGTAGGGGTAGGTTTTATCGTCTCGCAGCAGAATGTTGAAGCGGGGCTTGCGCTGCTTGATGAGATTGTTTTCGAGAGCCAGGGCTTCGTGTTCGTTGGCAACGAGGATGTAATCCAGATCCACTGCCTCGCGCATCAGCGAACCGGTCTTGGCATCGGCCTGCGAAGTTTCGAGGAGATACGAACGAACGCGCGAACGGAGATTGTTGGCCTTGCCAACGTAGATGACCTCGCCCTCGGCGTTTTTGTAGAGGTAAACGCCTGGTTGGGTGGGAAGTGAGCGAATTTTCTCGTAAAGTTCCATGGCGAAGGCCGGCAAGCGACGGTCCAATTCTTAGAATACCGGGAATCGAAGAGCCCAACGGTCGGCAAAACGCGTCTAAAGCGCCGTGCGCTCATCGCTCTCATGGAGTGCGCAATCCTTACCGTGCCGCGTAAAAAATACACTCAGGCCGGGTGAGGATTATGTCCCAGCCCCTGCGTTAAGTGTCTGACTTTTCATTTCATTACTCGGTTTGCAATCTTTGGCTCATGGGTTGCACTTCCAGTCAGGGTGAGAGGAGAACCGACCGGGCGGCTGTGCGGCAATTCGCGGGCTAGCCTGGCGGGCCAAAAAGGTGAGGACAATGACTAACCAGCGATTCGGGTACCTGCTGACAGCCGCGGCTGTGACGTTGTTCGGCGTGACAGGATGCGCGACAAAAAACTACGTTCGCCAGCAGACACAGCCGTTGATCGATCACACCGACCAGTTGGGCCAGAAGACAGCCGACAACAACCGCACCATCCATGACGTCGACGAACGTGCGCAGGCGGGGATTCAGAAAGCGCAGAGTTCGGCAGACACTGCCAACCAGAATGCGCAGAGCGCCAGCCAGGCGGCAAACCAGGCAGATACGGCAGCCAATGACGTGGCGCATCGCGCCGACACACTTGATAGCGTTGTGAAGGGCCTGGACAACTACAAGCAGGTGGCGACGGTTTCAGTCACCTTCGGCTTTGACAAAGCCGTGCTGACCACCGATGACAAGCAGCAGC
>Ga0187783_10000944_pt1 | contig 21334 bp, 16 predicted proteins | sample 1015_SJ02_MP02_2_FD_132471 | JGI IMG/M metagenome (GOLD analysis project Ga0187783, IMG submission 132471) | Tropical peat soil microbial communities from peatlands in Department of Meta, Colombia - 1015_SJ02_MP02_20_MG | ecosystem: Environmental > Terrestrial > Soil > Wetlands > Peat | place...
CCGCAGGTCAGAAGTACCGATCTCTAGATCGGCGGCGCCCGGGTCTACCGTCAACTGAGTACTGCGACGACGCCGTAGTCACTTGATCAGTCACTGCTTCATGCGAATGATGTTCGAAAAATATCATCTGATCTGAGCCCCGTTACGGAATCGAACCGTAGACCTTCTCCTTACCATGCATGTCGGGTTCGTCTGTGGGCGTCGGACTGGGTCGGATTACCGCAGGTGAGCCCAATACGGGCGTCGTTCTGGGTCGCGCTCTGTCGGCCGTTGCCTGAGATCGTTGTCACTTGATTTGTCACTGGCTCAACAGGTCGGCCAACGTCAATTTAGCGCTATCGACGGTACTCGAATTCCTTTTCACCTCCATGACGGGTGCTGTCGGTCCCGGACATCCCGGGATTGAGTATAAGGACGGCTCCCGTAGAGTCGGGTTAAGCAACTTGAACGGCACAATCTTAACGAGTACGCCCTTCTCGGCCCCCCTACAGGTGCGCCACTCAGCTCCTGAACGGGTCATGACCCGGTCAGGACCAGACTGGGCCTGACCCACGGTCAGTCGTCCGGTGGATCTGAACCCGAGCCAAACCCGGAGCTGATTCTAGAGCCATCTTGCTGCCGGAGAACTCGATCCTGCCCGCTGACGGCTACTCTGCACGCTGATCTGCAAGCTGGACAACAAGACGTCTGGGATGTCCCGGCAATAGAGTACCGATCGGAGCAGCTATTACTATAGTTCCATATAAAGGATTGTGATCAACTACGGTCGCCTCCGGGTTTCCATAGCAAGTCACCTATGCCGACGTTGGCGTAACGTCCGAGTATGAATAGCAGATCGGAGAGTCTATTGAGATAGCGTACGCTAAGAGGATTCATTGAGTCAGTGTACTCTTGCACCGCAGCCCAGGCGCTGCGCTCTGCGCGTCTTACAACAGTCCGCGCGGAGTGGAGAAGGGCTCCGGTCGCCGTGCCCCCTGGCAGCACAAAACTCCGCAAGGTAGAAAGGTGTTCGTTGTATTGATCACATGCCTGCTCAAGTCGAATAATATAGCTCTCGTCGATGCGTAGCGATCTATCGTCGCTCTTATTGCCCGTCACAGGTTTGCACAAGTCAGCGCCAACGTCGAACAGCTCATTCTGAATACGGACGAGCAGTCTCACGACGTCATCGTCTGCCTCTCCGATTGCGAGAACCAGACCAATAGCACAATTAGCCTCCTCAACATCAGCGTAGGCATTTAGCCGAAGGTTCGTCTTGGCCACGCGATTGCCATCGCCAAGAGCCGTTGTGCCGTCATCGCCGGTCCGCGTGTAGATACGCGATAGCACCACAGGTGCATCCCTGCGTTTCTTGGGCTTACGATCCATATTCCCACCATGGCCGATATGTCGAGGGGCAGCTGCCGGACTGGATACATGAGGCAGTGTTGCCAGGAGGCCTACCTAGAGCTGGACATCTCCCGCAAGGGTGTCACGCTGTCGCGGCCGACTCTCGCTGCGCCGGTGTACAGTCTAACTCGTGAGAAGACTTGCGCAAGGTGCCTGGCTAGCGGTCCCGGCTATCGGCAAGCGAGTCTCCCTAGACCTCTCTTCTCCCGCGTTGCCTGGCTGGCAAGCCGTGCAACATGCTCTCTCCCTTCCCGAACTCCGAGCCTTCGGAGAGACTGCGGCTAGGCTCGCAATAGACGCGACTGCGCCGAGTGCTGAGTGGACATCCACCTGTGTCGTGCGGCAAGTGCGAGGCGGTGACGCTCCTCTCGACCAGATCGTCCATTCTCCCTACCTCAAGATGGATAATGGAGCTTGGGTTCTAACCGGTAGCGATCCGGTTCCGATTCAAACTATGCTCCCGCCCTCGGGTTGGGTCCGGGGCAGCGGGAACGGACCTTGGTATGATTACCAAACCGGATTGCCCATTGAAACTACTGAGTCGCTAGACAAAGACCCAGATGCACTAAACGAAACGGGATATTCGTACTTCTGGGCACCAGATCCTGTTGATGGCATCACAGTGGTAATACGCGAATGCGAACGTCTCCAAGGTCAGGTTATGGACATCTGCGCCGCGATGGATCCAGCTCATTCCCACCCGGACATACGGCTGCGCGAGTGGAGGTCTCTTGAGGTCATTTAGTCCATAAAAGTAGAGGTTAAATCTGCGTTGGTTAGCCATGATGGTATAAAGATGAACACGGATGCTTACATAGAGATTCTTCACAGAATAGCAGAGTTGTCCACCAACCAGTTGTCGGTAGTTCAGGCCATTCTAGAAGCTCTTGACCAGGTAAATGCCGACTCACCGGCCACGGCGCCCTGGATGCTTGCATACACGCCGACGCCGAAAGCGGCAACGGCTCTCCTCCACGCACTTCTTCAGGCGACTGAAGTCCTGCCAAGAGTTCCACTGTCCAGAATCGAATTGTGCACAGGAGCCAGACATAATCTCCGGTTGCTTGCACTGTCGGATAGCCCGGCTTACGCTGCCTACCCACCACGGGAGGCAGCTAGTAACGCGAGGACGTTCATTGCGAGTAACTGGCGCGGGCTAAACCTCATTGAAGGTCTTTGGCTAACCCTATTGCACCCCGCCATTCTAGACGAACGTGCGCTCGATCTCGTTGGCTCGACCTATAGCATTGAGTGCACGCCGACAATTTATCAGTGGGACGGAAAGCGCTATCTGTCGGCTATCGCACCAGATTCGCGCGATGAAATGTGTCGTCCGGTTTTCATTCGAAGATCGCTTGGTATAGCTGTCAAGGCGCTCGATAATCCTCGTGGATTGGATCATCGACTGCGGGGCTTCATTGAGAAGGGTACCTTTCGAGCTTTGTTCTGACCCGTTTCCCGTCACCGCAACTCGAGTGTAGCGATATGATTAAGCTGGATGCGATGGTGCTCTATCTGCTGGAAATGCGCCGCACGTTGGACAGTGCCTCTTATTCTCGGCAACACCCCCATTGCACCATTGACATGAATACATATTAATCTGTGGTATAGGAACTGTGAGCCCGATCCCCGCGAAGATGCGGTGCAATGCTCGGTGAGTACCGTCCCAGTAGAAGTGGGAGGGAACTGCAGGCGGCTCAAAGGCATCTGCAAAATCTACAGCTGCTGGCCCGAGTTGATCGAAACCGCTCCCTCTCTCCAGGTCAGCCCTAGCGCGCCACGCGACAGAATCGGGCAGATATCGCCGGGCGGCCATACGCAGCGGAACCTTGGTGAGATATTGACCTGGAGCATATTCGAAAATGCAGTCATCGAGATCAGTCCGCTCAGCCACAGCTACTACTTCAGGAGCCAGGTAAGGATATATCATTTCTGCAGCCATTTTATGGGCAAGGTCGGTTTCCGCATGTCTAGTTTGCCTAAGCACTGCCGCTCGATATTCGCGGAACCGTGGCCCAGCTTCAACCATGAAGTCGTACCCTGCGAACAATAGCTCTGCTCCTTCACCTGATACAATGCGTCGCCAGCCTCGAGCGCGGGCCGCATTAACAGCCCAGTAGACTGGAATCTCGTTGAATAGCCCGCGATCGAAGGAATTTCTTAGTGACATTAACCAACACAGTGACTTAACCGCTTCGATTGGGCTCACCTCAATTAACAACCAGGGTACCTTCAGGCGCTCAGCTATTAATTGGGAAAAGTGCGCATCGGGCGCATCCGAGCCTTTCAGTATTACGGTTATAGCGGGTCGCAAGTGGATTGCGGCGAGAAGAGAGGAATCGACGCCTCCTGAGAGCAGAACACAATCTGTTGGCATTCTATTACATGCTAGCGATACTGCCTGCAGCAGTTCTTGGCTGAGATCGTACCGACCCTGCATCGCGATTCCGGTCTTGCTGAACTTGAGTGTTAATTTGCATTCCTCTGATGGAGTTGTTAAAACAACCCACCCCAGTTTCTGAACCACCTTGTGAAGAGATGACATATTATGATGCTAGATCGGCTACATTGCCAGCTTATCGGCCGACCAAAAAGGTTAGTATTCTAAGACGTTTGAGTTGTAAACCGATTGATGAGTTCAAGCGTCTTGCGCGTCGAGGCGGCCAGTGCCGGAGCAAGGTATGGTGGTTGGCTCTCCTGGACTCCCCCATCATGCGTCGATTCCAGACAACCCTGGTGACCGAACGGCTCTGGGGGTGAGATCGATGCCGACGAGAGCGGTGGCTGCCGCGGGTCATCCGCAGGAGCGCCAGCGCCGTGTATAAGGGTATGCGAATGGTTCGCGGTCGAGTAGCTGTGACCGCGTTGGCTATCGGTGTTTGCCCGCGCCAGCCGAGGTCGCCGCACACCCATCAGCGTGGCACCCCACGAATGCTCGATCTACACTGGTGCGCAATGAATAAAGCCACAGTCAGTAGGACCGCCGAGGCGCTTGCAGAGGCGGCCCGAGTAGGGCCCTTCTTCATTCTGGAGCCGTGGTGTTCATCGGGGCAGTGGCGACCGCTGCATGAGCTGATATCTGATCCAGCGTTGTCGGACTTGGTTAGCCACACCCGCAGCGTCTTGGCCCTCCGCGCTAGGATCGCCGCCAATGAGATTGAAGAACGGGTCGCGGCCTCGGTAATGTTCCTCGGCTTGGTCTCGCGGCTGGTTTCACCGCAACTCGGCGCTGCGGTCCTAGGCGGAGTCGTACCGGACCTGACGGTAACGGACCTGTGGTGGCGGTCGCCAGGGAACGGCCTGTGGCCGCTGGCCGCCGGACCTGTGGGCGGCTTCTATGTCGGCGATATGGCAGCTACTAGCCAGACCCGTCGCGTCGCCGAACTGCTGTCCGATCGAATGAGCGGGATCACGGCACCTCTAGCGACTGCTTTCGCGACCTCATTCCGGCTGTCCCTCCGCGTGCTGAACGGCAACGTCGCGTCTGCGCTGGCAGGCGCGTCCGCCATGCTGGCAAATAGCTACCCGCCACGAGCCGGGACGACGCAGCGGCTGGCCGCGCAGATCCTGGCCTCGGAGCCGCTGCGGGGAACCGGGATGTTCGTCAGGCCCGATACAGCCGTACTGCGAGTGGAGTTCGTGCGCCGCAGCTGCTGTTTGCTGTACCGGGTGCCGGGCGCGGGAACCTGCGGCGACTGCGTGCTGACGGCGGGACGGGCTGCCAGGTGAGGGCTCGGCGAGCCAGGCGCCGGCCCGTCAGCGGACACCGCAAGCCGGGACCTGCGTGCTACTCTTCATCTGGAAAGTGCCATCGGCTCGCGACGGACAGGACCCTAGACAAGCCCTATCCTCCCAGGCCAAAGGCACTTTTTCATTGCAAATTATTAGCGTGGCTAATTCCAGACGAAAGCCCGAGGTTAGTCTGCACCAGAGACTCTGCGTGGCGCGGGTGCGCCGGAAGGCGTATATTGCCTGACATATTCGCGCCGGGCACTCGAGTGTCTGGGGGGACAGGGTGAGGGTGACACGTCGGCTGCAGGCGACGGTTGCTGCCGCCTTCGCCGTCGAACGGTGCAGGACAACGCGGCTCATGGTTAAACCTGCATTTCGAAAGACGGGTGGTCCGGCAAGCCGAAAGCGCCGCTTCTGATGTCCGCATTGCTGCGCGTCAGCGGCGGCTCGCATGACAACGTCGTGGCTGATGTGGTCTTCGTCCATGGCATTCAGGGTGATCCCCGCAGAACCTGGACAAACAAGGACGGGGAGTTCTGGCCTTCCTGGCTGGCTGAGGACAACGCGGAGCTGGCTGTCTGGTCGGTTGGGTATGAGGCGGCGGTGAGCGGATGGACCGGGACCGCGATGGCGTTGTATGACCGCGCGAACAACATCCTCGCCGAGCTGACGGCAGCCGGGCTCGGCGTTCGGCCTATCTGCTGGGTGACGCACAGCATGGGCGGGCTGCTAGTGAAATACATGCTGCGCAACGCCGACAGCCTAGCCCGCGAGTTCAAGCCCATCTGCGATGCAACCCGCTGCGTTGTCTTCATCGCGACACCTCATACCGGCAGCGACATGGCCAGCCTCGGCCGGTACCTGGGATTCTTCCTGCGGCTGACCCCGGCCGCGAAGGAGCTGCAGGCCCTCAGCTCGCCGCTACGGGAGCTGAACACCTGGTACCGGGAGAATCATCGTGGCCTCGGCGTTGCGACGCAGGTCTTCTTCGAGACCCAGGCGACGCGGGGGGTCCGGGTCGTGGACCTGGGTTCCTCGGACCCGGGCCTGGAGGGAGTAACCCCCATCGGCCTCGACGCCGATCACCTCAGCATCTGCAGGCCGCTCAGCAGAGACGACCTGATCTATAAGCGCATCCGGGCATTCATTCTCAGTGCCGTGACCCCGTCGCCGGTGAGAACTGACCGGCACCTGAACCGGGCTCATGTCCCGAAGGAGGCCATAGCACGCCCGCCATTACTGTACGAGGCATTCGGCAGCCGCCTAGGTTCGCTGCTACTGCGCGCCGGCCTGGATGCACAGGGGGTGGCCGAGGAGTTGTCCGCCGGCCAGCCGGGCAGCGCTGTCACGACTCGCCTGGTTGAGCGGTGGCTGACCGGGGAGCGTGCGCCCAGCCCGGAACAGTGCCAGGCTCTGGTGGCGCTGCTTACCCGGTCCGGCATCATCCGGACGCGCGGTGAGGCCGACCAGTTCACCGGGCTGATGGGATTGCGGCTGCCGGGCGGCGGCCTGCCCGACCTGGAAACGGACGCCGTTCCCGGAGATCCCGCTGCCATGGCAGGCCAGAAACCTGCCCAGGCGGCCTCGGACTTCAGCTTGATCCGGCAGCTGATACGCGATTTCGGGCCCTACATCCGGGAAAGGTCGGAGGGATTCACCGGCAGGCAGTTCCTGTTCCGGGCGCTGGATGAGTTCATAGCAGCCCAGCCGTCAGGAGGCTATTTCCTCATCCAGGGCGAGCCCGGTATCGGCAAGACCGCCTTCGCCGCCCAGCTGGTACGGACGCGCCCGTACGTCCGCGCTCATCACTTCAACATCGCCAGACGCGGTATCCGCAGCGCGGAGGCATTCCTCAGTAACGTATGCGCCCAGCTCATCTACGCATACCGTCTCGCGCACTTTTCCCTGGGACCGGACCGCCTCAAGGACAGCGGGTTCCTTTCGGTTTTGCTTGACGAGATATCCGCGCAAGCACGCGAGGAACCCTGCGTGATCGTGGTCGATGCCCTCGATGAAGCCGACCGGACGGGAACCGGCCCGGAGACGAACGTCCTGTGCCTGCCGGAAACCCTACCTGCCGGCGTCTTCGTGCTGGCAACGCAACGGCGCACATCGGACGGACCCAGCATCCAGTGCGCCAGGAGGGTATTCGACCTCATCCGCGACTCCCAGGACAACCTGGGCGACATCCGGCAGTACCTGGAGGCCGCCCTCGGCCGGCCCCAGCTGCACGATTACCTCATATCAAACCAGATCAGCCAAGACACGTTCGTCGCTGTCCTTTCGGAGAAAAGCCAGGGCAACTTCATGTACCTGCGGTGCGTCATCCCGGAAATAGAAAGGGGCGCGTACCGCAGCCTTGATATTGATCACCTGCCAGCGGGTCTCACCGGGTACTACGACGACCACTGGCGGCGAATGCGGGGCCTGGATGAGGCTTCATGGTTCGCATACCGCCTTCGGGTACTGTGCGTGCTCGCGTTGCTGGACGAGCCAGCTCCCGTCGCGCTGATCAGCAAGCTGTCCAGGGCGAACGCCAGTCAGGTGAGGACCGTCCTCTCGCAATGGGAAGGCCTTCTCCACGAAGAGCCGCACGGGGACGGGACCCGCTACGTGATCTATCACGCCAGCTTCCAGGAATACCTGCGAGAGAGGCAGGAGATCGGCGACGAGCAAGTAGATATCCCCGAGGTCCTTGAGCAAATGGCTGACCTGCTCAGGCGAGAGCACGACCTTTAGAGGCTGCCCATGAAGGACCGCGAGGAACTCGAGTACGGGCTGCGGCACATACCCCGCTGGTACTACGACGCGGGGAAACTGGACAAGCTGGACGGGATGCTGCTGTCGCCCAGGTACTTCCAGCTCTGCCGCGATGACGCGACGTCGGCTAAAGCCTACCGGGACATGCTTGACCTTGACTGGCAGGCGTCAGCGGCACGCGGACCAGGTCACGCCGGCACCCAGTTCCGCTCCGTCCTGACGCTGAGCAGCCTGGCGACGGCAGCCCAGCGGGACAGCGAGCGCATGTGGGGTGCCTTGCTGGGAAACGGCCTCCTTCACCCGGACAAGGCACTCGATGAGACGCTGCTGCTATCCGGGCCACGCAGGATCCTCCGGCTCGCCCACTTCGTGCTCGCCACCTCGTCAGAGGCTCTCGCTTCAGCGGCGGAGAACCTGATCGACCAGGTACTCGCGTTGATCGACGAGCGTCCCGGGATGGCATGGATATGGCCGATCGTGGCCGGGGCCAAGGCCGCCGGGGCGGCACCGGTAATCGCCCGCGCCGTCGCGGATCCCGCGCGGGAACAGCATTTCCGCGGCCCCGACGCGCCGGAAAACATCGAGACTGCGCTCCACGAGGTCCTCGCCGCGCTCTACGCCCTCATCCCGGCAGAGGACCGCGCAGGGGTGCTGCAATCGGCTGCCCAGCGAGCGATGTCGCAGCCCCTGTCGATACTGCAGGCCAGGGCGCTGTCGACGCTCGCCGCCCTGGCTGAGGTGCCGGAACTCGGCCGCGCGTTTCTCTCCTCAGCCCTGCGGGTCGCCGCCGCCACCGCCCTGAGCGACAGCCGGGCGGGCTGCGTCACCGCGATCGCCGGCGCCATCGGGAAGTACCCGGACCTGCTTCCCGAAGCGGCGCGGTGCGCCCTGGCGACCGGACGCCAGCGAAGCCGCGCGGACGCCCTCGCCGCGCTGCTGCCGTACATGCCTGCGGGATCACCCCTTATAGGCGCCGTACTCACAGCCACACGCCGGATGGGCGACCCGCTGGCCCGGGCCGGCCTGCTGCCCTTGCTGCTTAGCCGCGTGGACCCGGAAACCCGGCCTCGCCTGGTGCGGGAGTACATCGTGGCCATCCACGACGCCCCGGCAGCCCGGATGTCGGGCCACCAGTTGATCCCCGGCACCCTCGAGATGCTCTCGGCGGACGAGATGAAGGGCGTAGTGGATGCGCTCCAGGCCTCGGGCGTCAACCTGACGGAGATAGCCTGCGCTGCCCGCGACCGCTCGCTGCTCCGCGATGCACTGGACGAACTCGGAATCCCCGACGGCAAGAACCCGGAACGAGGCGAGCTGGACAGGCTCATCAGCGTCTTCCCTCGCGAGCCTGTCCTGTGGGAGCAGGTACTGGCCGGCGAGCGCTTCCTGACCAGCACCGATGGACTGACAAGCGCGTACGTGCGCGAGCTTGACTGGTCTTTCAACGCCGGGAAGTCGGCAGAGTCCATCAAGGCCAGGGTGATCGGCCAGCAGTGGGCGAGCCGACTCCGGCTGATCCTCACGGTACTCCCCCGGGCACCTGCGCCCTTCAGCCGCGAGCTGACGGCAGACGCCCACACCGCCTTCGGCCATGTCCTGCAACACCATGAGGACCCGCCGTTCGGCAGTTCTGCGGCCGGGCGGTACATCGCCGCATATGCCCCTGATGAGGCTCTTCCGCCGATCGAGGCCTTTGTCCTCGGGCTCCGGCACCGGACCAGCGAACTCGCGGCTCTTGCCGAACGGTACTCCAGGACCGGGAATGATCAGGCCCTGCGCCGGATCGCCAGGAACGTCATCGACGGCCCCGCCCCGGAACCCGAACTGCTGGCCGTGCTCCCCTGGCTGCCAGCCAGGTTGCGGCGCGCCACGCTCAGGCTGTTGCGAGCGCGTACCAGTGAACTCGGGGACGGCATGAGCGGGATCCGCATGGCGGTAGCCCTTGCGCGAGCATGCGGCGCCGCGGCGCCGCATCTCGACGACCTGATACCGCTGGCGGACAGGCTGCCCGCGCTGGGCGAACGTATCGAGGCGCTGGTCATGCTCGCGCCGTATCTGTCGGATCGGCTCCGGCGCCAGACCGCGCAAGCTCTCCTGGCGCGCCTCGACGAGGCTGCGCAACAGCTGACGACCAGCCGTGACCGCGCGTATGCCGCGGAGTCAACCAGGGATGAGTGGGCGGCCCGCCTCGTCCCGTTGCTACCCGATGCCGATGCGCTGCGGCTGTGCCAGGACTTTGGCCCCCGCCGGCTGCTGACGCTCCTGCCGGAGGTGTCAGACGAGGTCCTGATGGTGATTACCGGGCGCCTCGCCGGTGAACGCGAACGAGGCGCCGACGAGCACGCCGGGGATCTGCCCGGACTGAGCACCGCCGAAACCGCAGCGGTCCTCATGCGGCTGCTGGCCGACCCGCGGCGTGCCGGGCTCCTCCGGCGGGCGGTCAGCACCCGCGCCGACCGCGATGTCGATGACGAGCAGGCGATCAGCTGGCTGCTCCCCAAAGCCGCGTCCCGGATGGACGTGCTCATAGAGCTCGCCCGCCGCTCCGCCGGCAACAGACGGCAGCGCCTGCTGCGCGCCCTGGAGCAAGACCTGCAGCGGCTGCCCGGGGACGAGCACCTGGCCCGGCGAGCCGCCGTCGCCGACCTCACCGGGATACCGCTCGATGACGAGCTGGTAGAGCGCCACCTGCAAGACGGGATCACCCGCACCTGTGAGGAAAACTCAAAACGAGACCAGCGGATCTACGACGGGTACCTCAGGAGAGAATTCTTCACTCGCAGCATCTCGGCGCCGACCTACCTGGGCCGGATTGATGATGCCCTGACCGCGATCCAGGCGCAGGTCTCCTCGATGCCGCGAGCATGGGAGCGCGCGTTCACCCAGGTCAAGGACCTGGACGCACCTCAGAGCCTGAATGCCCTCCTCGTCTGGCTGGCCCGAGCCGCACCATCTGCCGAGCACGCGGCCAGCGTCCTGCAGTACCGGATGCAACAGCTCGCACAGCCCGCCGATGAACCGCGGCTAAGCGACCTCAAAGCGCTGATCGACATAGCCGCGTGCGTTCGCCGCGCCGAAAATCCGCTTTCAGGTGCCCCCGCGTCCCAGGTCGACCAGGCGTCCGCGTTCATCCTCACCGCGCTGCGCAGGGCTCTTCCCGGTATCGCGGATGCCATGCAGCCCGGGGCCGGCGATTACGAAACCGCCTTCACACCAACGATCGAATGGATCATGCCGCTAGACCTGGTCCCGTTGCTGCCCGCCGCGTCGCGGGCGAGCTACGCGGACCGGATCGTCACCGTCCAGGTCACCGGGGAAGGCCGGTCCTACGTAGCGAGCGACTTCCGCAAGCTCATGTTCGCGTGGAAGGACTCGCCGGATCTCCTCCCGAGCCTCATCCGGGCATCGCAGACCGTTGACACCGCCTGGTACCAGGCCAGGCAGGCCAGTGACGACCTGGAGAGGTTCACCGCCGAGCTCGCGTCACTGTGGACGGGACAGGACGCGGATACCTGTTACCGGCTGTGGTGCCAGCAGGCACAGGCGTATGCCAGGGTGCCCCGGCCGGTCCTGGCCGGCTCCTACGGCGAACTGCTCGCGCCGCTCATCTTCCGGCTAGGCGGCGTGCCCGCCGTCCGGCAAGCGCTAGCGGCCATCACTGACCTGTACTCCTGGGTGCCCTGAACAACCGCCGGCAGGCAGGAGGAAAATAGCGTTGAGCCACTACGCGACACAGCTGGTCTTCGAGGCGGCGGACTACATCCAGAAGGCGCGCCAGGTCCTCGTGCAAGGCGAGCTGGAGCGGGCACTCGGTCTCTACCAGGCGGCTTCCGAGGTCTGGGAAATGGCCACCGAGGAACCCGCACTAGAGGTAGACGAACTTGAACGGCAGCGGCAGATCCTGGACGCGCGGCTCGCTACCGTTCCCAGCGGGATGGCGCTGCCACCGCAGCTGCAGGAGGAACGGGCCGAGCTGCGGGACCTCATCAGCCGGACCAGCGCCGGCTGGCGTCACACGGTTGAGCAACGCTACCTGGCCGCTTCCACCTGGCGCAGCCTGGAGGCCGCCCGGCCGGGGTCCAGCGGCGACGACGCAGTGGCCGACCTCGCCGGCATTGTCACGCGCGTACTCCCGGGCCTGACCGAGGATGCCTGCCAGTACGTGGTCGGTCACCTCGTCCAGGCAGGCATCCACGCGGGAGTATGGGTAGATGCCGACCTCACCGACGAGGTGACGAACGCTGTAGCGGCGAGTCTCCTGCACTGCACACAGTTGCGACTGGCGCGGCTGATCGTCCGGGAGACAGCCGACCTGCTGTCCGCGGCAGGGGAAACGGAAGCCGGGCGTAGCCTGCTCCTCCTCAGCGCTCACGGGCTGCTGTCGGTGACGGACACCGAGAGCCGCCGGTCGTGCCTCAGCGAGGCGGCAGCCTTCGCCCAGCGGGCGGGCCTGATCGCCTCGCTCACCAGCCGGACCGCGGATTACCTTGAAGCGGCGGCAGTGGCGTCGGTGTGTGCGGCTGCAGCCGGGCGGCATCAGGAAGCCAGGCAGGGATACATCGTCATCCATCGCGCCGTCGACGCCGCGCTCGCGGAACTCTCCCGCGAGTGGGCGGCTGTCCTCAACGAGGAGTTCCCGGCCGGGGAGCATGCGACGGCGCCGCTGCAGCGCCTGTCCGATGCGCTGGACGACGAAGTGATAACAATACGCGAAGGCAAGGACCTGCTCGCGGCGCTAAGCACGGCGAGCATGCTCGCATCGACGCTCCGGTTCATGGCCGACTGGTGCGGGTCCCACGACCAGGACCTCGCCGGCTCGCTCTACCAGCGCGCCTGGAACGTCGCGTCCGGGCTTGGCGAGGCGAACGAGATGGCGCTGTCCAGGCTCGGCCTGGCCCGCATCACCCCAGAGCCGGGCGCAATCGATGAGCTTGAGGAACTGACCGACGGGCTCCTGCCGCCGGTAGCGGCTGAAGTCCTCGCTGGTCTCGGCGACCTCAGCGCCGGAACCGGGGACTGGGCCCGGGCCAGCTCTTACTACCAGGGAGCCGACGAGGCAAGCGGGCAGGAGGGACCACAACGAACGCAGTAGATGTCCTGCTGGACGAAGCGGCGCGGGCCGTCGAGGCGCGCCAGCCGGCATCGGCTGACGCGTGGCGGGAACTCAAAGAGTTCGCTTTCGAGCCGGACGACGCATCCGGCGGGCCGGAGCCATCAAGCTGGCGCGGGATCTATGACAGGTACCCGCCGTCAGGGTCGCTGCTGGCCAAGACGGTGACATGGCTGGCAGCACGTACCGGATGGGCGCCGCCTCAGGCGCTGGCCTGGGGCGCCGCGACGTTCGCAGCCGACGGCAGCGGCTACGAGGCGACACTGCAGCTCATCGGAGACTCGCTCGGCTGCGGCTCCGTTGCCCTCCTCGACGGCCGCGTGATCGACGCAGGCGAACTCGCGGACACCGGGATCTTGCTCAGCTGGGCGCGAGCGCTCCAGGCGGCGGGCGCCCCCAAGTCCGCCGAGAGCGTCCTGCGCTACGCGGGAATCGCCGCACCGCGCGACCCCGACGTACCCGCGGTCAGGGCCAGCATCGCCGCAGCCTCCGGCCGCCACCGCAGCGCGCTCGCCCTGCTCAAGCAGGCGCTAGCACTTGAACTCAGCGGAGATACTCGGCAGTCCCGTTGTATCGCCGCGGCGCTCCGCAGGGCCGAATGGCATCTCAGCACCTCGGAAAACGAGTACGCCCTGTGGGAATTCCAGGCCGCCGCGGCGCGCGCTCCCCGGTGGGAGCCGTCCCGGGTCGGCATAGCCGAATCGCTGCAGGGCCTCGGCCGCTACCTTGAAGCCCTCGACGCATACCGAGAATGCGAGGCCATCGACCGCGTAGCGCAAGCCGGGCGCGCAGGCACCGTCGATGCCCTCACGCACCTGGGACGTTACCGGCAGGCGCTGCAGGCCGCCCATGGCCTTATCGCTGCCGCTCCAGACGCGCCCTGGACGTACCTGGCCGCCGTTGACCTGCACCTGGCGCTGCGTCAGCACGACGAAGCGCTCAGGTTGCTGCTCGAAGGAGCCGCACTGTGCGATACCAGCCAGGACAAGGCGCGATTCGCCCGGACCCTGGCGTCATACTGGACCGACATCGGCGACTTCGACAAGGCATCCGACCAGCTGACTACCGCTGAGCAGTTGGAGTGGGACGCGCCGTACCTGCCGTTGCGCCGGGCAGAGTACTGGAGGGCGCGGGGTGACCTGGACAAGGCGCACGCGGAACTAGAGCAGGCGATCGATCGCGGCGTGCCGGGTGACAACGCGGCCGCCGAGCGCTGCCTGCAGGCAATCACCGGGCGGCACGACGCCGCCTTGTCCGCGCTACGCATCTTCCTGGAGAGCCAGCGTTCTTTCCTCTACCTGGACCTGCTGGTCACCGAGCTCAGGAAGCTCCGCGGCTCAGGCGACCCGGCGATCATCTTCAGCGGGCTCCGGATGATCCGAGCTGCCCGGCGCCGCCTCCTGTCGCGGTACCGCACGGGGGCCAGGCCGGAACGGGGTCGGTCCTGATGGATGATGGTGAAGACCTCAGCCTGCTGATCAGCATCCCCCCGGCTCCGCCGCCGGCCCGCGGGACCCCGCCCCGGCGCTTCCTGATCGCGAAATACCCGGTAACCAACCGCCAGTTCCAGCGCTTCATCGACGACGGCGGCTACGACAGCGACACCTACTGGGGCCGACAGCCGCCGCGCCCGAGACCGAAGCCCCCGGACGTCGCCGCGGACCCAGCCGCCGCCGACCATCCGGTGTCGGGGATCAGCTGGCTCGACGCCCATGCATACACGAACTGGCTGAACAGCCGCTGGGACTCACTAGAGGAAGGGCGGCGCAATGGCCCTATCCCGGCCGGCTGGGTGGTCGTGCTGCCGACCGCGCCTGAGTGGGTCTGGGCCGCCGGCGGCCCGGACCGCGAGTACCCCTGGGGCCGGTCCTGGGACCCGTCCCGGGCCAACACGGCAGAAAGCGGCATAGGCCGCACGACCCCGGTCACCGCCCATGACACGGGAGCCAGCCCGCATGACGTGAGGGACATGGCGGGCAACGTCTACGAGTACACGGACCCGGTACCTGAGCCGCCAAGGCCGCGGCGCTTCGGCGACGTCTACGACGAGCTGACCGGCCGCGGCACAGACGATCACGTGTACCTCATGGGCGGGAGCTACCTGGCCCAGTCCTGGCTGGCCCAGGTCACCGGCACCGGCGTTCCCGCCAGACTTGACGCGCGGCGCGAAGACGCCGGATTCAGGATCTGCGTCCGGGGCGCTGACACGGTCGGCTACACGCTCGCGGGCACCAGGCAAGACCCCGATCCCGAGCCCGCCGGGCAGTCGCTCATCGTTAAACCCGCTCCCTTCGCGGCGGCCGGGAACCAGGCTGACGAGCCTGGCCATTCCAGCCTGATCGGCTCGCTCCGGGAAGCCGCGGCGCTCACCGACACCCCGTTGGTCCGGGACACTATCGCGCACATCGCGTACCAGTTCGCTTGCTCGATGATTAGCAGCTTGCTCGCAACGCTTCCCCCCGGCGCCTTCGGGGTGTGGGCAGCACTCGGGGACATCACCGGCGCGCGCAGAGGAGCCGAGCTGATCGCCGAGGCCGAGAAGACGGCCCAGGCGCAAGCAGCTATCGCCAGTGTTCTCAGGCGCGGGCTGGCCCGCGACTATGACGGGATGCCGGCGGTGGCGGCTGCGTGGGCGGCTGGGGTCAGAAGTGTGTCCGGCGGGATCGACCTGGCGAGATGGCTGACGCGCAGCGGCGATCCCCAGGGCGCCCGGGACGTCCTGGGTTCCCTGATCGCGAGACTGCCGCATGCGCAAGCCGCCAGGCGCTCCGGCTGGGCCGTAGCGCTCGCCGAGGAGGCGCTGCGGGGCGGTGCCCCGAATCTGTGCGCCGACGCCCTGCGATGCGCCGCCGGAACTGCCGGAGACGAAGGCGGGCTGCCCGAGCACGTGCTCTTCAAACGTGCCGAACTCGCCATCCGCTGCGGGCAGTTCCGGCTTGCGGAGGCCTTCGCCGCGGAAATCCCGCCACCGCACGGCGAGGACTGGCTCAAGCTCGCCGCCTACTGTGAGCAGCTCACGCAGGTATCAAGCACGCCGGCCAGCGACGTGGCGTCTGCTGCTCACAGCGCCGAACTCCGCGCAGAAGCCTGGCTTGCCGCCGGGACAGCGCTGGCCCGTGAAGGCCGCCCAGCCGAGGCCCTGCCCAACCTGACCAGCGCCCGCGAAGCCGCCATGAACTGCCAGAACGACGACGACCGGATCGACTACCTGATACGCGTCGCGTCCGCGATGGCCAGCGCCGACCTGCGAGCCGAAGCTCGCGCAACGCTGCAGACCGCCGAATCCCAGGCTCTCCGCCTGCAGGAGGACCGAGCCTACCAGGGCGGCCAGGCACTGCTCCGGCTGTCTGACGCCCTGCACGCCCTCGGGGAAACCTCATGGTCGCTCACTGCAGTAAGAGCGATCGAAAGCGCTCTCACACGGGCCGATGGCATCGGCGCCCTGGCTCTGGCTCACGCCGGCGGCGCGACCCGCGACCTGCTGGCCCTGCAGCTCAAGGACATGTTCTGGCATAGCTCGCGGCGGGCCCGCAACCCGGCCACCCGTGACCTCGGCTGCCGGGACTTCGCGATGGCCCTGGCCGCCAGGCGGCAATTCGACCACGCCGTCGGGCTCGCGGACCAGATCCAGGGCAAGGAAGTAACAGCGGACACGCGGCGGTACATCGCCCACGCCCTGGCAAGCGCCGGCCGCCGCGACCAAGCCGAGGAGCAGTGGCGCCTCGCAACCGCTGTCGCGGCGCAGCTGGAGCCCCAGCGGCCAGGAACGATCCGCGTCCGGGGTGCCCTGCTCGCCACGGCGAAACAGGTCGGCAACGAAGCCGCCGCCGAGAGCGAGCTGTCAGCCATCGTCGGCGGCCTGCAGCGCATCACCAGCATCACGGACTGGCTGGAAGCGGCCCCCGGACTGGCGGTCACCCTGGCAGACAGCGGCTACCTAGAGCATGCCTGGGCGATCGTCAACGAAACCGAGAACACGGCACAGCAAATGAACGAAGACGGAGCCCTTTGGGCGGCGCTCGCACTCCGCGCGACCGCGGCAGCCTTCAGGGCGCACATCGGCCTCCGCGACCAGGCCCGGGAGCTCCTCTCGGCACTGCTAGGCAGCGAGCGCACGCTGAACGATCCATGGCAGCAGGCAAAGGTGCTCACCGAGATCAGCGCCGCCGAGGCCGCGCTCGGCGACTGGACACCCGCCGCTGAGCACCTGGAGGAGGCACTGAACCTGCTCCGGGCTGCGAACCCGTTCACCACAGCGGCGATCTATGAACAGATCTGCCGCATCTGCGTGTCCGGCGGCCTGACCCAGACCCTCCACTTGGAAGCAGAAGAAGTAACCCGCCTAGTCGGCGGAGGCTGGTTGTGCACCCCGGCCCTGCAGGGCCTCCTCAGGGTGACGATGGAATCTGCGCAACCGGACACCGGCGGACACAACATGCCGCTATCTGCATTGAGCGGCAACCCGTCACGATACCTGTCCTTCGGACAGCACATAGCGCTCAGGGAAACCCTCCGGCTGGCAGCCAGCAACGGGCCGTCCCACGTGTTCGCGGTCGCCGGGACACTGTGCCTGCTCCTGCCCGGAGAAATTGACACCGAATGCGCGCTCGACCTTCACGCCAGGCTCACAACGTGGGAGAAGCTGTTCGACAACCGGGAAACGTTCATAGCCATGACCAAACCATTTTCCAGGGGAGACGCTAATGGATGACACCCACACGATAAGGCTTGTCCGCAAAGGCGAACAAACCATCGAGCCCTGGTGGATCCGCACCGGAAAGCCCGTCCCGGCTCCCGAATCCCGTGCAGAGGAGATCCGCAATCAGGTCAGCTTCGCCAACTATGACCTACGCGAGGCAGGCCTCCCCAGCCTCTCAGCGACACCCATCGAAGATGAATTCACGGTAAGCCCCGTACCCCGCGACAAGTTCACCACATTCATCTCGATTATCCGCTATCACGGCTTCGAACTCCTCCTCTAGCGCTGGAACCAGAGCCGCACTGACCTTCAACCCCTGAACACGCATCCATCGGCGTTATCTAAGGAATCCCGTGGTCGTCTTGAGTCCGGAGGAAAGAGCGCAAGTACGCTCGCAGCAGTGCTTCTTCCGCGCAACCTCTGACATCCCGGCCTACGGGCGCTTCTGTTCGGCGGATGCTCGCTTCCCTTGCAGCGTGGCGGTCCCCGGCACGCCGCGCTTTGTGTATCACCGATGGGACGAGCAGTACCTCGGCGTCACGTTCAACATCAGGGGCGAGGAGGACGCCGCCGTCTTCCGCACGGACCTTAACAACTTTGCCGGCTACGGGGAGGACGAGGTTGACTACGCTCGGCGCTTTGAGCGCGCCTCTTATGCTGCCGGGATGGGTTCTAGGGGGCGGATCCACCCAAGGATAGGCCGCGTAGCGGGCTTCACTGCCCATCGGGTGGATTACGCCAACGGCTGGCAGCGCGTCTGCTTCGTCGATTCCAGCCGCATAATGTGGAACATTCACAACCGAGGCATCGACGATCAGCATTACGGTCGGATCATTTCCAGCTTCCACTTCCTGTCCCCGCTACTTCGCGGAGATTACCGACCTATAGCAAGGGGCCGGTTGATTCCTGCGCCACGCCTTACTCGAGCTCGATCTCACTATCAGCTTGGCGCCGAGGGGAGCGAAGCGCTCGAGTAGGCTCGGGCGACCTGGGCAGTACATCACGCTCGGTCGCCAGACGGTGGGCACGTTCGACGGCTCGCAGGCGGGCGGCTACGCGCGCCTCGCGGGCCGCGATGGCCTGGCGGTTTTGTCGGCCGTAGGAGTCTTCGGGGAGGGTTTGGCCGTAGCGCTCGACTTCGCGGACGTGGGCTTCTCGTTCGTCGGCGTGGGCGGCGATGGCGTGCATGGCGATGTTGGCGGTAGTGGCATCGAGGATGAGGCTGACGGTGCCAGTTTCGGCGTCGCGGCCGGCTAGGGCCAGGATCGGGGGGCCGTCGATCTCGGGCCACGTCTGCTCCACGGTGGCGTGGCCTTGTCTGGCCTGATCGCGGAGTGCAGCCAACATGACGTCGGCTCGGTCGATCTGGTCGCAGGTGATGCCGAAGTCCCGGCCAAGCGGGCCGGTGTTGGGGCCCCGCTCGGCGCAGTAGCGCAGGAGTTGCGCGGCTTGCAGCTGGTCCGGGTAGCCGGGGGTGCGGACGTGCACGCGCAGGTGTGTTTTGAGGACTGGGCTGATGCCGCCGGTTTCGGCGAAGTGGACCAGGCCGCGGGCGAAGTCTCGGTCTTGCGTCCGGGCGGCCAGCCAGATGGCCAGCCGCCGGGCGGTGATGTGGTCGACGGCACTGTACCGGCGGTCAGCTGCAGCGAGACCGTCGTCGATCAGGCGCTCGTACAGCGGAAGGTCGGGGAGCGGGCCGTGCTCGGGGAGCCGGTAGGCCCGTCCTCTCCTGGAGTTAGGGCTGCTTCCTTCCGTTGGCATGGTTCGGACGCCTTGTGCCAGCCTCGCTGGTCAGTCGGCTGCTTCCCGGTCGGGATGCCGGCTGGCGGGTTCCTGCTGGCGGTTGATGTTGCTGGGCGGCTGGGCGGCCAGCGCGATCGCATCGTGTCCGGTCAGGCCCAGTTCGGCCGCCCAGCTCTGGATCGGCGGCCAGAGCCGGTGCCCCTCGTGGATGTCATGTTCGCCGACTATGTCGGCCACGGTCATCGCGGTAATGGCGGTGTTGCGGTCGAGGAGCTGGCCGGGAAACCAGGACACTTCCCAGCCGGGCTGGGGGCCGGGTGCCTGCTGGGCCGTATGGGCGGTCTGGTCGCTGGTCATGGTGGCGTCGTTGATGGTCAAGGCCACGGGAGGTCACTTCCGGGTGGTGGTCATGGTTCGGCTTCAAGGTCGGGTTCGGGGTCGCGGTGCTGGTCCTCGCCGGCCTGCAGGGCGTCCCAGAGGTTGGCTCTGGCGGCTGGGTACCGTTCCTTGACCCAGGGATTGGCGGCGACGACGATCACGTAGTCGGGAGGCCTGCGGCCGGTCGCAGCGTTGGTTCGCTGTCTTTCTGCTTCTTCATGCCGTCATCTGTCGTCTGCGACGGGTAGTGCGGGCGGATGGCAAAGGGAAATCGGGCGCGGTGCCGGTTCCCCTGGCGGGCCGATAGCGGGTCCGGGGGCGATAGCCGGGGGTGTCGAGCTGGTCGTCGTCCAGGGCGGCGGCGGCGCACCAGTTCCTGGCGCTGGCGCGGCGGCGGGCGATAGCAGCTGCGAAGCGCTCGGCGCGGGTGCGTTCGGGGGCGCGTTTGTCCCACCAGGCGTCGTACAGGTCGGTGATGGCGTCCCGCAGCTGCGGGCTGATCGTGGTGGCGTCGCCGCGGACGAGCCGCTGGATCGTCTCTTCGCGGACGCCGAGGGCGCGGGCGATGCGGGCCGAGCCGTGGCCCATGACATGCAGAGCGCGGAGGCGCAGCCGGGTCCCGCCCGCATCCAGGCGGTCACACGGCACGGTGCCGCTGGTCACGTGGAGGACGGCAGTGCTGCTGGTAGCGCGACGGCGGCCCGGGGCGAGATCCTGGACTGACGTGAAGGCGAGCCGGGCGGCGGTGCTCATGTCAGCTCACCGCCTCGGCCTCGTGATCGGGCGGATTGGGCTGGATCTGGCCGGTTCTGCGGGCGGAGTCGAGGGTCCGGGTGATCTCCTTGTCGTCGAGTCCGGCCTGGCGGGCGGCGACAGCTAGGGGGCTTAGATCAGCCGCTAGGTCGGTCTCGAGTGCGCGGTTGGCGGCCCAGAATAGGCCCGCGTTGCGGTTTCCCTCGCCCTGCCTGGCGACCCAGTGCGCCAGGCGGCTGACGTCATGGGCCGGAGCCTGGCGGGGCACAGAGTGCTGGAGCTGCCTCTCGGGTTCAAGAAGCCGGGTGGCAGCGGCCCAGTCGAGACCGCTGCGGCCGTCGAGCCTTCTTATGAGTTGGTAGGGCTTGCCGTCTACCTGGGAGGGCGGGGCCACGACATAGCCGCCTGCGGACCGGAAGTCCAGGTGGTGGCTGGCCAGGTGGCCATTGTGCTGGTCCGAGCCGGCGAAGTACAGGTGCATCCCGCCGGCCGGGGTCCGCACGTAGACAGCGGCGCCGTCGACCAGTCCGGCGCGGCGGAGCGTGGTGAAGGCGGCGAAGCCGTTCCCAGCTGGGCCGTGCTGGTCGACATCCAGAACGTCGGGTCCGGGGGCGCCGGTAGCAACGGCCAGGTTCCACGGGTAGCCGCGGCCGAACCATTCGGCGATCTGCTGTTCGTCGGCGGTGGCGTCGCGGAAGCCGTGCCGGGTAGCGGGGATCTTCTGGCCGGGCAGGCAGGGAAAGACCGGCCAGCCCTGGCGGGCGTAGGCG
>Ga0187783_10000945_pt1 | contig 21328 bp, 18 predicted proteins | sample 1015_SJ02_MP02_2_FD_132471 | JGI IMG/M metagenome (GOLD analysis project Ga0187783, IMG submission 132471) | Tropical peat soil microbial communities from peatlands in Department of Meta, Colombia - 1015_SJ02_MP02_20_MG | ecosystem: Environmental > Terrestrial > Soil > Wetlands > Peat | place...
CAAGTCGTCGTTGATGGCGGGCTTGTAGAAACTCGGTGTGCGCACCAGGGCGGCATCAAATCCGATCTGAGAGGCGCGACGGGTGTGCTCGATGGTTTCCGCCGTGGCTTCAGCCCCCGTACCAGCTATCAGGCTCTTGCCGGGCGCGGCGGTCTCCTTGGCGGTCTCCCAAATGCGGTAAATCTCGCTCCAGCGCAGCAGGACCGATTCGCTCGTCGAGCCGTTCAGAACGTATCCGGAGAGTCCGGTCCGGTTGTAGAGGGCGATATTGTCGCGCAGCTTGCCGAGTGCGACGCTGCCTTCGGCGTCAAACGGGGTGGTCAGCGGCGCAAGGATTCCTTGGAAATTCATCGGCCAATTCTACAACACAAGCCGGCACAACCGGGAGCCGCATGCGCCCGTCCGGCTAGGTGAGGTATTTGCCGACGATGGGCGCCAGGCGCCGCTTGGTCGCCCGAGAAATGGCCCGTCGATCGGTGATGATCGCGTGCGCGAGAGCCGAGGAGCATTTGCATCCCCGTTCCGCGCCGAGCGAGCGCACAGTTTCCCGAATCACGCGTCGCGCGTTTTCCGCGTTCTGATTGAGATTGCTGATGATCTGGTTGACCGTGACCGTGTCGTGTTGGGGATGCCAGCAGTCGTAATCGGTGATCATGGCCAGCGTCGCATAGCACAGCTCGGCTTCGCGCGCGAGCTTCGCTTCGGTGAGGTTGGTCATGCCAATCACGTCGAAGCGCAATTGGCGGTAGACGTGCGATTCGGCCAGCGTCGAGAACTGCGGACCTTCCATGCAGATATAGGTTCCCCCGCGGTGGACCCTGACGCCCGAACGCACGCAGGCCTCGGCCAGATGGGAGGAGAGATCGCCGCAGGTCGGTTTGTCGAAGGCTACGTGGGCGACCAGCCCCCCGCCGAAAAAGGTCGACCTGCGCGCGCGCGTGCGGTCGAAGAATTGGTCGGGAATCAGGAACTCGAGCGGCTCGAGGTCCTCGCGCAAAGAACCGACAGCACTCACGGAAATAATGCGATCGACGCCCAACATTTTGAGCGCGCAAATGTTCGCGCAGTAATTGATTTCGCTCGGCGAAAAGCGATGGCCGCGCCCGTGACGAGACAGAAACGCGACGCGGCGGTCCTCGAGAGTGCCGGTCACGATGGCATCGGAGGGATAGCCGAACGGGGTTTTGACCCGGACCTCGCGCGTGTGGGCCAGTCCCGCCATCGCGTACAGGCCGCTGCCACCAATGATCCCGATCTTTGGCGCTTCGAGTCTTGCTTTCGCTGCCGGTCGTTTTGGCACGCGCCTTCTCCTTTGGCGCCCGTTAATCGATCTCGACAGGCTCGACTTCCCACTTACCCCTGCGTTCCCGAATATGCCCGGCGGGGATGAGCGGGTCGTGCACGAACAGCGCGAGCCAGCCTTCGCGGACGACCTCGGGAATCCATCTCTTCTTGTTCTCGAGCGTGGTCAGGGGATAGAGGTCGTAGCCCATGATCCAGGGCAGCGGGAGATGCGCAGTAGTCGGAACTAGATCGGCGAAAGCAAATGCCGTCTTGCCCCCTCCGGAAAGCTTGACGCACTGCATATTCGCCGTGTGGCCGGGGACGCGAATCAGTTCGACGCCCGGAGCGACGGCACGATCGCCCTCGAGAAGCGAGAGCTTGTTGGCCTCCTTCAGAGGGACATAGTTCTCCCGAAAGTAGCTGGCGCGGTCTCGCTCGGTCGGATGCGTCGCGTGCTCGAATTCGCCGCGCTGGACGATGTAGCGCGCGTGGGGAAAGGTGGGCACCGGCCGGCCCTTCTCGATGCGCGTGTTTCCGCCACAGTGGTCAAAGTGCAGGTGGGTGTTGATTACGACGTCGATGTCGTGGGCACCGAGGCCGTAGTGCCGCAAGCCATCGAGCAGGCGCGGCCCTTCGAGATTGTAAATGTCGCGCAGTTTCTCACTCCATTTGTCGCCCGCACCGGTTTCCACAAGGATACGCTTGCCCCCGGCGAAGATGAGCAGGCAATTCATGGCCAGACGAATGCGATTGCGCGCGTCGGGAGCGGCGTGCTTCTCCCACATGGGCTTGGGAATGACGCCAAACATCGCACCGCCGTCCAGATAACAGTGACCGTCGGAGATGATGTGGAATTCGAGGTTGCCGAGCTTCATGCGTGAGGCACGATTATACGGAGAAGCCCCGGCGGATGCACACGAGATCGGCGGACACGCGCACCTAGAGCAGACCCGCGCGGGCCAGGATTTCCTTCACCGCCTGGTAAGGATCCTTTTGGCGCGCGGCGACCGCCGCGGCGATCTCCTCAAATTGAGATTCCGACAGATGCGCGCCGACGGCGCGTTCCATCAGCCGGGCTTCGAGGAGCCGAAGCAGCCACTGCTTCCAGTAGGCCAGCTCCCGGCTTGGGCGGGGCTGGGCCTTCTCAAAATGCTCGCGAAAGGCGGAGACGGCCCGGGCCAGATCGGCGACACCCTTACTTTCGGTCGCGATGGTGCGTACGACGGGCGGTTTCCATCCGTCCCGCTCCGGAACCAGCTCGAGAATGGCGCGAAGCTGCCGCTCGAAGCGGTCCGCCCCTTCGCGATCGGCTTTGTTCAACACAAAAATATCGCCGATCTCCATGAGTCCGGCTTTCAGGCTTTGCACGTCGTCGCCCATGCCAGGCATCAAAACAACCACGGTGCAGTCCGCCAGGCGCACAATCTCGATCTCGCCCTGCCCCACCCCCACCGTCTCGATCAGGATCAACTGTTTTCCCGCCGCATCGAGAACCAGGGAGACATCGCCGGTGGCCTGCGCCAAGCCGCCCAGGTAACCGCGGGTGGCCATCGAGCGGATGAAAATCCCCGAGTCGGTCGCGTGCCCTTGCATGCGAATGCGGTCGCCCAGAATCGCGCCGCCGGTAAAAGGGCTCGAGGGATCGACGGCGATAATCCCGACCGTTTTACCCTCGGTCCGATAATGCGCGGCAAGACGGTCGACGAGCGTGCTCTTTCCCGTGCCGGGAGCGCCCGTGATGCCAACGCGATAAGCACGACCGGTCCAAGAGAACACCTCGCGAAGAATCTGCTCGGCGTCCGAAGCGCGGTTCTCAATGGCGGTGACCGCGCGCGAGATCGCGCGCACATCGCCCGCACGAATCTCTTTGGCCCACTGGTCGATGGAGGTGTTCATTCGAGCGAAAAATTAAACCACACATCCCGCGTGGCGGGCGAGAGGGAGGAGGGCCGCCCACACGACGGTCCGGAGCGCGCACAGAAGGCCTCAGCGGCCAAGAAGTTGCCGGGCGATGACCAGGCGCTGAATCTCGCTCGTACCCTCGCCGATCGTGCACAGCTTCACGTCGCGATAATACTTTTCCGCCGGGTAATCCTTGATGAAGCCGTACCCGCCGTGAATCTGCACCGCCTCATTCGCCACACGTACGGCCACCTCTCCCGCATAAAGCTTCGCCATGCTGGACTCGCGCGTGAATCGCCGTGCGGGATCGCCCGAAGCCCGGGCCTCATCGGCCAGCCAAGCGGCTTGGTAGGTCAACAGGCGCGCCGCTTCGATTTGCACGGCCATATCCGCCAGCTTGAACTGAATGGCCTGAAAATCGGCGATGGGCTTGCCAAATTGCTTGCGTTGTTTCGCATAGCGCAACGCAGATTCGTAGGCGCCCTGCGCCATGCCCAACCCGAGCGCGGCAATCGAAATGCGTCCGCCGTCGAGTATTTCGAGGCTGTTGACGAAGCCTTCTCCCTCTTCGCCGAGCAAGTTCTCGGCCGGCACCAGGCAATCGGTGAAGACCACTTCGCTCGTGTCGCTCGCGCGCAGCCCAAGCTTGTTCTCCTTCTTGCCGGGCCGAAATCCGGGCGTACCCCTCTCGATGATGAACGCCGAAATACCGTGGCTCTTCTTGGCCGGGTTGGTGACCGCCATGGCCACGCAGATGTCCGCGTAGTGGCCGTTGGTCGTGAAGGTTTTCGAGCCGTCAATCAGCCACTGGCCGTCCTTGTTCCGAGCCGTGGTGCGCGTTCCCCCGGCGTCGGAGCCGGCCTCTGGCTCGGTCAGCGACCAGCAGCCGAGTTTGTGACCCTGTGCGAGCGGAACCACATATTTCTGCCTCTGCGCTTCGGTGCCGAATTTGTAGATGTGATTGGTCGAGAGCGAATTGTGCGCCGCCACGATGATGCCGACCGAGCCGTCGACGCGTGATAGCTCCTCGATGATGATGGCGTATTCGGCGTAGCCCATGCCCGCGCCGCCGTACTTTTCCGGAAAAATCACCCCGAGAAAACCCATCTCGGCCAGCTTCGGCACGATTTCGGAGGGAAAATGCGACGCCTCGTCCCACTCCATCACGTGCGACGCAATCTCGCCCTCGGCAAATTCGCGAACCGTGCGGCGGAGGTGCTGCTGTTCGTCAGTGAGGGAGAATTCCACAGGATCCTTGGCCCTCCGCCCCTTGGGACGCGCGCGGGCGGGGAGATCCAACTCCGGCCGTCGCCGACGACGGTTTCCGGTGTGCGTCGGCCACCTCGCGCATGGCGGCAAGGGCCCGGTCGATTCCCGCACGGTCCACGTCGTAATGCGTAACCATGCGAATCGAGTATTTTCCCGTGCTGCCGCAGCGAATGCCGCGCTGGCCGAGTTCGAGCGAAATCTGATCCGCCCCGCAAGCGGTGCCGCTCACGTCGAAGATCACAATATTTGTGACTACCTTCTCGGGAGCGAGGGAAATGCCATCGATGCGCGCGAGCCCCTCGGCCAAATAGCGCGCATTTTCGTGATCGCGGTGCAAGGTCTTCGGCGTCTCTTCCAGGGCCACAAGGCCCGCGGCGGCCAGCACCCCCGCCTGCCGCATCCCGCCGCCCAAAAGCTTTCTCCCGATATGCGCCTGTTTGATGAATTCGCGCGAACCCACCAGCATCGATCCCACCGGGGCGCCCAGCCCTTTCGAGAGACAAAACATCACGGAGTCAAATTTGCGCGTGAGCTGGGCCACGCTGCGGCCGAGTGCGACGGAGGCATTGAAAATCCGGGCGCCGTCCAGATGCACGGGCAGGCCAGAGCCGTGCGCGCCATCGCAAATCTCTTCGGCAACTGCGGGCGGATAGACGGTCCCTCCGTGCATGTTGTGGGTGTTCTCAACCGTGATCAACCCGGTCTGAGAGTAATGATAGTGTTTGGGGCGGATCTGGGGCTCGATCAGGCCCCAGGTCAAGATGCCCCCCGGCGCTGGGACGGGACGCGGCATGCAGCCGGCAATCGCAGACATCGAGGCCAGCTCGTACTGGTTGACGTGCGCACGCTCCTCGCAAACCACTTCCGTGCCGCGACGCGTGTGTGTTTGGATGGCCAGCAGATTGCCCATCGATCCGCTCGGCACGAACAGAGAAGCCTCGCGCTCGAAAATCTCCGCCGCGCGCGCCTCGAGGCGGTTGACCGTGGGATCCTCACCATAAACGTCGTCGCCGACTTCGGCTTCGGACATGGCCCGGCGCATCCGCGCGGTCGGCCGGGTCACTGTATCGCTGCGCAAATCGACGACCCCCACTTCTGGATTGTCCGCCATGCGCCCTCGATTTTCGTAAATGTCGGCGTTTCAGGCAACCGGTATTGCTTCCCGATTCGCTACTCTAACAGGGCCACAAACACTTCGTTTGAAACCGTGAGGCGGCTGGCCGCCAGGCGCAGGCGCCTGCCGTCGAATTCGACCAGTCCCTGCTGCTGTAAGTCCGCGATACGGGCCCGTCGGGATCGGAGGCGGTCGCCGAGGCCGTTGCCGCGGTACGCGGACTCGATGCGATCGAGCTCAATGCCCTCAAGCTGCCGCAGCCCAAGAAAGAACTCCTCGTCGAGGGCCTGCTCAAGCGTGACCTCCTCGCTCGTCTCGCGCGGGCTGATCGCCTGGTCGAGGCACGTGACGTATCGCCCCGGATCGTGCACGTTCGACCAGCGCACCCCGCTGTGAAAGGAATGTGCTCCGGCGCCAAAGCCAAGATACGGCTCGCGCCGCCAATACTTGAGATTGTGACGCGAATGCATCCCGGGTAGCGCCCAATTTGAGATTTCGTAATGCTGGTAGCCGGCCCGGGCCAACCGTTCGCAAGCGCATTCATAGAAATCGGCCATGGCGTCATCGGGCGGAATCGCCCCAGCGCTGTAGCGGGTTCCCCCCGCGAGTGATTCCTGGCCCAGGCGACTGCCCTCGTCAATTTCAAGCAGGTAGATCGAAACGTGCTCTGGCCGCAAGGCGAGCAATTCCGCGACGGACAAATCCCAGGCCGCACGCGTCTGGTGCGGCAGACCCGCAATCAAATCCATACTGATGTTCGAGAATCCAGCCTCGCGCAGCACGTCGGTCGATCTTGCTATGTCTTCGCGCCGGTGCATCCGGCCGGCGGACTTCAACTCACGGTCATTGAACGACTGCACCCCGAGGCTGATCCGGTTGAACCCGCTCGAAAGCCAGCCCGCGGCCTTCTCGCCTGTGACGGTCTCCGGATCGGCTTCGAGTGTGACTTCGGCCGCCGGCAAAACCTGAAAGCGTGCCCGAACAGCACCGATCAGGCCGTCGAGCGCCGCTCCATCGAGCAAACTGGGCGTGCCCCCTCCGAGATAGATGGTATCGACTGCCTGCGCGGGCCCCGGCCCAAGCAAACCCTGGGGCCCCTCAGCCGTCGCAGCCTGTGCGCCGGCGGCCGACTCAGGCGCCCCGCCAGAGCTGCGCCGGATCTCGCGGCACACCGCTCGTACGTAGGGCTGATCTTTCCCACGCGAGAGAATGCCCGTATGGAAGTTGCAGTAGGTACATTTCGTCCGGCAAAAAGGGATTTGAATGTAGATCCCGACAGTCATGGCTGGCAAATCGAACGCCTCCAGCTTAGCACCTGGGCGCCGCTTGAGGCTCAGAGTTTGAAGGCTTTCTGAATTTCGGATTCGGCCAGGGCCCCTTCGCGCGCGATCGACCAGTTGTCGCCATCGATACGAACAATTGTGGACGCCAGGATGGCGCCGGTGTCGCCTGAATCCAGAATGAGCGGCAGCCGATCGCCCAGCTGCTTCACAATTTGCTGCGCGTTCGTACAGGAGGGAAAGCCGGACAGGTTGGCGCTCGTTCCCGTCACCGGTCCGCCGGCCGCTTCGATCAGAGATGTTGCAATGCGCGAATCAGGCCAGCGAATGGCCACGCACCCACTATTTCCGGTGACCTTCAGGGGCAGTCGCGTGGTCGCTTCGACGACCAGCGTCAATGCTCCCGGCCAGAACTTGTGCGCGAGGAGAAGAAACGCGTCAGGAAGGTCGCGCACCAACATGACCGCTTGCTCGATTGAGCTGACCAGGATGGGGAGGGCTTTCGTTTCCGGCCGGCCCTTGATCTGGAACACGCGTTCGATCGCAGCGAGATTGAATGGGTCAGCAGACAAGCCATAAAATGTGTCGGTGGGAATAGCGATGACGCGTCCCCGTTTGATGAAGTCCGCCGCATATTCGACAAGGTGACGCTCAGGAGCGTTCGCTGAAATTTTTAGGACTTCAACGGGCAAAGGTTTGCTCGCGGCGGGTTGCGCCGTGGTCATGCCGCAAAGTAACACAAACGCAAAAGTTATAGCAAGACGGGCACATGCGCCTTGCGACAGGCCTGAGCGGCCTTTCCTCGGGGGGCCCTCGGGACGGGCTGGGAATGGAGCCGAGCCCGGGGGTGCGGGTTCGTCCGTTTACGTTACATGCGGTGGATGTTAGGCTTAGCCTTATGGCCCGAGGCTCTCCCGCCTCCCCTTCAAGGGCTCCCGCCGGGCGCGCCACAACCGCTCCCGGCCCGGCCCAGGTGCGCCTGGACACGATTCGCAGCCGGGACAATCAGTGGCTCAAGCAGTTTCGCGCGGCGCTCCGCGGCGGCGGGCCGCAGCCCGGTCAGCCCATTGGCGTCGAGGGGCCCAAGCTCGTCGAGGAAGGCTTGCGCGCGGGGCTCGAGATCGAGGCCCTACTGGCCAGCGAAACCGGAGAAGGCGAACTCGAGCGCATCCTCGGCGCGGCGGGTCAAACGGACGGCCGAATCGGGCACCCGCCCATCCTGCGAACGAGCGATCAGCTGTTCGCGAGCGTTGCAGGAACGGAAACGCCGCAAGGCCTGGCCGCATTGTTCCGCCCGCGCGAATGGAATTTCGAGGATGTGCTGCGCGGGACGGCCTCCCGGGAGGGAGCGTTTCGGGGCCATGCTCCGCTCGTGGTTGTGCTCGCTGGCGTGCAGGATCCGGGCAACGTGGGAACCATCCTCCGGTCGGCGGAGGCCTTTGGCGGGACCGGAGCCATCGCGGCACGCGGAACCGCCGATCCCTGGTCGCCAAAGGCCGTGCGCGCATCGGCGGGCTCCGCGCTCCGATTGCCTCTGCTGCGCGGGATCTCCGCGCCAGTCGTGATGGCGCAGTTGCGCATCGCCGGAGTGAGAATATACGCGACGACTTCCGGGCTCGGTCCGAGGGATCAAGCGGAGCACCACAGGCCTAACGCCCAGGCCACGGCGGAGCTCCGCGAGCCCGTCGCAATTTTCATCGGCAGCGAAGGCCGCGGCCTGGCCCCGGACATTCAAAGCACGGCCGACGGTTTGATTTCTGTGCCCATCAGCGACACTGTCGAGTCGCTCAATGCCGCCGTCGCTGCATCCGTCCTCCTGTATGAGGCCGCGCGTCAACGGCGCGGAGAAGAAAGCACAGAGTGAGTTTATTTCGCCCCATCGAACCCGCGGAGGAACCGAAGGGCGGCCGTCCGCTCGCAGATCGGATGCGACCCCAAACGCTCGACGAATTCGTCGGCCAGGAGGAGCTGCTCGGCCCTGCGAAACCCCTGCGCATTCAGATCGAGCGCGACGACCTCGGCTCGATGCTCTTCTGGGGGCCACCTGGCTGCGGGAAAACCACTCTGGCTCGCATCATCGCCAAGCGAACTCGTTCGGAGTTTCTTCCCTTCAGCGCCGTGCTCTCCGGGATTAAGGAAATCAAGGAGGTCATGGCCAAGGCGGAACGTGCGCGGCACTACGGCCAGCGCACGATTGTCTTCGTTGACGAGGTGCATCGCTTCAATCGCGCTCAGCAAGATGCGTTTCTGCCGCATGTCGAAGCGGGAAGCATTCTGCTCATCGGCGCGACGACCGAAAATCCATCCTTCGAAGTGATCGCGCCGCTGCTGTCGAGAATGAAGGTGTACGTCCTCAGGCCGCTCGCCGTTGGGCAGGTCAAAATCCTGCTGCGCCGCGCGCTCGAAGACCCCGAACGCGGGCTGGGAGAGGAAGCCACCGAAGCCAGCGAAGAGATCCTCGATCGAATTGCCATGGTCGCCAACGGCGACGCGCGGGCCGCCTACAATACACTCGAAGCTCTCGTGCTCGGCACCCGGCCGGAGGCAAACGGCCGCCGCACCCTCTCCCCGGCTTTGCTCGAAGATGTATTGCAGAGGAAACTGCTGCCCTACGACAAATCGGGCGAAGAACACTTCAACCTGATTTCCGCCCTGCACAAATCGGTGCGCAATTCCGACCCGGATGCTTCGCTCTACTGGCTCGCGCGCATGCTCGAATCCGGGGAAGACCCCCTCTACATCGCGCGACGTATGGTACGTATGGCCAGCGAGGACGTCGGCTTGGCCGAGCCCAGTGCGCTTGCCGTGGCCATGGCCGCCAAAGAGGCCTTTGATTTCATCGGCCCTCCCGAGGGTCACCTCGCTCTGGCTCAGGCGGCCGTTTACTTGGCCCTGGCCCCGAAATCGAACGCGCTTTATCGCGCCTACGGCGATGTCGAGGAAGATTTGAAACGGACCATCGCGGAACCCGTCCCCCTGCATCTAAGGAATGCGGTTACCGGATTGATGAAGCACATGGGATACGGGCGAGGCTACCAGTATGCGCACGACACCGAAGAGAAGGTCACGGATATGACCTGTCTGCCGGAGAGCCTCCTCGGCCGCGTGTACTATCATCCGACGGACCAGGGGTTCGAGGCGCGGATCCGGCAGCGCCTCGCGGAAATCACGAAGATCCAGAAGAAGGCATGAGGGGCTGGTTCGGGGGTCGCTCTCGATCACCGAACGCGTGTTTTTCACAGTTGAACGATCGAACGGCTCAAAACTCAACGAACGAAGCCCGACGGCCCGTTGCGCCGTTTGCGCCGAACTTTGCCGCGACAGGGCGGTGTGGCTGGCAACGAGTCTCGACCGCCCTGCTTGCCTGTCTTGTGCTCACGCCGACACCGCTTTTCGCGCAAGGCAAGCCCGAAGGGAGCGTCGGCGCCGACGCCAGCAATTTCGCCGTTTCGCAGAACAACCGCTTGGTCTTTTCCGTGCCGCACTTGAAGCGGATCAAGAAGACCGTGATCGAACGAGACACGATCGCCATAGCCGATTTCAGGGGCCGTGAGAAACCGATCGTCGACCCCGACAAGTTCATGCCCGCTCCGCCGCCCGTGAGCTACGTCGTGAGTCAACTCGACTGGTCGCCCGACGGACGCCACATCGCGGCAACCATGACGGTGATTCCCTCCGAAGTCGGCGAGAGGGAAGACGACGACAGCGACAGCCGCGAGGACCAGCGCGATCGAGAGGCTTCTCAGAAGCTCCGGCTGCCGCCGAACGGCACGAGAGTCGTCTGTTTGCTCGATGACGATGGACACGAGGTCCGCGTCGCTGGATCGAAAACCCGCTTCATCGAGCAGGCGTCCCAAGGGGCCTGGCTCGCGGACAATCAGACGGCCGTGTATCTCTCAGGCGTCGGCCCCTACAAAATCGTGCGGGTGAACCCGTATTCGGGCAATACATCCACCCTGTTTGAGGGGAAGATTTTTGACTCGGTCGCCTGGGATCCCCCGCGGAATCAGGCCTTCGTCGTCGGACGCAGCTTGAGCATTTCGGGGAGAACGGCGCTCGTTGAGCTCGACCTGATGCGCGAAACCGTACGCGAGCTTGCGCGCTTGCCGGAATTCCAGGGCCAGTTGACGGTCTCCGCGTCGGGAAGGAAAGTCGGCTACTTCGTCGACGGTGACACGATCGAAGTCCGCGATGTGGCTAACCCGGAAAACGCCGTGCGCGTCCAAACCGGACCGGGAAAATTCGAGTTCAGCCCCGACGATCGTCGCATCCTGCTGAAGCGCGGCCCGGCGGACAAGTCGGGAGATCTGGTGTGGGTCGGTTTGGGGGACAACAGCTGGGTGCCCATCCTCCATGACCTCGAGTTTCACGATTTTCAAATCGCCCCGGACGGAAATGCGCTGGTCGTGATCGACCCGGGCAAGGGAATGTTGAGGGTGTACCCCATCCGCTGATCGGAAACCCGGCGGCGCCGGGTGCTCGAAGGCCCTCTCAATCGGCGGTCAGGCGGAACCGCTTGATGTGCTCCTTCAGGATGCAGGCGTCCATGACCACGAACAGACCGGCACGCCGCGCCTTTTCGGCAGCCTCGGAATGAATGACGCCCTCTTGCATCCATACGGCGCGGGCGCGAATGCGAATGGCCGAGTCGACAATGTCGGGAACAAATTCCGGCCGGCGGAAGATATCGACGATGTCCACACGATCAGGCACATCCTCAAGGCGCGCGTAGCTCCTCTCGCCCAGCACTTCCGTCTCGCGCGGATTCACCGGAATGATTCGATAGCCGGCCGACTGCAGGTAGTGCGAAACGCCGTGGCTCGGGCGAAAACCACGGCTGGAAAGGCCGACCACGGCGATCGTGCGGCTGCTTCTGAGGATTTCCGTGACCGGATCGCCCGCGGCACACACGCCGCGAGAACCTGCCTCTTCAACTGGGTTTGTCATCGCCTGCGTTCTATCCTTTCGGCTGCGTTTCGGTTTTGCGCGTTCGCTGACGACGGCCTGGCGACGGCCGCGCCGCAGAAGCGGCGTGCAGATCCGCCAAGGCCGTGAGGAATCGATCGTTTTCTGCGCCCCTGCCGACCGATACGCGGAGCGCTTCGGGAAAACCCATCCAGCGCATCGCACGAACCATCACGCCTTGTTTGGCGAGCTCCTCGCTGAGCGGCTGGGTATCATACCCGAATTCCGCCAAAATGAAATTGGCAACCGAAGGGACGCAATCGACGCCCAGTTCCTTCATCCCGGCGGCGAGTTGGGCCAGGCCTCGATCGTTCGCTTCCCTCGAACGCTGGACATGACCCCGATCCTCCAGTGCTCGAAGCGCGGCGGCTTGCGCGACGTTCGACGTATTGAACGGCCCGCGAATCTTGTTCATTTCCTCGAGCAGGCCCGCCGGGCCCAAGCCGTAACCGATCCTCAGACCGGCAAGCCCGTACACTTTTGAAAACGTGCGCAGCACCAGCAGATTTGCGCCATGGCGTACCAGTTCGATCGAACGCGAGTAATCTTTGCGCTCAATGTAGTCGCAATACGCCTCGTCGAGAACCACAAATACATGCGGCGGTACACGCGAGAGGAACTCGTCGAACTCATCGGCCGTGAACATCGTCCCCGTCGGATTATTCGGATTCGCCAGGAAGATGAGCTTCGCCTCTCGGGTAAGGCCCTGCGCCATGGCTTCGAGATCGAAGCGGTAATCTCGCAACGGAATTTCGACCAGTCGCGCACCGGTCGCGCGGATGGCCATGTAATAGAGAGGGAAGGATCCGTAAGAGGTCACGCCCGCGTCGGTCGATCGAAGCAGGAGGCGGGCCGCGAGGTCGATCAGCTCGGTCGAGCCCGCGCCCAGAATGATCTGCTCCATCGAAAGGCTGTGTTTTTTCGCGAGCGCTTGCCGCAAGTAGAAGCCGCTTCCGTCCGGATAGCGATTCGAGTTCCGCAGTGCTTGTTTTGCCGCTTCGACGGCTAGCGGGGAAGGCCCGAGCGGATTTTCGTTCGAGGCCAGTTTGACGGCCTCGATGTTCAATTCCCGTTCCACCTCCTCGGTCGGCTTGCCCGGAAGGTAGGGTGCGATGTCGCGAATGTAGCGCGGGACGTATTCGCGGATGGGCTTCGTCATGAAGCCGGGCTCCCTCGAACCCGCCGGCGAATTCTGCCGCGCCGCCGCGGCCCTTCGCGGCGCGAACCCTCGGGCATCTGGGCACTCTCGGCGGCTCGGCGGAGTCGTCTAATTTCCTCTTCCGAGGCCGCGCGATACTCGCCGGGGGAGAGAGATCCAAGCTCGAGATTCCCCAGGCGAACGCGCTTCATCTTCTCGACCGGATGGCCCGATTGGAACAGCTTGTTACGAAGCGCATCCCGGCGTGCGTCGGAAAGCGTCGCTTCATACCAAGGCGCGTTTTGCCCGGGACGGCGCGCGATGCGCGCCCCCGTCGTACGGGAGAGCTGTTCGATCTCGGCAAAGGTGAGTAGCGAGTTGACTTTGAATTGGTAGCTCTGCGGCAAATGGTGGGATTGCAAGACGAGATTGGCGAGCTCGCCATCGTTCGTAAGCAGGATCAATCCCGACGTATGGTAGGCGAGTCTCCCGATTGGAAACACGCGCTCCCCCACGCCGTGCAAGAAATCCCGCAGCGACGGTCGCCCCTCCGGATCGCTCATCGTCGAGACCACCCCGGTCGGTTTGTGCAAGATCAGGTAAACGCAATTTTTCGGCGAGCGTAAGAGCTTGCCGGAAACTTTGATGTGATCTCGAACCGCGTCGGCTTTTGATCCGAGTTCAGTGACCGTTCGCCCGTTCACGGTCACGAAACCGGACAAGATCAGCTGTTCGGCGCGGCGTCGCGAAGCGACACCGGCACGGGCGATGATCTTTTGCAAGCGCTCTTCCATCTGCTTCCGAGCACCAAGCCTTAAGGCCCGCGACCCGCTCGCGGGCCGCTACGGCCTCTTAAATAAGTAGCTTAGCTGAAACGGAGCGCGAAAAGGAATGCGCGAGAGACGGATCGGCAGGCCGTTTGCCACCGTCAGGGAGGGCCCGAGGCGGACTTTGTCGGCCGCTGGCTCAGCCTGGCTGGACCTGCCAAGCACAGCCCTGCAGGAAACCACTTCCACTATAATTAGCTTCTAAGCGGCGCGAGGAGCTTTTGCGAAATCGTCAGGCAACTCGATATGCGCGCTGGGCCGCGTTTGCCGCGGGCCTGGTTGCGCTGGTTGTGCTGGGAATCTATACGGTGCGGGCCATCCGCGCCTCGCGCAGCCACCCCGCGCAAGCATCAGTGCCCGCCTCGGTCAAGCAGCAGATGCAAACCTTTTCCTACAACGGGATCGAGCAAAACCGCACCGTCTTCACAATTCGCGCCTCACAAGCCACGCAATTCAAGGCCAACGCTCCTGCGGTTCTCGAAGACGTTTGGATCACGATCTACGGCCGCGAAGGGGACCGCACCGACAATATCCATACGCGTGAATGCAGCTATGAGCAGAAGACGGGCGGCATCCAGTGCAAGGGCGAAGTGACCATCGACCTGCAGGGAACCCCGGGGGCCTCCGGGTCCCCACAATCGTCCATGCACATCACGACAAGCAATCTCACCTTCGACGGACAGACTGGAGAGGCCTCGTCACCGGCCCCGGTCGAATTCACTCTGCCCCAAGGGGAGGGCGACGGTGTGGGTGTCGCCTACAGCACGCGGTCCGCTATCGTACGCGTCGAGCACGGCGTCCATTTCCGAGCGAACGCGTCGGAGCGGAGCGGGGGAGGGCCGGTAAACGTCTCCGCGGCCAGCCTCGAACTGCGCAGCAAGGATCACCGGGCAACCCTGATGGGCCCTGTCGAGATCGATTCAAGTGGTCGCGAGCTATCCGCGGAGAAAGTCTCCTTGACGCTCGACGCCAACTTCCACATCACGAACGTCGTTGCCGAAGGGAACCCCTCGGTCCGCATGGTGCACGGCGGCGATACGGTCCTGGCTTCAGCGGCGAGATTCGACGCCTCGTTCAATGCGGCGGGCTGGGTCGAACAAATCGACGCGGATGGAGACGTGAACGCGTCCCGCCGCACGCCGGATGGAAACCAGCGGTTTTCCAGTGACCGCGCCCAGTTCATGCTCGAACCCACCCATAATCTTCTGCGCGAACTCGTGGCCACCGGAAACGTGGCCGCCGAATCTGACCAATCCGGTGTCTCGCAAACCCTGAAAACCGCTTCCTTGCGCGTCGATTTCGGCCCTGGCCGCCAGCCGGGCCAGCGACGCATCACGAGCGCCCAGACTCTGAGCCCCGCAACGATCGATACCAAAAGTGCCGACGAAACGACCACCATTCACGGTCCCAAGTTTACGGCGCAGTTCAACGAAGAGGGGCACTTAGCCGGTCTGGTCGGCTCGACCGGTGTCGAACTGCGGCGCCTGTCGGGAAATTCCGAGCCGCAAACCAGTAGCGCCGATGTCCTCCAGGTATCCTTCACTCCAGATGGACAATGGGGCACGGCCGAGGAAAAGGGCCATGTCGAACTCAAGCAGGGTGACCGCCACGCGTCTGCTTCCTACGCAAGGATCGACCGCTCGACAGATGAGATTGCACTCACCGGCTCGCCCGTTCTTTCCGATTCCATGAGTCGCACAACCGCCCGCCAGGTGACCATCAACCAGAAAACTGGCCAGATTGACGCCGAAGGGGGGGTCGCTTCAACGTACTTTCCCGCCGGCTCGTCGGTGAATCTCGGCTCGGGGGTCGCGCACATTACCGCGCAGAAACTCTCGGGATCGACCTCCTCCGGGCAGGCCGTCTATTCCGGGCATGCGCGGCTTTGGCAGGGCGAATCGGTTCTCGAGGCTGACGAAATTGCGCTTTGGCGCGACGAAAAGAAGATGGTGGCCAGCGGGGGTGTGGTGGCCGTCTTTCCCGAACAATCCACCACGGCTCTGAAAGCCGCATCCGAGACGCCCAAGGGGGGCACGGATCTCTGGCACCTGCGGGCCCCCGAGTTGACCTACTGGGACGAGCAGGCGAAAGCCCGTCTGGATGGCGGAGTCGAGGCTACCTCGCAACAAGCCTCCATCGACTCGCGGGTCTTGGACGTCTACTTCGGCACTGGGCCGGGAGGCGAGAAGCCGCAGCCGGCGGCAACCGGCACGGGAAAATTGACCTACGCCATCGCGCAGGGCAACGTCGTCGTCCGCCAGCAGGACTTTCGCGCCACCGCCGAGCGGGCCGAGTACTCTGCCGCGCAGGGAAAGTTCGTCCTCTCCGGCGGACACCCGACCATTACTGACTCTTCGGCAAACACAACGTCCGGTCGTTCGTTGACCTTCTTCATAGCGAGTGATACCATTTCGATTGATTCGCAAGAAGGTTCGCGCACGCTTACCAAGCACCGGGTTGAGAAATGAACCGGCATGTTGAAACTCCAAGCCGCCGATCTCCGGAAGTCCTATCGCGGCCGTACGGTTGTCGATAACGTCAGCTTGGACGTTCAACAGGGCGAAGTGGTGGGGCTGCTCGGGCCGAACGGCGCGGGAAAAACCACGACGTTTTATATCCTGGTCGGTCTGGCACGACCGGATTACGGGCGTGTTTTGCTGGACGGCGAGGATATAACCGACCTCCCGATGTATCTGCGGGCCCGCAGCGGCATCAGCTACCTGCCCCAGGAGCCTTCAGTCTTTCGGAAACTAACGGTTGAAGAGAACCTGCTTGCGGTTCTGGAAACGCTTCCCCTCACTCCCGAGCAGAGGCGCGATCGAGTTGAGGAGCTATTGGCGCAGATGGGTATTGACGGTGTTCGGAACAGCCACGCCCACGTCCTTTCGGGGGGCGAAAGGCGCAGGCTTGAAATCGCACGGTCCCTCGTGCTCTCGCCCTGTTTCGTGTTGCTCGATGAGCCGTTCTCCGGTATCGATCCGCTGACCGTGGTCGATATTCAGAAGATCATTGCGGACCTGAGCGCGGCCGGCATCGGCGTTCTGATCACCGATCACAACGTCCGAGAGACGCTGGCGGTGACCCATCGCGCCTATATCATCAACGATGGCAAAATCTTGTTTTCGGGGACCCCGGCGGAGCTCTCAACTGATGCCGACGTGCGCCGAATCTATTTAGGAGAGAGCTTTCGCCTGCACTGAGTCGTATGAACTGGCTTCAGCCAAAACTTCATCTCCGCGTAGCCCAGAAGCAGATTCTCACGCCGGGGCTCGTGCAGATGGTCAGCGTCCTGGCGCTGAACCGCCTCGAACTGCGCGAAATGATCAACCAGGAGATCATGGCCAATCCGGTTCTCGAGGAGCTAGGGGAAGACGGGGTAACCGCCGAAAACTACACCGACGAGGCCTTCCTGCAAAAGGAAACCGAGAAGGTTCCCGAGACGGAAGCGGCCAATCCCTTCGATGAGTTCGACTTCGGCTCCTTCTTTACCCAGTACCTCGATACCGGCGCCGAGCGCGCGGCCAGCAGCGAACACGAAGAAGTTGAAAAGCCGTCCTTCGAGAAGTTCCTTTCCTCCTCTTCGAGCCTTTCCGATCACCTCGCCTGGCAGCTGAGCGTCAGCATCTCGACAGAGACGGTCCGCAAGATCGCCGAATCGATCATTGGCAATCTGGACGAGAACGGGTATTTGACCGCCACGCTGGAAGAGATCGCGCAATCCGGCCAGTATTCGATGGAGGATGTCGAAGAAGCGCTCACCATGGTCCAGGAATTCGACCCGCCGGGGGTCGCCGCGCGCGATTTGCGCGAATGCCTGCTGCTGCAACTGAAGGTTCTCGACCCTCAGAACACGCTGGCGCACGAAATCGTCAGCGAGCACTTGAAGCTGCTGCAAAACAACCAGCTCAAGGAGGTGTCCCGGGCGGTCAACCGGCCCATCGAGCTGGTCAAGCGCGCCGTCGACCTCATCAAGCGGCTCGATCCCAAGCCGGGCCTTCGCTACAACAAGACCGAGCCGCGCCTGGTCGAGCCCGACGTGCAGTTCCGCAAAGTCGACGGAGAATGGCAGGTGTTTATGAATGACGACGACCTGCCGCAGCTGCGACTCAATCCCACCTATCGCCGTCTACTCGTGCGCGATGCCGCCGATCGCGACGTCCGAAATTACGTGAAGGAACGTTTCACGGCCGCCATTCAGCTCATGAAGAATATCGAGCAGCGCAAGCACACCATCGTGCGCGTCTGCCAAGCCATTCTCCGTCGGCAGAGCGACTATCTCGATCACGGCCCCGACCACTTGAGGCCGATGATGATCAAGGAAGTCGCCGAGGAGGTCGGCGTGCATCCCTCGACGGTCAGCCGCGCGGTGGCCAACAAGTACGTGCACACGCCGCAAGGGGTTCTCGAACTGCGCAGCTTTTTCTCCGAATCCGTCAACGGCCCGCAGGGTGCGGAAATGTCCCTACTTTCGCTCAAGCGGCGGGTGAAACAGATGATCGAAGAAGAGGACTCGAGCCGCCCGCTTACCGATGAGCAGATCACCAAAAGACTGAGCGACGAGGGCATTCATGTTACGCGCCGCACGGTAGCAAAGTATCGTGAAGACTTGCGCATCCCGAGCACGCACCGACGTCGCGTGAAGAGCTAATCGTTCTCCGTGGCCCGCCCTCCCAGGAAACGCGACTCGCGCCAGCTCGTGATCCTCACCGGGCTGTCCGGCTCCGGCAAAGGCTCGGTTCTGAACACCTTCGAGGATCTGGGCTTTTACTGCGTGGACAATCTGCCAGTGGCCCTGATTCCCGTGTTCAGCGATCTGCTCTATGACGAAGGCCGAGGCGAGATTGAACGCGCGGCTTTGCTGGTCGACGCGCGGGAGGGCGAGCATATCGAACAATTGCCGGGCTATTACCGCACGCTCGCTGGCCGCCATCCGAGCACGCTCGTTTTCGTCGAGGCCAGCGACGAAGCCCTATTGCGCCGCTTCAGCGAGACGCGGCGCCCTCATCCGCTTGGCCGAGGCCTTTCCGTGCCGGAAGGCATTCGCGAAGAGCGCCGGCGAATGGCGCCCATTCGGCGCCTGGCCGATCTGGTCATCGACACGACCAAATTCAACGTTCACGAGCTCCGGCAGTTCATCATCGACCGCTTTCAAAACCCGGGCCGGCGTCCGCTGCTGGTCTCCGTGGTCAGCTTCGGATTCCGTTACGGCATCCCCTCGGATGCCGACCTGGTTTTCGACGTGCGCTTCTTGCCGAATCCGCACTTTATCCCGCGCCTGCGGCCCTTTAGCGGCAAAGACCGCCGCGTTGCGCGCTATATCCGCTCGTTCCCTCAAACCGAGCAGTTCCTGCACCGCATCGAAGGGCTGCTGCGGTATTTAATTCCGCATTACATCAATGAGGGAAAGAGCTATCTTACGGTTGCGCTGGGATGCACGGGGGGACGACATCGTTCGGTGACCCTGGCGGAAGTCATTGCACGCGACCTCAGTCGCACGGGATACGCCACGAAGGTCGTGCATCGCGACATGGAGAAGTCCGCGTCCTAACGGTATATGCGGCGAGGAAACCTCATCGGACGCGACCGCGTCTGAGGCTAGTCGATGCCATCACTTCCGCAAAGGACGCAACGCGAGGAACTCAGCCGTCTGTTCAGCTACATGCGCCCGTACACGGCGGTCATGGCGCTTGGCATTCTCTTGCTGGCCGTCATGGGCGCCATCGACGGGCTCACCGCCTTCGCCATCCGGCCCGCCATCGACGTGGTGCTTAACCCCTCTTCGACCGTTCAGAAGCTCGTCCTGTTCACCATTCCCGGTACGCATCGCACGGTTTCCCTCAACGGGTTTGTTCCTGCGCGCGTGCACCACGTGTGGTCCGTCTTTGGCCTGGCCCTGCTCTTCCTGTTTTTGATCAAAGCGGCCGCCGAATACGCCGGCGTCACGCTGATTCAGCATGCCGGCCTGTCGGGCATCACCGACGTGCGCAATCACGCCTACAGCAAAGTGGTTCAGCAACCGGTTGGCTTTTTCGAAATCAATCCGGTGGGCCGCGTGCTGTCGGCCGTGGTGAGCGACATCGAGCAGATGCGCGGCGCGTTTTCTGAATATCTCGCCGATTTCTTCCGGCAGATCTTCAATCTGTTTTTCTTCATCCTCGTTCTGCTGGTGGTCGACTGGCGCATGGCCATTGCGTCGGCCCTGGTGATTCCTCTGGTGGTCTGGCCGGTCGGCAACCTGGGCCGCCGGATCCGGCGCTCGGCCGAGAAAAGCCGCTCGCGTCTGGCGGACATCAGCCAGATCCTGCAGGAAACCATCAGCGGGAATCGGGTCGTAAAAGCCTTTGGCATGGAAGGATTCGAAATCCGCAAGTTCAAAGAGGCCTCCCGCAACCTTTTGCGCGAGAACATGCGTTGGATTCGCGCCTTTGCGGTCACCTCGCCCCTGATGGACACCCTAGGCGCGGTGGTCATTGCCGGAGTGCTCTTCTTCGCGCGAGACGAGATCAAAGCAGGCCGTATGACCGTGGGCTCCTTTGGCGCCTTCACCTTCGCGCTCTTCAGAGCCTACGAGCCGCTGAAACGCCTGGGCAATATCTATCAGCTGTTTCTGCAGGCGGCCGGCGTTTCGGCGCAGGTATTTTCGTTCATCGATCTGCCCGAAGAAGCCCTGGACGCTCCGGGCGCAAAGGCGCTCCCGCCGTTTTCGCGCTCGATCGAATTTGAGGGGGCCAGCTTTTCCTACGATGGGGGCGGCCTGATCTTGCGAGGGGTGGACCTAAGCGTGCCGGCGGGAACGGTGGTGGCCATTGTCGGATCGAGCGGCGCGGGCAAGACGACCTTGGTCAATTTGCTCCCGCGCTTCTACACGCCTACCGCTGGACGCCTATCGATCGACGGGTACGATATTCGGGAAGTTTCCCTGTGTTCGCTGCGCGAGCAGATGGCCATCGTCACGCAGGAAACGATCCTGTTCAATGATACCATCTGGAACAACCTGTGCTACGGTCGCCCGGATATGGCCGAAGAGAAGGTGATGACTGCCGCCAAAGCGGCGCTGGCGCACGATTTCATCCTGCAACTGCCCCAGCGCTACCAGACCGTGATTGGCGATCGCGGCCAGCGCCTCTCGGGGGGCCAACGTCAACGCCTGGCCATTGCGCGCGCGCTCTTGAAGGACGCACCCATTCTCATCCTGGACGAGGCGACATCGGAACTCGACTCGGAATCCGAGTTGCTCGTTCAAAACGCTTTGAATAACCTCATGGTCGGCCGCACGGTGTTCGTGGTCGCGCACCGCCTTTCGACCATTCGTCGCGCGGACGTGATCGCCGTGCTGGAGGGCGGAACGATTCGCGAGCGTGGCACTCACCAGGAGCTCCTGGCGCGCGGCGGCGTTTACGCACGGCTGCACGCGATTCAGTTCCGTGACCTGGAGGCAGGCGCGCGCACGGCGGATTCCTGACCATGCCCTCGATCGACGCACATTCGAGCCCCACGACGCCTCCGGGGAGCCGCCCTGGTTTGAAGTCCATGACCGGGTATGCGCAAG
>Ga0187783_10000946_pt1 | contig 21321 bp, 16 predicted proteins | sample 1015_SJ02_MP02_2_FD_132471 | JGI IMG/M metagenome (GOLD analysis project Ga0187783, IMG submission 132471) | Tropical peat soil microbial communities from peatlands in Department of Meta, Colombia - 1015_SJ02_MP02_20_MG | ecosystem: Environmental > Terrestrial > Soil > Wetlands > Peat | place...
AAAATTTTCCCCAGCCGATGCGGGACCACTCCAGCGCCACCAAACTCATCGCGGAGAAAGCAGAGGGCGTGAGCCGGTCATATTCGCCGGAATCGAATTGGTCGCCGATCTGATAGAGAGTCCGGCGAGCCTCGCGAATGGTTTGGTCGGGGTTGAGATCGTCTCGCAAGGCATTGGCAAACGCATCGGAATCGGTGGATGTAGGGGAGGCGCCGGTCAGTGTACTCAGAGTCAATGAGGCGAGCCCGATGGTAACAACAATCCAGAAACCCTTCCAATGCACGACATTTCTCCTTCACTCAACCGGCAACACTATCGAGCTTCCACGAGCTTTTGCGATTGTAGTTGACGGTGGCTGACGAAAACAGGCGTTCTCGCAAACTAGCTCCATCTGTTCGCCCGGGTGATCGGATTTTGAGGGCAATGGACTTGTCAACCACCATGTTCGGGCGAGACGGTTTACCATCCTTCGCTGCGAGAAGAGCACGCAAGTGCTCCCGATAACCCCACCGAGAATGAAGCCGAGGAAGAGGATCAGGGTCGCTCGCTCCGTTCGGGATGCCTCTACATAAAGGCGTGAGTTCGGGCCCCATGGCTCGCCAACCGAACTCTTTGCCGCGCGGACTGATTGTTCGACGACGCTGGTTTTTGCTCTGGACGTTGACCCCAGCACGCATGCACGAGTGCGGTGAGGAACCAGAACGACGAGTCTCCCCAAGGAACCAGGAGCGTCTTGTACTCCGATTCGTGCACCTTGGTCAGGGTGCCCCGTGCTTGCTCCCATGTGCGCCACGCCTCCAGCGTGGCCTTCCACCACATCGCCCATGGGCTGCCTCCACGTACCACTTCGGCTGTTGCCTCGTGCCTGATGTTTTCCAAGCCACAGCCTTCAAATAGCATTGGGAGCTTGCGTCCAAACAAGGGGTCATATCCCCGCGATACCAACCACTCGCCATTCCGCCATGTGCGCTGGTAGGGTCCGGAATGTGGATGAGACGCTTCCACAGGAGCAATCGTTCCCCAGTCGCCGTCCTCATCGAGCAGCCATCCTCCCGGTCGCAAACATTCGACCATGCGCTGGATAGCCGCCTCCTGCTTGCCGGCGAGCCAGAACAGCATCAAACGTGAGCAAACCAGATCGAACGAGTTCGGGCCAAGGGTGTCCAGTGAATCGTCGAGGATGTTGTGCTGCCGCACCTCGAGGTTCCGGACATCGAGCCTCTTCAGGTATGTCAGATCGATGTCGGTCGCCACGACGTGGCCGCTCTCACCAACCTGCTTGGCCAGCCAGACGGCCATCGAACCCCGCCCGGCGCCGATCTCAAGGCATCGCCAGCCCGGTTGAACAAGTTCACGCCGCCGCCGCGAGAGGGGATCCAGAAGCTGTTCCAAGAGACTCAACCGGTCGTCTTCGGCTTCTTGGCGTCCTTTTGCGTCTAGCCGGTAACCCGGCCCCCGATCTCCAGATGTACTCGGTGGCTCGACCATCGCAACACGATAGTGAGGTGTTTTCACTACAGTCAAGGGCGAGTAGGGTTTTCCAAAAACCGCACTACCCAATATCTTAGAAGGTGCTTTGTGTTCGGTTTTACAGCGAGATAAAAAGTGCTAGGATTCTTTCGACTCGACCTTTGGCACAATTAGGAATAGACCAATGGCAGCGCGCCTTACCCAACCGTTAGTGAGAGAGAACGGTTCGCATCGTACCGCAACCTGGGATGAAGCTATGGATCGCGTTGCGGTGGCGTTTCGCAAGTCGATTGAGAAGAAAGATCCCCGCAACTTCGGCATGTTCAGCTGCTCCAAGACTACCAATGAACTGAACTACGCAGCGCAAAAGTTCGTGCGCAGTGTGATGGGGACGAACAACATTGATAGCTGTAACCGGACTTGACACGCTCCCAGCGTCGCCGGTCTGGCGACGGTGTTCGGAGCAGGCGGCGGAACCAGCTCGTATCGGGAAATTGAAGATACCAAAGTAATCCTGCTATGGGGCTCGAACGCCAGAGAGACCCACCCCATCTTCTTTCACCATGTGTTAAAGGGTATACACAACGGTGCCGAACTTTATGTGGTTGACCCACGGCGTACCAGTACCGCCCGCTGGGCCAATCTCTGGTTGGGACTGGAAGTGGGCTCAGACATTTCCTTGGCTAATGCCATGGGGCAGGAAATCATCGCTTCCGGTCTAGCCAACGGAAAGTTTATCCAGCATGCGACCAGCGGATTTGATGCCTACAGAGCGCACGTCGAGAAATACACACTTGATAGGGCGCAGCGAGACACCGGCGTGCCTGCCGAAACCATTCGCAACCTGGCTCACGCATACGCCAAGGCTTCGCGCGCTCAGATCTGCTGGACGCTTGGCATCACTGAACATCATAACGCCGTCGACAATGTGGTGGCACTCATTAACTTGGCGCTGCTCACCGGAAATGTTGGCCGCTACGGCAGCGGCCTCAATCCACTGCGCGGACAGAATAATGTCCAAGGCGGCGGTGATATGGGCGCCATCCCTGACCGCCTTCCTGGTTTTCAGCATGTGGAGAACGATCAACTGCGCGCTAAGTTTGAAAAAGCATGGAATAGAAAGCTCCCGCCGAGGCGCGGCTGGCATCTGAGTGACATGTTCGAAGCCATGGGCCACGGTCACCTCACGACCCTATACGTGTTAGGGGAGAATCCAGCAGACTCTGAAGCGGAGCGTCACCGAGCACTGGAGCGGATGCGTGGCCTCGAATTTCTTCTCGTTCAGGATCTTTTCTATACCAAGACAGCCGAATTGGCCGACGTTGTGCTCCCGGCCGCTTGCGGTGCATTGGAAAGCGAAGGTACGGTTACCTCCAGCGAGCGTCGCGTCCAGCGGGTGCGTCGAACCGTACCTCCGCCCGACGGTGTCCGCGACGATCTTGTGATCATTTTTGATCTCGCGCTCCGGCTTGGCCATGATTGGGGGACACCCAACGCCGAATCCCTGTGGAACGAACTGCGGTTGCTGAGCCCGATGCATGCCGGCATGAGTTACCGTCGCCTGGAAGAGATGGGTGGGATTCAGTGGCCGTGTTATGACGAATCACATCCGGGAGAAATGTTCCTTCACGCACGATTGTGGAACGACCCCTTGATTGGCCCGCGGGCGCCGTTCAGTGTAGTTGAATTTGAGCCGCCCGTCGATACGCTTGACGAGCAATATCCCCTCCGCTTGACTACAGGCCGCCGACTTGACGATTACAATACCGGCGTGCAATCTCGCGAGTATTTGTCGTCGCTGCGGCGCGATGAAGCGCTGGAGATTTCTCCGGAGGACGGTCGACAATACAAATTGAGAGAAGGCGAACGAGTTCGCGTAACCTCTCGCCGAGGATCGCTAATTGCGCCCGTGCGCTTTGATACAGGATTGCGTCCGGGCTTGGCGTTTTTGTCAGTCCATGCTCACGATCAAGTAGCCACCAACGAGTTGACGATTGACGCTGTCGATCCCAAGTCCGGCACCTCGGAGTTCAAGGCGACGGCCATCCGCATTGACAAGGTATGAGAAGGAGTTGATTGGACCTTCATCTGACTGACGCGCGGGCGAATCCAGAGGAACGCGCCGCCGTTGACTCCGAGTTGGGCAGCCCCGAATCCGGCTGGCAAGGCGGCGATACTCGGGCGAACTGCGACAGTGACGGCCGTGGCCGACGCCACAAGCTGCTGCTCGTGCTCCACGCGCTCCAAAACCGCATTGGGTGGATAAGCCACGGTGCTCTCAATTATGTGGCTTTGCGGTTAGACATCGCTCCCGCCGAGGTTCACGGCGTGGCATCGTTTTACGGAATGTTTTCCCTCCAGCCCCGGCCTCCGGTCGTCGCTCACGTCTGTGATGATATTGCGTGCTTCACCCGAGGTTCGGATCAACTCTGTGATCAACTGGAACAGAAGCTCGGCCCCGCCGGTTCCAAATGTATCGGAGGACGCGCCACCTGGATTCGCAGTCAGTGTTTGGGCCTATGCGAACGCGCTCCTGCAGCATGGATTGTTTCCGCGGGCGAACGTCCTCATCAGCGAGTGTTGGCTCCGGTAACCGCGGAAACCATTCCGTGCGTCCTCAGCGACGTCGCGGCAGGAAAAACATTCGATGAGGCAGATTCTTTCACCAGACAGGCCAGCGTGCCACAGGCTGCTGAGGCGCCATTTAACCCTGGCCAGTTTCGCCTCCTGCAGAGGATCAGCCGTAGCGCTTCGAGCACTCTGAAAGACTATCTCAGGTTTGCCGGATATGAAGGGTTAAGAAGAGCCTTGCAGTTGGGTGCGGAAGGAGTCCTCCGAGAGGTTTCCGCTTCCAAACTGCTGGGACGTGGCGGCGCAGCCTTTCCCACCGCCCGGAAATGGGAAGCGCTCTTTCGGCAGCGTCATCTGCTGGCACAGGACCCGACTCGCGTGCACTACCTTGTCTGCAATGCTGACGAATCCGAGCCCGGCACGTTTAAGGATCGTATTCTCATGGAAGGAGATCCCTTTGCCGTGCTGGAGGGGATGACCATTGCTGGGTTCGTCACCGGCGTACGACACGGCTTTGTCTACCTGCGCGGAGAATATCCATTGGCCGCCGAGCGCCTGCAGCAGGCCATTCAATCGGCTCAAGAAAATGGGTATCTCGGTGACAACATCCTGGGCAGCGGCCTGCGATTCAACGTTGAAATTCGCCGCGGCGCCGGGGCATATATCTGCGGCGAGGAGACTGCACTCTTCAATTCGATTGAAGGCTATCGCGGCGAACCGCGCAGCAAGCCGCCGTTCCCGACTGAGTCCGGTTTATTTCGCCAACCGACGGTCGTCAATAATGTAGAAACTCTGGTCAACGTCCCCTACATCCTGCGGGAAGGTGGCGTCGTTTTCGCTCAGTCCGGTACCGACACCTCTGCCGGTACCCGACTCTTTTGCCTTAGCGGGCACGTGGCACACCCAGGTGTCTATGAAGTCGTCATGGGGACCGCGCTGCGCACACTCATTCAAATTGCGGGTGGCGTGTCCGGCAGCGGCAGGTTGCAAGCGGTGCTTCTGGGAGGCGCGGCTGGCTCCCTTGTCTCTCCCCGGGAACTGGACATGCCACTCACGTTTGAAGGTGCGCGAGCAACGGGAGCAACGCTTGGTTCCGGTGTGGTCATGCTATTTGATGACACCATCGACCTTCGCCAAGTGCTGCTGCGCATCGCCAGTTTCTTCCGCCATGAAACTTGCGGACAGTGCGTTCCATGCCGCGTCGGCGTAGTGCGCCAGCAGGAAGCTCTTCAGCGCCTGGTAAAAGCGAGGCCCCTTGGTTCGGTGACGGGTGAACTCAGGTTGTTGGGTGAGATAGCCCAAGCGATGCGTGACGCTTCAATCTGCGGCCTGGGCCAGACCGCCGCTAGCGCGCTGGAATCTGCCATCCAACGATGGAGCCTTTTTTCGTGAGCGACCGCCTGCCAGAAATCAATCAGATGCACGACGCGCCCCAGCCTACCGTACCTGTGCCGCGGGGTCCGATTCCACAGGCGGAACCGCCGGTAACAGCCGGCTTCATCGAGATCAAAATCGACGGCAACCCGGTGTTAGTGCCCGAGGGTTCTACCATCCTCGACGCCACCAGGAAACTTGGGATTGACACTCCAACGCTTTGCTTTCTGGAGAGCCTGACTCCAGTCAATGTCTGCCGCGTCTGCGTGGTGGAAATGGAAGGCTCCCGGACGCTCGTACCGGCGTGCTCGCGCAAGGTGGAGCAAGGCATGGCAATCAGGACTGATTCTGAGCGTGTTCGTCTCAGCCGAAGATTGGTGCTGGAGTTTCTGGCCTCGTCTGTCGACCTCGCCACGGCTCCAACCATACAGGACTACATGGACCGTTATGGTGCCCGGCCGGAGCGCTTCGGTGCAGCCTCCGCCACGGTCACCCAGCCCGTCAAAGTCGACAACAATCTCTACGTCCGTGACTACTCGAAGTGTGTTCTCTGTTACAAGTGTGTAGAAGCCTGCGGTGCGGACGCTCAGAATACTTTTGCCATCGCCGTAGCCGGTCGCGGCTTTTCAGCCCACATTGCCACGGAGTTTGACGTTCCGTTGCCCGACTCAGCTTGCGTTTATTGCGGCAACTGCATCGGTGTTTGCCCCACTGGGGCGCTGATGTCGAAGAGCGAATACGACATGCGAAAGGCCGGCATTTGGGACGAAAGTCGTCAGACTCGGGCTGACACGATCTGTCCTTACTGTGGCGTGGGCTGCAACCTCACGGTGCATCAGCAGGATGGCCAGATCGTTCGTGTGACCTCACCTGTTGGTCACAGTGTGACGCGCGGCAATCTCTGCATCAAAGGTCGCTTTGGCTGGCAGTTTGTGCAGATTCAGCCTTCCCGCAAAGATTAATACTGAGAAGCATCGGACTACGGCCCGCAGCCACATCGAAGTTCGCAAGATGCTCGTTGACAAGCATGGGTCCGAGCTCACACAGGTCAGTGGTGACGTCCGCGATAGCGGCGATCTTGTCGCCGGAGTTTGCTCGTTTCGAAAACTGGTCTTGAGGAAGAAACGGAGTGCAAACATTCGTCACCTTGGACCGCAGCCTCAGCAAGGGAGCCACGGAAGGTCAGCAAGAGCGCGCAGAACATCCAGAGAGATCTAGTGTCGGTACTGGCTTTCGCCGACCGCACGAGGTCACGGGCTTGATGTGAGAGCAGTTTTCGCGCTTCGAACTAGAGGCCTCGCCTGCCGAGATTCCGTCCTACACCCGAGCGCAAGAGTGATGTTGATCAACACCGAGGCCGCATCGAAAAACTATTCGGGTTGAACCACCAGGAAAACAGTTGTTCCACCCCGATTGATCAGCAACACCAAAGTCTGCTTTCCTGCTTCCCGAACCAGGCGCTGATACTCAGCGACCGAAGTTACTGGCTGCCGGTTCACTTGCTCGATTACGTCCCCACGCTGAAGGCCCGCATCCGCAGCTGGCGAACCATCAGGCACGCCGGCGACGACCACACCTTTTACCTGAGAACCGAGCCCTAGGTCTTGACGGATTTCGCCCGTAAGTTCCTCAACCTGAACGCCGCGCATCGGGGAGTTCTCTTCCGAGCCGCCGGGGGCATTGGCAGCGCCCTTGGCCTCTGGAGCCTCACCGAGAGTCAGACTGATATCGCGCGACTGGCCGTTGCGGCTTACCTTGAGGTGCACGGTCGTTCCCGGCGTCATCGCACCAACGCGCAGGCGCAAGTCATTCGGGCCCGTGATGGGCTGCCCGTCCAGTTCGGTGATGACATCGTATATCTGTAAACCGGCTTTCGCGCCAGGGCTATTGGGGTCAACACTTCCGACCAAAGCACCCTTCTCCGCTGGAATGTTGAGTCCTTTCGCGAGATCCGGTGTAACTTCCTGAATCCCTACTCCGATATAACCGCGCACTACCTTTCCGTTCTTCAGGATCTGGTCCATGACATGCTTAGCCATGTTGATCGGGATGGCAAAACCAATGCCTTGATTCCCGCCGGAACCGCCTGCCAGGATCGCGGTGTTGATTCCAATCAGTTCAGCCCGGGCGTTCAGCAACGCGCCTCCGGAATTTCCTGGGTTGATCGCTGCGTCGGTCTGAATGAAATCCTCGTAGTCCTCAATCTCGAGACCATTCCGCCCTGTCGCGCTAATGATTCCCATCGTACCCGTCTCACCAACTCCGAAAGGATTGCCGATAGCGAACGCATAATCGCCAACCTGGATTTTCGAAGAATCGCCCAAGGGGATCGTGGGCAGTCCGCTGGTCGCAATCTTGATAACCGCGATGTCGGTCTTCGGATCGGCGCCGACCAGTTTCCCCGAAAACTCCCGCTTGTCTGGCAACATGACCTTAATCTCTGTTGCTTTGTCGATGACGTGGTTATTGGTGAGAATGTAGCCCTCCGGGCTGACAATTACTCCCGATCCTAATCCTCGCTCTCGTTGTTGTTGCGGACCACGCGGAAACTGCCTACCAAAGAACTGCTCGAAAAACGGATCGTTAAAGAACGGCGATTGAGGCACCTTCACGACCCGGGAGGATGCAATGCTGACGACAGCAGGCAGGGCAGGTTTGAAGACACCCGAAAACCCCAAGGCGTTCTCATCGTGCCCATCTGCCAGTGCCACCGGAACCGGCACCAGCCTTCCGCCGCCGCGTAGGGCATGGCCTGCAAAGGCGGGAGCGAACATACCGAGCAGCCCTCCGATGAGCAAGACAACGGCCAAGGAGAGAACTGCGAACGACTGACGTACTTGTATCGTCTTTATACTCATGGCTATTCTCTACATTAACTCTATGTCGGAATCGATGCCATGATCAATTCAAAAAGATCCTCGACGTGTTCTAGGTGTTGCCTTGAATCCGAAACAGAGCCTCGGGATCGCTGGCCGAAGCGCCGCCGGCCCAAATCCAGCGGCAGGGCTGGGCGTCGCGGGGCACCATGTGCCGTGAGGCGCCGCAGAAGCGCTCGAGGGCACGGCCAGCACGCTGGCTACGCGAAAAGCCCAGGCACTTCGATGCAGCGGGGCCATTAACGGGTAGTCGTTCTGAGTTCGAATTCGATTGCGGATGCGGCGAGTCCCAGGAATCGGGTTGCGGGAATCGGGAAGCCGATCAGTTCGAGCATTCCTGCGGCGCCTCCCAACGTAGCGGCCAGAAAATTAAGATAGAAACGCAGCGGGTTCGGCAGGATAAATCAATGCTGGGACGGGCAAGCTGTGGCCGGCAGCTTCGATCTTGCGGTCGCGGATCAAGATTATCTGATCCTTGAGGGCGGTGGCAGCTTCCGCATCGACCAGCTTGCCGGCTTTGACCGCGATGACTTGCGCCGGTACGACGACGGCATGGAAACAACAGACCAGATTCGCCAAACCGCTTCTGTTCATGCCAACACTCAGCGAAGGACCTGAGGTGACACACGGGTCGGGGGTCCGCTTTTCTTTTTCCGACCACGATGGTAGAAGGTTGTTTCCGTCTCGATCGGAGGAGGCTTGAAATTCACCTTGTCCGCAGTCTTGCTCCTGTCCATGGTTGCCCTAAGCTTGCTTTTTGCACAGAAGGGGCTGCCACTGAGTCGATTCCCGACCGAGCTGCCCTCACGCCATGTCCTGCTGCCTACCAGTAAGCTCCTGATTGGCGTCTCCCCAGGAGTGCTTGGACCCCTCAATGGCTTCACGCCTACGATTGCTCTGAGCCCTGACAAGCGATATGCCGCCCTGCTCGATGACGGCTATGGATCCGAACGCAATCACGGCCACCAATCCATTGCGCTTCTCGATCTGTCCACCAATCAGCTTTCAGACTTTCCTGACGAGCGGCTCGGGCAGGAGGCACGCCAGAGCTATTTCATTGGCCTGGCGTTCAGCTCGGACGGGTTTCATCTCTACGCCTCCTTGGGCTCAATCAGCGATTCCACAGGAGAAAAGGCGGGTGACACTGGAAATGGCATCGCCGTATACGGCGTACGGGACGGTAAGATTTCGCCCGAGCGTTTTATCCGAATTCCTCCTCAGAGAATCGCGGCCGGAAAAACCATCGCATTCGGGTTGCGCAAGACCGCTGCCGGCACCGCCATCCCATATCCGGCGGGCCTGGCGGTGATCGGAGAAGACGGCAATGCGGATAAGTTGCTGGTCGCCAATAATTATTCCGACAATATTGTGCTGCTCGATTCCTCGAGTGGGTTAGTGCTGAAAAGCTTTGATGTCAGCTCGCACGCGCTCATTCCCTCTGAGTTTCCCTATGCTTGCGTCGCCTCCCACGACGGGGTGCGCGCCTGGTGCAGTTTGTGGAACGCATCGCGCGTGGTAATGCTGAATCTGGAATCAGGGCGCATCCTCGGCTCCATTCCGGTCGGTCCGTCGAGCCAGCCAGCCTCCCCGGGATCTCATCCCACGGCGCTCCTGCTCAGTCCTGACGAGAAGGAGCTTTTTGTCGCGTTATCGAATGCCGACGAGGTCAGGATGATCCCGATCGGCGGTGGACTCGACCGACATCTGGGCACAAATCTCCTTGGAGATCTCACTGCGATCAAACTGTCTCAGTCTTCCGGTTCCTGTCCCGACGCTCTGGCCTTGTCATCGGATGGTTCCAAGCTGTTTGTTGCCGATGCCTGCATCAATGCCATTGCCGTTTTCGACCTGGCGGCGATTCGGCACGGTCCGGTAACAGTCATGCCGAGATATGCGCCAATCGGCTCCATTCCGACGGACTGGTATCCAAGCGCCTTAGCCACCGTTGGGGACGACCTTCTCATCGCCACCTCCAAAGGGCAGGGAAGCGGGCCTAACAACTTCGGGGACACGACCGGTCCGACCATTCATCCCCGGCAATATGCTTACATCCCGACTTTACTCTACGGCTCGATTGCGCGAATTCACGATCGCGATGTTGAGGCGGAATTACCGGACTTTACCCAGAGAGTCGCGCTCAGCAACCACTTCAATTCTGACCCGGGGCATCTGCAGTTCCCCCAGAATTCCAATCCCATCCGTCATGTGATTTACATCATCAAAGAAAACCGCACCTACGATCAGGTGTTGGGGGACTTGAAAGTCGGCGATGGAGATTCCTCGCTCACGCTCTATGGCAGCGACATCACCCCCAACCAGCACAAGCTCGCGCTTCAGTTCGGGGTGCTCGACAATTTCTACGACAGCGGGGAGGTCTCGGGCGATGGGCACGAATGGTCCACGGCGGCCATTACCAGCGACTACAACGAGAACACCTGGCAAATTAATTACCGCAGCAAAGAGCGTACCTACGACTTTCAGGGCAGCGTCGCCGACGAGTTGCCGCTCGAGCACGATATGCCGGACGTAGACGCTCCCGCCACCGGATACATTTGGGACAACTTGGCTGCCCACGGATTGAGCTATCGCGACTACGGAGAATTCCTGGTGACCATATGGTGCAGGTCAGAGCACACGCGTCCCTCCCCGTTCTCCGTGAGATGTGAGCACGCTGCGGTCAGCCAAGGCCAGCCCTTGCCGTCGAATGTCGGTCAGCCTCATGGCAGTGCCAGCCCGTGGCCCTGGCCGGTTCCGATGATGCAATTGACCAAGCCGACCAAGGCTGTTCTGCGTGGCCACATCGACCCGAATTTTCCAGACTTTAATACCGATTATCCCGATCAACTGCGGGCCGACGAATTCCTCAGCGAGTTCGACGGGTTTGTGCGCGCGCAGCAAGAGGGTAAGGGGGAACAGCTCCCTAGGTTTGTCTTGCTGTATTTGCCCGACGACCATACCCACGGCGCCGCCCCGGGCAGCCCCCGGCCCACGGCTTCGGTGGCGGATAACGATCTAGCGGTTGGCCGAGTGATCGAAGCCGTCTCCCACAGTCCTTATTGGGACGACACCGCGATTTTCATCCTGGAGGACGACGCCCAGGATGGGGCCGACCACGTCGACGCCCATCGCTCGATCGCCTTCGTCATAAGCAAGTATTCGCCCGGTTCCTCGGATCAGCCCTACGTGGAACACCATTTCTATACCACCGTCAACCTGGTTCACACCATGGAGGTGCTGCTCGGACTCCCGCCGATGAATCAGAATGATGGTTACGCGCCGGTGATGAGCTTCATGTTTTCGGGCAGTGGGCGCCAGCCGCCATTCACGGCAGACTGGAGCAATCGCGATAACCGTCTGATTTACCAAATGAATCCGCCCCACGGACAGGGTTCCCAGGAATCCAAGGCCATGGACTTCTCCCGCCCGGACGCGGTCAATCCTCAGATACTCAATCGAATTCTTTGGCAGGATCGCAAGGGCAACACACCCGTACCTGTGGCAAGGAATGGCTTGCTTCGGCTACCCGCGCTGGCTGAAGGATGCGGCAGCAACTGAAAGCGCAGGTTCAGGCGGTAACACCGGGTTTACCGCCAGGCGGTTGCGCCATTCACGGCGCAACTCCCAGGTCGGAGAACGAAAAGGCAAGCGATACATTGGAATACTCTTTCCCTTGGACCTCGACATAGGGGTATATGAAGTAGTTCAGCGGCTGGGCTGCCTGACGCGGATTCAGCTCAAGGTCGCGGCCGACGGTGAACTGCACGCGATTCGCATCGAGAGCGCCAAAGAAATAATTCTTCTGCTCGGGATGTTTCGACGCCTCGGAGATATCGACGGGAACCCAGCCGTGTTGCGGTTCGAAGAATTCCGCCCAGCAATCGTAACCGGCAATCTCGCCGGAATGGTTCCCAGCCGGCAGGGAAAATCCCATTTCGAATCGTGCCGGGATCCCCTGGGATCGCGCCATGGCAATGAATAAAGAATGAAAGTCCGTACAATCGCCTTTCTTGGCATCGCAGGCATAGAGCACATCGCCGCGCCCCCACCCGCTGCCGGTTCTGTCGTACTGCAGGTTGGCCAAGACATAATCGTAGAGGGCCTGGGCTTTGGCGAGAGGGGTCGTCTGGCCTTCGGTGGTCTTGACGGCCAATTCGGCAGGCAGGCCGGTTACGGGAACCAGGCGATCCGGCGAAAGGTATTGTTTGTTCTCTTTGGAACTCAGCGTTAACGCCTCCAGGTGGGGGGCATAAATCCCCAGGGTAAGGTGTTCGCGGCGCACAACTTCATAGACAATTTCAAACTGTAGGTCCGGGGTTCTGCCTTTGGAGGACGAGGCATAATACATCTCATTGCCGTACACGGATTCGTGGGTTTTCTTGAGCGGAAGATCACCCTTGGCAGAGATCATCTTTACGTCCTGGAATGGTTCGGAATGTGCGGCTGGAATCCAGATTTGAACCTTGTCTCCCGGGGGAGACGTTTCACGCTGACGCCATAGTGAAAGCTGAAGTGGCGCTCGCTCTGTGCCAAGAGGCCGCTCGCCAACACCAAGACCGACAGCGCAGAAATCAACGTGGTTCGAAGCATATAGGCCGCCCTTTCTCGAAAGCGGACGAGAAGCGTAAGACCTAAAATCAGCTGAGGGACACGCGGACGTTTCGGATGGGTGGGCTCAAGTGAAGCCGTGAAACTGCCGCAAGCGATGGAGTTCCTCGATTCCCAGAGCTACACGATTGTAGACGAGACCGAGCCCTCGTGTGGGTTCGGATTCAGTTAGAATTTTTGGGAATGTCTGCCGCAGTGGAGTGCTGGGATCTGCGCAAGACCTATGACGGCAAGGTCGAGGCCGTGCGTGGTCTGAGCCTGCGCATCGAGGCTGGGGAATGCTTCGGGTTGCTCGGGCCGAATGGTGCGGGCAAGACCACGACCATCGAGATTTTGGAGGGACTCCTCGAGCCGACCTCCGGAGAGGTCAAGATCCTGGGGCGTAGCTGGCAGGAAAATCCACGGGAGCTGCGGGAGTGGCTGGGCATCTCATTGCAGGAAACGCGGCTCTCGGAAAAGCTGACCGTGGGGGAGACGATTGAGCTGTTCGCCAGTTTTTATCGCCAGCCACGCTCGGCGGACGAGGTACTTCGGGATCTCCAGCTGAACGAAAAGGTGGATGCTTGGGTGGGCAAGCTTTCCGGGGGGCAACGTCAGCGTCTGGCGGTGGCGACAGCTCTGGTAGGGAACCCGAAGGTTCTCTTCCTGGATGAGCCCACCACTGGTCTCGACCCCCAGAGCCGACGCCAGCTCTGGGACATTATTCGCGGCTTTCAAGCGAAAGGCGGCACGGTGCTGCTCACCACACATTACATGGACGAAGCGGAGCGATTGTGTGACCGGCTGGCGATTGTCGATCACGGACGAATCATAGCCGAGGGTTCACCAGCAGACTTAATTGCCCGCCTAGGCGGACATCATGTGGTCGAGTTCGAGGTCAGCGGGGATTGCACCCGAGAGGGTGCCATGGAACGTTGGCGCGAGCTGCCTGGGGTGGAGGCAGTACGCCACGATGACGGGTTAGTATCTCTTACCGTGCGGGAGCCGCACCTTACGATTCCGGCGCTGCTTAATGCCATCGGCCAACTAGGCCGAGTGCTCGAGCACTTGACCACGCGACAGGCAAGCCTCGAGGATGTCTTTGTTCGCCTAACCGGAAGGCATTTGCGAGAAGATTAATGGGGGTTGACTCCTCCCCGCCGACCTTGGTCAGGCTCCGGTTACTAATCGCACGGTTGAATCCTTCGGAAGACAAGCCAATGAATATCGCACAGCCGACTCCCCAGATTGCCCAGGCACCCGGCCGACTAATCCCTCGACCCAACGGGCGCTGGGCGGGATTCCAGCACCTTCTAATGGCGCGAATGAAAGAACTCCAGCGGGAGCCGGAGGTAATCTTCTGGGTCTTCGTGTTTCCCCTGCTCTTGGCCTTGGGACTGGGGATCGCTTTTCGCAATAAGCCGTCCGACGTTATTTCCATCGCGATCGTGCACGGTCCTGGGGTTCAGCACGCGCTCGATTTGATTGCGCGTTCTTCCCAGAAATCCACCATTCGCCCTGCTGTGCTGCCGCGGGCAGAGGCCGCCAAGGGGTTCCGGCTAGGCAAATATGATTTGGTGGTAGAGGTCGCCAACGACAAGATCAATTACCTGTACGATCCTGCCCGCCCAGAGAGTGTGTTTGCCAAGGCCCAGGTCGATGATGCGATCGAAACCGGGGCGGGCCGCCAAAATCCTTTGCCGACCTCTGCGACCGTGTTGAGTGAGCCCGGATCGCGCTACATTGACTTTCTCATCCCGGGTTTGATTGGGATGAACGTGATGAATGCCGCCATGTGGGGCATCGGCTTCGCGATCGTAGAAATGCGGCAGAGGAAACTGCTCAAACGTTTTCTGGCCACGCCGATGCGCAGAAGTGATTTCTTGGCCGCGCTGGCCAGCAGTCGGCTCTTGTTGATGGTAGCCGAGGTGGGCCTCCTGCTCGGCTTCGGCGTATTGGTCTTTCACATGCGCGTGCTCGGGTCGGTCGTGACCATTCTCCTGATCGGTGCGGCGGGCGCGCTGGGGTTTGCTGGAATCGGCCTGCTTACCGCCAGCCGGGCGCAGAAGATCGAGAGCGTCAGTGGTCTCATTAACGTTGTCATGATGCCAATGTGGATTTTTTCGGGGGTCTTTTTTTCTTACGAGCGGTTTCCGGCCGTGATTCACCCCTTCATCAAGGCCTTGCCACTCACTGCCTTGAATGACGCCCTGCGTGCCACCATCCTTGAAGGATCTCCGTTCGCCGCCCAAGGCGGACGCCTGGCGGTGCTGGCGCTCTGGGGAGGGATTTCGTTTGTGCTCGCGCTAAGGTGGTTTCGCTGGACCTAGCGGACATCGAAATGAGCCCCGGAGGTTCCGGAGAGAGTTCGACCCAATGCGAATCGCGCTAATAGGCAGACCCATTCAGATTTCCACACCGGGGTCTTAGAACTCTCGATTGGCCCTGAGCTTTTCGACGCCGGCAGCTCGGCCGATGAATGGTTGCAATAACTTGCGTGGAGCTTGCGCGCATGTGCCCTCCCTATTTGTTGCCGAACTGCTTCGGTGCTAGACTCCAGAGAGAACCGGCTTGACGACACGCGGGGCGTAAGCTGTGCCTGCCGCTTTAAATGGCATATAGCCTTTTTGCTCGATTGCTCATCTTAAGATGCGATGACCGCCGTGACCCAAACCGATCGGATGGCTTCGTTCTTCGATCGGCTTCGCGCGGCATCGTCTCGTATTCTTTTGCTTGATTACGATGGAACTCTCGCCCCATTTCAAATTGATCGTGATCGTGCCTTCCCTTACCCCGGAGTTCCGGCGCTGATCGACCGGATTATGGCCGGTGGTACGCGTGTGGTTTTCGTGACCGGTCGCCCGGTGCGGGAAGTGCTTCTGCTGAGCGGCCTGCGTCGTCAACCCGAGGTTTGGGGGAGTCATGGCCTGGAGCGTTTGAAGCCGGATGGAAGCTACTCGGTGGAAAAGGTATCGCCTGAGCAGGAAGTCGGGCTCCACCAGGCTCGAGAGAGTTTGCGCTTACAAGGTCTGAAGAATCGCATGGAACTCAAACCGGGTGCAGTGGCTCTGCATTGGAGGGGGCTCGAGCCGCAGGAAATCGAGAGACTGCGCGACACCGTCCGTCAACTCTGGTACCCTCTCGAGAAGTCGTATGCGCTTGATTTGCTTGCGTTTGATGGTGGATTGGAGCTTCGGGTGCAGGGAAAAGACAAATCCAAGGCCGTTGCCGCCATCTTAGGCGAAAGCGACCCCGATGCCGTGATTGCCTATCTGGGCGACGACCGCACGGACGAAGATGCATTTCGTGCCCTGCGGGGAAGAGGGCTGACTGTGTTGGTACGAGAACAAGATCGGCCTACGCTGGCTGACATCCAGCTGCGGCCACCCCAGGAACTCATGCAGTTTTTCCAGGAGTGGCTGGCTGCATCATGAAGAGGAGTCTGATGCTTACGCAAGGACGGCTGATCAACATTTCGAATCGGCTGCCGGTGTCAATCAAGCAGACCGCTACAGGACCTCGCTTGGAACGTAGTTCTGGAGGGCTAAGTACGGCGCTCGAAAGTGCTTGGCGAGGGCAGGAAGGGATCTGGATCGGATGGGCAGGAACACCCGAGGGGGAGTCCGCGGGCGAGCTCTTGGCCAGGGCGTCCAAGCGCCGCTCCCATAATCTGCAGGGCGTGTCCCTGAGCAACGAAGAGATTGACAAGTTTTATGCGGGCTTCACCAACGAGATTATCTGGCCTCTGTTTCACGATATGCTCACGCGCTGTAACTTCGATCCCGATTATTGGGATGTGTATCAGCGGGTGAATCGCAAATTTGCCGCTGCCGCACAAGGCTCGAGGGTTGACGATTTCATCTGGGTGCACGATTACCATCTCATGCTCGTGGGCCATTATTTGCGACAATCCGGCAACCGTTCCAAGTCCGGTTTTTTCCTGCACATCCCTTTCCCCTCGCCGGACATATTTGAATACCTGCCTTGGCGGGATTCCATTCTCCAGTCGTTGCTGGAGTTCAATGTGATCGGTTTTCAGACGGATCGTAATCGCGACAACTTTCTCAGCTGTGTTCAACGCTTGCTCCCGAACGCGAGAATCAAGCCGATCAGTCCCCATACTTCGGTCGAGTTTCAGGGCGGGGAAAGTATCGTTGGCACATTCCCGATTGGCATTGATTTTCAGGAATTCGCCCATCGCGCTGCCCGTCCCGAGGTGGCCGCGCGGGCCGAGGCCGTGCGGCGGGAGTTCCAGGAAACCATCCTGATGCTCGGAGTGGACCGCCTCGACTACACCAAGGGCATTCCGGAGCGGCTGAATGCATTCCGCCTTCTGCTCCGCCGCTTTCCGGAACTGCGTCGGCAAATTACCTTCGTGCAGGTTGTAGTCCCCAGTCGCGAGGATATTCCGCGATACCGGGAGCTGCGCAGCGATGTTGAATTGCTGGTCAGCCAGATTAACGGTGAGTTCAGCGAGCGGGGTTGGGTCCCGATTCATTATATGCACCGCAACTTGGGGCGCGACGAGCTTCTGGCCCATTATCGGGCCGCCGACATCGCCCTCATCACCCCCCTCAAAGATGGTATGAATTTGGTGGTGAAGGAATTCTGCGCCGCCCAGGTAGACGAGCGCGGGGTGGTGATCGTCAGCGAGTTTGCCGGTGCCAGCCCTGAACTCCGGCATGGTGCTCTGGTGGTGAATCCAAATGACATTGCGGGCGTCGCCCAGGCAATTCGGGAAGCGTCTTTTATGAGTCGGGAAGAGCGGAGCACGCGGATGCGGCTCCTGCGCAACATCGTCGAGCAACACGACGTGCATCGCTGGGCTCAGTCATTCTTGGATGCCGCAGCCATGTTGGCCACGAAGTCTCTCGGCTATACGGACGCCAACTCTCAGTTTGTGAAGCCGGAGCTCGGGCGACAGGAAGTGTCGGGTGTGACTCCAATCGCCGCGGCTCGAACTCGCAGTCGGAGCAAATCGGCTTCGCTGTGAGACCCGAAGTGCCGCCAGGCTCTTTTTGATCCCAATCCGAAAACAGGTTATTGAAGAAGGTGATGCTAGAAGGTGAATTTTGCTGCCAGTTGCACCAATCGCGGGGATGCCGCGCTCACCACTTCGCCAAAATGGGGATCGTTTACTTCGCCGTCCACTGACGCCGGGCCATAGAACTGAGCATGATTGAACAGGTTGAAGGCCTCAAGCCGGAATTCCAGGGATTTGCCTTCCGCTATTTCGAGCATCTTGGTCAGCGCCATGTCGAAATTATTGATGCCGGGTCCGTAGAAAAACCGGCGCGGGACATTGCCCAATCGTCCCAGCGTCTCGGTTGTGAAAGCTGCCGCGGAATTGTTGAATTCCGGGCGACCATTTCTTGGGTTCGTGTTGATGTTGAGCGGTGCACCGTGATATTCGGGCGGGTCCAGCAGACAGTTGTTGATTCGGTTTCCCAGCGTTCCCAGCAATGAGTTGTCGGAGTCGTCGTAGAGTGTGACCGGAAACCCTGGTGTTGAAGATCAGCCGGTTTCTCGGGAGCAGACGTGTGTGATGGTCATAAATCAAGGTCACAGTTCCCACGACCGGAGCCTTGGACGCCACAACCGCCGTTCCCACCAGCCGGTCCCGAATCAAGTCCCGGAACGCCTCGGATCGGTTATCGTAACCTTTATCGGCGATGAACTGATCAAAACGATCGAGTAGATCCGAGTCCAACGACACTCCGATTCTGCTGGGCTGCTTCATGGACCATTCCGTTGAGGGATCGATTGCGCTTTAGCGTAGCACAAGCCGACCGTCGTGATACAAGCTGGCCATCTAGCGCCGCATGATGATCCGCAACGAAAGTAGCCGAGATTACGCACTCGCAGTGACCATACAGTGGAAGCGACAGGAATGCCTCGGCCCTGGTTCCGTTTCTCAGATAGCGCCACCGAACCAGAGCGATTGCAAGATCGTATTTGCCGATGGTAAGCTCAGCTTCTGGCGAGCCAGCGTAGATTGTTGCGGCCCTGGTATATGGGTTGTGCCCCGGCTTCCCAAGCCGGCGAAACGGGTTCGAGTCCCGTGGGCCGCTCCACCTTTCCCTGATCGAGCGCCCAGGACGGCCCGCCCGGCTTTTCTTACACTCATCCTGGGTAGTGTTCAGCCTGGCTATTCTTCGCGCAACGTTTTCAGCGGTTCGACTCGGGTGGCGCGAAGTGCTGGAACGACGCTGGCCACCAGCGCTACCGAAGCCAGCAGCAGGGACACGGCAGCAAAGGTGGCGAGATCGGTTGCGGTAACCCCGAAGATCAGACTCGACAACACCCGGCCAAGGGCCAGAGCGCCCAGCAACCCGAGGAATAGGCCGACCAGAGCTGGTCTCATGCCATCCGCCACCACCATGCGCACGATGTCACGAAGTTGTGCTCCGAGCGCCATGCGAATTCCAAGCTCGCGAACGCGGCGCCGTACGCTATAGGACAGCACGCTGTAGATGCCCACGGCGGCTAACAACAAGGCGAGGCCGGCAAAGGAGCCGAGCAGCAGCATGTTGAAGCGGTCGGAGGAAAGCGAATCGGAGACCAAGTCCTGCATGCTTTCGACTTTGAGTATGGGCGTATCGGAATCAATCTGATGGATGGCTTGGGTAATGGGAGAAATGTCACTCAAAGGATTCTCACGAGTGCGTACCACCAGGCTCATGCCAAACGAGCGCCAGCCACCGGTCGAGGGCACGGAAGCCTGATCCAGGGGAAAGTACAGCGTGGCCGTGTTTCGCGTCTCGTTCAAGGCATCGAGCTTGGTGTTTCCCGCGATTCCTACGATCTGTCGGCTTTGATCGGGGAAAAAGGTGAGGGTCAGGTGTTGCCCAATGGGATCTTCGTGCGGCCAAAACCGTTCCGCCATCGACTGGCTGATCAATACCACCGCAGGGCGTCCGGCTACGTCCGCGTCATTCAAATCGCGCCCCCGGACCACGGGTATTCGCATCGCGCGTAAATAACCGGCACTGATCAGCCGCACGTCCACTTCCGGTTGCTCTGACATGGGCACGGGAGGTCGGCCCTCAATGGCAATCGGCTGATGCGATCCACCGCCGTTGAGCGGGAGATCGTCGACGACGCTTGCGGATTCGACCCCAGGCAAGGCTCGTACGCGGTGGAGCACCTGCTCGAAAAAGCCAATTTGCCCGGCAGGGGTGGGAAATTTTTCGGCAGGAACAGAAATCTCCATGGTGAGCACCCCATGGGTATCAAAACCGGGGTCGACCGCCCGCAGACGCCACAAGCTGCGGATCAACAGCCCCGCACCAAACAGGAGAATCAGCGACAGCGCTACCTCGGAGACTACGAGAATGCTGCGTGCCCGATCTCCGGTGGAATCCGTAACCGTGCGGCCCAAGCCTTGCTTCAGTGCATCGTTTAAATCCGTCCGCACCAGACGCAGGGCAGGTAGCAGCCCGGCACCAACTCCCGTGAGCAGCGAAATCAGCAGGGTGAAGGCAACCACGGTGCCGTCCAGGGCGACCTCGGCGGAGCGCGGCAGTTGATCGGCCAGAAAACGAGTGATCCATTCGAGCCCAAAGTGGGCCAGCACCAGCCCCAGCGCACCCCCCACCAGCGCCAGCAACAAGGTCTCCGAAAGCACTTGGCTTAGGATACGTTGCCGGGTTGCCCCCAGGGCGGCGCGAATCGCAACCTCCTTCCGCCGAGCGAGAGTTTTTGCCAGCACCAGATTTGCCACATTGGCACAGGCAATGAGCAGCACAAAAGCCACCGCGCCCAACAACACTTTGAGCGCGGTATGAACGTCAGCCACCAGATCATCGCGCAGCGGCAACACGACAGCACCCCAGCCTTCATCATCCTCGGGATATTGCTGTGCCAGCCGGTTCGAGATCGTTGTTATCTCCGCCTGTGCTGTCTCCAGGTTCACCCCGGGCTTGAGGCGCCCCATGACCATGTAGTGGTGTTCACCGCGCACCACACGCTCCTGATCGCTCCACGCCATGGGAGTCCACAACTGTGCGAACTCCGGCCATCGCATGTTTTCCGGCATCACGCCGACAACCCGGTAGGCTTGACCATTGAGATGGATGTTCGTACCCACGATATTGGGATCCGACCCAAAATGGCTCTGCCAGAAGCGGTGGCTAAGAACAACCACGTTGCCGTGCCCGGGCTGATCTTCGTCGGTGGTGAAGAGTCGCCCAAGAATAGGTCGAATCTCGAGGACGGTGAAGAAATCCGATGAAACCGCGCAAGCGCTCAATTCTTCAGGATGATCCGTTCCGGTGAGGTTGAGACCTCTCCCGGTGTAGATCGCCATGTTTTGGAACACGTGGTTTTGGCGTTGCCAATCGAGAAAATTCGCTGCCGAGACGGAAAACCGCGTCATCCCCGGAAAGCTCTTCGCGGGCGGTACGTGCCAAATTCTGACCAGGCGGTCGCTTTCGGGAAAGGGAAG
>Ga0187783_10000947_pt1 | contig 21319 bp, 20 predicted proteins | sample 1015_SJ02_MP02_2_FD_132471 | JGI IMG/M metagenome (GOLD analysis project Ga0187783, IMG submission 132471) | Tropical peat soil microbial communities from peatlands in Department of Meta, Colombia - 1015_SJ02_MP02_20_MG | ecosystem: Environmental > Terrestrial > Soil > Wetlands > Peat | place...
CGGCCGGAAACATGGTGCCGTCGGTGGCTAACTGGCAGAGTGTGACGCCTTCGGGTTCATGAGATAGCGACCTCAACCGATTCGCTGTCATGTGCGACCGGCGTCAACTGATCTCTCGCAGGAGCATCTCCGAGTCGTCCGCTACGTCTGCCACGCCGAGTTGCTCCGCACCTTGTTTTGATTGGAGAAGCAAAGCGCGCGCCGCAGGTTTATCCCCGTCCCTTTCCCCTGATCGGCAAAGCATCCGGGCCCATTCGAGCCGCGTTCGTGCCAGCCAACCGATCGCGCCGAAGCGTTCGTGCTCCTCACACGCTGCGGTGAAGTGGGATCGGGCCTTCTCCGGCCAACCCGCGCGGGCCGCCAAAGTCCCGAGGGAGTGGTTCACCGACGGACGCGCCACGGCACCTATGGACGGCACTCTTCCCGCATAAGGTTCGAGCAGCGAATATTCCTGAGCCGCCTGATCCTCTGTACCAGCCAACGTGATGGCCTCTGCGAGGGCCGAGTGCGCCATGAGCCAAACCACCCCTTTCGGAACGGAACTCGACCCTTCCTCCATCAGCTCTTCGATGAGGGGTGCAGCCTCGTCTTCGTGTCCTGAACACGCCAGAGCGAGTGCGAGCGTCGCATTCCACGCCGGGACGCCCGGCGTTTCGCGAAGCACTTGACGGACGAGGTCGACTATCTCGCCGAGGCGTCCCTGCGACCACCGTGCGACGAATATCTGTGGAGCAAACCACGCGAAGGTGTCCGGTTGGCCGGTTTCCTGTCCGATCTCGAGTGCTACCGAGGCCGCCTTTTCGATCTCGTCTCCGGTGCCTGACACGGTCATCCGGCTACAGCGAGCGTTTGCCTCCATCCACCGGAAGAACGGATTTCCGACGTCCTGCGCCAGGCGGCTGATGCGCTCGACCATCTCGTCGGACTCAGAGAGATCCCCGACTTCGAGGTAGTGCACGATTCCGGACCCGCATGCCATGGCGAGTTTTTGCGGATCCCCGATCCGCTCCGCCAGTTCGATGAGCTCGGGAAGCTCCGAGACGAGTGTCGGGATCTGGTCCGCAACCGAGCTGGAGATATGAGCAGACGTCCACACATCCAAGAGACACGATTCGTCTTCGAGACGCCGGGCCATCTCCACGGCCTCTTGCGCGATTGCGAGCCGACGCAGCTCGGGGTCCCCCCATACGAGTTCGACTGCGTGGAGAGAAAGAAGCCGGGCTCGAACAGGAGAATCCTCGGGACCGACGGCGTCCAACGCAGCTTCGATGACGAAGATTCGCTCGTTGTCGAGCATCCCTGCCGCGCTCGGAAGGCCCCTGTTGTTTGCAAGCGCCGCTTGTGCGAGGAGAGTTGCGTCTCCGAGGTTCATGGCCAGTCGGGCAGCCTCGAGCAATGTCGCGCGGTACGCCGATATTCCGGCGAGGCGTTGCGCAGTCCCTAGGCGAACCAGCAAGCTGCAACGGCGTTCGAGCCCGGCGTCCACGTCCTCCGCTGCGTCGAGAGCCTGGGTGAAGAACTCCGCCGCCTGGTCGAACGCCAGTTGTTCGAGAGCCTGTTCGCCGGCCGCGGCCGCGTAGTCGACCGCTCGAGCGTCGGCCCCTCCTGCGCGTTGGAAGTGGTACGCGAGTGCAGCAGTGTCCTCCCCGCCCCGTGCTTCCAGGGCCTCAGCAACCTGTCGGTGCCGACGGGCGCGACGCACGGCACTCTGCTCGTCGTACAGCGTGGAGCGGACGAGGGCGTGACTGAATTCGTAGCTCCCCGAGGATGTTTCGCGAAGCAGCGACGCTGTCGTTGCCTCGTCGAGCGCGTCGAGCACGGCGTCCTCTTTCAGTCCCGAGATTCCGACAAGGACGTCGAAATCGAGCACGGCGCCGATGACTGCGGTAAGGGCCAAGACCGCCTGAGCCGTTTCGCTCAGACGGCTTAGCCTTCGACCGACGACTTCTCTCACGCCCTCGGGAATCTCGAGATCCGAGGCGGCGAAGTCGGTCGTCCACATTCCATTTCGCTCGACGAGTCGCCTCGATTCGACGAGACTTCTGAGTAATTCGCTCACGAAGAACGGATTGCCGTTCGCCTGCGACCACACGACTCGCGTCAGCTCCGCTGCGCGCTCGTCTACTCCTTCTTCCTCGCTTGCGAGCATCTCCCGAACGTCGGTCACGTCGAGGCCGGAGAGCGCGAAGCGCTCGACGCCAGGCTCTCGCCTCAGATCCGCCAGCATCTCGGTGAGAGGGTGGCTCCGATCGAGGTCCGTGTCGCGGTACGTGCCGACGATCAAAATGCGCATGGACTTCGCCGAACGCACGAGGTGTCTCAGCAACAGAAGCGTGGGTTTCTCGGCACAGTGGAGGTCGTCGAGAACGAGAAAAACGCCCGAATCGCTGGACACGGCCTCGAGCCAGCTGGCTACTGCGTCAAATAGACGGTACCTCTCGGTCTCGGGGTCGGCCTTCATAGGCGGCTCGAGTCCCGCAATCAATTGAGGCAATTCCGGCAGCAATCGGGCGAGCTCCCCTGCGTGACGGCCGAGGAGTTGGGCGCTCTCGACCGACTGCACCGTTTGATCGAGTGCTTCTACGAAAGGCTGGAACGGTACGCCCATGTCCTCGTCGCAGCGACCGAAAAGGACCACCCCGCCTCCGTCGTATGCACCCATGGCTGCTTCGGCTACGAGTCGTGTCTTGCCCACTCCGGCTTCACCCGATACCAGCACGACCCGACACCCTCCCTCGCGCGCGCTGTCCCAAGCACCCTTTATCGCGTCGAGCTGAGCCGAGCGACCCGAGAACGCGGGCTCGGCAGGCGGAATCAGGCGTGCGGGGAATTTGAACGCGGGCCTGTCCGAATCCTTCTGGATCTCGGGCCGAGAGACCGCACGGGTCGTCGGGTGGCCCGTGTCCCGTGCGTCAGCCCCGAGCACGACCTGACTCTCCAGATTTGGGTCCTGGTCGAGGATCGCCCTCTCGAGCTGCTGAAGTGCAGGACTCGGGTGAATCCCGAGCTCTTCACGAAGGAGGACCCGCAGTTCTCCGTAGGCTCGCAGAGCCTCGGCCTGGCGACCCGAGCGGTAGAGGGCGACCATTCGAAGGGCCCAGAGTCTTTCTCGAAGGGGTGTTTCGGCCACCAGCTGATCGAGCTCGCCGACCAGCTCGTGATGCCGGCCGCGCCGGAGCTCCGCGTCGACCTTGTCCTCGATCGTCGAAAGCCGTGCTTCTTCCAACCGGACCATCTCCGGCATGAGGGCCTGGGAGTAGGGGAGGTCGGTGAGGACACGGTCGCGCCATTCAGCTAGTGCGAGCTGGAAACTCGTGGAAGCTGCTTCGGGGTCGCCTTCGGAAAGTTGCCGCCTTCCTAGAGCGGCCTTCTGTTCGAAGCGCCATGCGTCTACTGCTTCCGACGCCACCTCGAGCTTGTATCCCTGCGTGCTCGTCACTACGACCTGTTCTGCTCCCTCGCTGGCCGACGCGAGGGCCTGTCGCAAGCGCGACACGTGCACCCTGAGGGTGGCGGGAGGACTCGGCGGCTCCGCGTCCTCCCAGAGAGCGGCTGCGAGATGGTTAAGGGAGACGACTTGGTTGGGGCGCAGCGCAAGGGCTGCAAGAAGGGTCCGTTCCTTCACTCGGCGCAGTTCGATGGCCCGACCGTCGACGGAGACTTCGAGCGGGCCGAGGATCCTGCACTCGAAGCGCAACCCGGCGGCTTCAGCGTTGTCCGCCATGTGATTCTCTCGCCTCGACCGGCCGACCTGCCAAGTACGGCCCCCGATTTCGACCGGAGAGCTGCGGATCTCGACCGCACGACCACGGTTTTCGACTAGGGAGCTGCGGATCTCGATCGCACCACCACGGTTTTCGACCACCGAGCCGCCCGCCTCTGCAGCCCAGCCGCGCACCCCTCGTCACCGTACGAGCCTACCGAGTGCTGCGAGTCACGATCCGTTCCTTCCTGCGTGTAACCGCCGTGTAACCCAGGTTTAACCAGGATCGTTCATCGTCATAGGGTCAGTGTTCGTCGTAACGAGACGGGGTGACTGAGATGAAGGTCATGGACAGGACAGACCTGCGTTCGCGCAAGCCCTATTGGGCGATACCTGCATTGGCTGTGTCGGCGGTGGTCGCGATCGCGACCTTCGCGACGAGTGGTGAGGCCGGTGCCATTCCCACGACCCCGATCACGACTTGCAGCCTTGGAGTTTTCCTGAGCGCCGTAAAGGCCAGTGACAACGTGGTCTTCGAGGTCGACTGCAGTTTGACCCTGTCAGCGCCGGTGAAAGTGCCCAAATCGATCGATCTGGCGATCTCGGTCGAATCCGGGTTCACCGTCACGCTGTCAGGTGACACCAAGGTCCAGTTGTTCTCGGTGACAGGGGGGACTCTCGACATCACGGGGATCACTCTCGAGGGCGGCACGGCCAGGGGAGCGAACGGAGCTAACGGCACGACAGGAGCTGCGGGCACGACGGGAGCTGCGGGCACGACGGGAACCGGCACCTCGGCCGGCGGAGCCGGGAAGAACGGGACCGCCGGAAAGAGTGGCGGCGCTGGCAAGGCCGGTAAGGACGGCGAGGGCGGCGCGATCTACATCAAATCGGGCGACGTCGGCCTCACGTCGGTATCACTTGTCGGCGACGAAGCGGTGGGCGGCAACGGCGGCACGGGAGGGACGGGCGGCATTGGCGGCCAAGGCGGCATCGGGGGCAACGGCGGGACCGGAGCCAACGGAGGCGCAGGCGGTAGCGGCGCTCCTGGTGGAGCGGGGGGCAAAGGCGGAGCGGGCGGAGAAGCGCTCGGTGGCGCCATTTACAACGGAGGGACTCTCAGCCTCGACAGCTGCACGTTCTCGGGCAACGACGCCTACGGTGGGCTCGGCGGCCAAGGCGGCACACCCGGATACGGCGGATTTGCCGGTGCCGGAGGCGCAGGTGGGATGGGCGCAATCGGTTCGTCCGGCGGAAACGGGGGGAACGCGGGATCTGCGGCCAACGGAGGAAAGAGCGGTGCCGCAGGAGCAGGCGGCGCGGCCGAAGGTGGAGCGGTCTACAGCACGAGCTCGCTAACGGTCTCGGGTACCACGGGATTTTCGGCGATGGTGGTGAGAGGTGGCCAAGGCGGCGGCGGTGGCCCTGGCGGCACGGGCGGAGAAGGCAAAGCGGGCGGCTCCGGTGGAGCGGGCGGTACGGGAACCAACGGCACACCCGCCACGACGCCAGGCGCGCAAGGCGGGACCGGGGGTCCCGGCGGATCTCCTGGCCAGCCCGGTGCGAGCAGTACGAGCGGGGCGAGCGAGCCTCCGTCTGCGGGCGGTGCCGGCGGGTCTGGTGCCGGAGGCGCGATCTACGTGAAGGGAACCGCGACGATCTCGAACGCATCGTTTTCGGGTGACGGAGTGCAGGGCGGTTCTGGGGGCGGTGGAGGCAACGGGTATCCGGATTACGGCGGCTCGGCGGACGGTGGAAACGGAGGCACGGGCGGCAACGGCGGAAGCGGTGGTCCCGGTGGCGCCGGGGGACCTGCGGGCCCCGGCGGCGTTCCTCCCGCCGGCCAACCAGGGCCGATGGGATCGGGAAGCACACCGTCGGCCGGATCGAACGGATCGCCTGGGGGTCCGGGCGTGTCCGGAGCGAGCGGTGGGAACGGCGGTGCAGGCCAAGGCGGTGCGCTTGCCAACGACGGGAATGCAACGGTCACGGGGGGCCAGTTCTCTTCGGATCAGGCCACCGGCGGTGACGGGGGCCTCGGCGGAAGCGGCACCGATGGAGGTTTCGGTGGCACCGGTGGAGTCGGCGGCGCAGGGAGCGCAGGTCCCGGCACTTCGGGCCAGCCGGGCGCGTCCGGCGGCAAGGGAGCGAACGCCGGAGCGAGTGGGAACGGAGGCGCAGGCGGCAACGGCGGAAGCGGCGAAGGTGGTGCTCTAGCGGACCTGACCGGAAACGCGAACGTCACAACGAGCTCTTTCAGCGACGACGAAGCGAAAGGCGGAAGCGGTGACCTAGGAGGCGACGGGGGATCGGGCAACCTCGGTGGCCCCGGGGGAGCCGGTGGGGTAAGCCTCATCACGGGCGTGGCCGGCGGCCCGGGAGGTAACGGCGGAAACGGCGCCAATGGAGGCAACGGCGGCAACGCCGGAAACGGTGGAAACGCCATCGGCGGAGCCGTATGGACTTCTAAGACGTTCAACTCCGGAACTGACACCTTCTCTTCGGACTCCGTTACGGCGGGGACGGCTGGGACGCCTGGAGGAACCGCCGGTTCCGGCGGGAATGGCGGCCCGGGCGGGCCCTACGGGGGCCCGGGAAGCGGGTCGAACGGGGCTCCGGGATCAAACGGCAGTGTGGGATCGCCGGGAAGCGCGGGAAACAACGGCACGGCGTCCGACCCCAACTCGAACTGAGGGAGAGCCCCGCGATTCCCTGTCGTTTGGGATCGAACCCGCGCACTGGTCTACGGACGCACTTCTCATGTCGAACCTCCAAGTCCCGGTCGCGGCGGTAGTGGGTGAGTTTGATTGAGCTGACCCACCAGTCCGACGATCGAGCATTGCCGTGGCTTTCAGGCGGAAGCGGATTTCGGCGTGTAGACGAGCACAACGACGCCATTGGTGAATCTCGTCATGTCGGAGAGCTCGAATTGCGGGGCCCCCCTTACGTCATCGAAAAGATGCTGTCCTCTGCCGACGGCGACGGGTGTCAACCAGATGTGAAATTCGTCGACGAGGTTGTGCTCGATGAGGGTCGCGTCGAGCGGTCCCGTCCCGTATTTCAAGATGTTCTTCCCAGCTCGATCTTTCAAGTCCCGCACGAAGGTTGCGAGGTCCCCTTGAATAACCGTGGCGTTCCAGCCGGCTCGCTCGAGCGACTTCGACGCCACGTATTTGGGGATGCTGTTCATCCGGTCCACGAAGGCGTTGCGGTCCATGGCCGTGTACCCCGCGGCGAGACCCTCGTAGGTTCGACGGCCCAGCAACAGGACGTCGGCACCGAAGAGGAGCTTGTTGGCGTAGTCCAGGTGCTCTTCGTTCATGTACGGCGCACCCCACGATTGTGGGGATCCGATCTCGCCGCCGAGGCTCACATGTGTCGACTCGACGAGCTTCCCCACCACTCCTCCGATCCACACAGACTTCGCACCGCCAGGGTGCCCTACTCGTTTTGGCTCGGCCGCCTCGCCGCAAATACTAAGCGTGTTATTCGGAGCAGAAGGATCATACCTAGAGGACTCGAGTCAACCGGTCGGTATTTCGCTCTTAGCCTATGGGTCCTATTGGTAGGGTTCCCGTGCTCTGTTTCCGGCCTGTTTCTTCGATCGGTCTCTACAATCGCGCATTTGTCGCTACAACCCTTGAGTCAATCGGTTTGATGAAGAGACCTGAAGATCGGTTTGACGAAGTTGTCTTGTAGATGGCAGATTTAGGTCTGCTCGGCGGAGCCCGTCTGACCCATGGCAGTGCCGCCGCAGGGGGAGGTCGACGTGATGAAAAACAAGCTCTCCGCGAGGCCGATGACCGGTCGGTGCGGTGGACGCAGCATGGGCTTGGCCCTGTTGGCAATTGGGACCGTGGCGACCACATGGTCGGCGCCCCTTCTGTTGGCGAGCAGCAAAGCGGGCGCAAGCAGTATCGCCACCACCACCGCGATCATCTCCGAGAACCCTCCTGCCTCGGATCCGTCCACCCCCGTCGAGTTCATCGCCCAGGTGACCCCAGGGGGAGGGGGACCGCCTCTCAGTGGCAGCGTCACGTTCACCTACACATGCCCGGGCTCCGCGTGCTCCAGCTCGAGCGGCACGCTTGGCACGGTGCCGATCGACCCGAGCAACGACCAGGCCGTGATAACGAGCACGGGCCAGCTCCCGGTAGGAGCGGACTACGTGACCGCCACCTACGGAAACGACCCCAACTACTCGGGGTCTAGCGGCTCTGTCGTCTACACGGTGGACGCCTCCTGCAACAACGCCGCGTGGCCGGCTTCGACCGACGGTTATCCGGCAACCGAGGCGAGCGGGCCGACCGGCTTCTATATCGGCCAGAGCAACGGCTGGTGGACGCTCTACACCGAACAGAACGCCAACCGCGGCCCCGGGACCATCTTGAGCGGCAAGATCACGACGACGACGGCACGCTTCTTGGACGTTGCGGCGCTCAAGAACGAGAGAGATGACTACGTGAAGGAGATCGGGAACAACGAGATCGAGTTCAGGTTCCAAACGCAGCTGTCTCTCGATGCCGTCACGTTCTTCGTCGGGTGTGGGCACGACATCAAGTTCACGCTCGATATCAACGGCATCAAGGCGCCGATGAGCGCCATCAACGTAGGCAATCCCACTACCAACCCGCTGTCTAACCCGGTGACTTACAACCGCTGATAGCGGGAGCAGAGGGCTCGAGTCCTCTGCTCCCGTTCGTCGATCTCTCGTTCGTCGACCTCGAGGGTTGTGCTTAGATCCGGCGTCCGATCGAAGGTCAGACCGTCACCTGGCGGGCAGGTGCCTTCCTCGAGAGTGACGCTGCAGACGTGACCAACTGGGCCTGGACGTTTCGCTGGTTCTGCAGTAGCTCGTCTGCCCAGAGCATCTGTAACAAAATGCGCAACTGATCGACGCGTTTGCGATTTCCGGCGTCGAGGATCGCGCGTCGCAGGGTTTCATCGAGGCTTGCACTGTCGGTGGCAGGTGGAACCAAGTCCTCGCCCTTGTCGATCAGCACGGCCGAAAAATCCTCGTACCACTTCTGGTTGAGGGTGTAGGAGTCTCGCAGCACAGCACCCGCGATCGATACTGACTCGAGTTCGGGCCCCTCCGGATCGTTTCCGACGCCGGGCAGAGCTGACAACGTATACGCGGCAAGTCGTAGCCGGTTGGCGCCGGACATGAGAGAACCGACAGTGTCCCACGACATGAGCTTGGCACCGCGCTCGGCAAGCAGTTGACGGAACGCGTCGTCCAGCCGGAGGTGAGCACCGGTCGATTCACGCTCGGCCTGACTCGTGTCGACGAGACCTCTCCGTGTGGTCAACCGGTCGACCGCAACGGTCAGATAAGCCGAGTTCTTCTTGAAGGCCTCCGACAACGCTTCTCGAAATGCCGACCTGGCCCCTCGGGGCCAGAACAGGACACCGACCGCGACGCTCGCTGCACATCCGATCGCTACGTCCTCGATCCTGGTGAGGCCCACTTTCCAGCCTGCGGGTTGGATGATGTTGAAAAGGACGATCACCACCACTGTGAACGCAGCCTGTCCGGCTGCGAACGAGATCATCGACGGAGCAACTCCGGACAGGGCAACTGCAAGAGGAAGAATCGCCCACAGGAGCACCAAGTGACCCGCAACCCCGATCGTGATCGCGGATCCGACGAGGAATCCGACCGCGGTCCCTGCGATCGCGCGCACGGCAGTCGATCCCGTGCCAAGGGCATTGGACCGCAGAACGGAAATGGTGCCCAGCACGACCCAGAAGCCATGGCTCAGGTTGGTGACTTCGACGATCCCGACTGCAAGAGCGAGACCTGCCGCGCCCCGGACTGCATTTCGGAACGACACCGAATTGAAGGAAAGATATGACCTGAGCCGCCCGAGGAAGAGGTCGGGAAGCCGCTCGTCATCGCTGCTCGGATTACTGCGGCTGACCGCACTGGACCCTGCGGCTTCGAGAGTGGCGTCTGCGACGAGAGTTCCCGCGATGCCCTCGACTCGCACTCGGAAACCGGGGTCGAGGGACGCCCCGATCCCATTGTCGCCGGCGTCCTTCGTTGAATTTCCACTTTCCGATGAAGCGCTGACTACATCCGGCTCGTCTCTGATAACGCTCGCGATCTCGTCCTCCTCTGCGACGTCAATGAGGTTGTCGAGTTTTTTTGTTGACGCACCTACTGTTTCCACGAGGTTCGGGTCCTTGACCGGGTGGCCTTGGACGTCGCAAATCAGCGAGGAGCAGAGATCGATTGTTTCTGCGACACCGGCCAGCACATTCCGCGACGGCGAGTTGGCGAGCGCCGCCGGGTGGATCGAGACAAGGTCCGCATTTTGAGCGGCCCACTCGAGTCGGCTCACCAGTTTCGCGACGGCCACGGCGCTTTCGAAGGCGCCGGTCGCGGGATAGGGCGTTCCCGAGTACTGCTGTTTGAGCCTGGTGAGCTCTAATTGAACCGAAGCTCGTGCGTCCGGGTCGGCTCGCATGCTTGTCGTTGACGCAGTCAGACGTGACAGCGCGGACATCGTCGACGAAATACGTATCCGCAAGAGGTCGCGCCAGGGACTCGGCCAGATGAGCGTGCAAGCGGGCACGCTGAACGCCGCGGCTATCAACCAGCCGATCAGACGAGGACCGATGGCCGATCTTGGCTGCGCGATCGCCACCGACAGCACGAGGGTGAGCAGTGCGCCGGTAGACGACCTTGCAATCTGAGGGGACAGCACACCTACGAAAAGGGTGACAAAACCGAGAATCGATGCCACTACGACTGCGGCCACCGCGCTCGTAGAAGCCGTTGTTCCGACGACTATGAAGAAACTACCTACTACGAACAGAGCCAAATAGGAGGCGACACGAGTGCTCATCCTTGCTGGAAAGTCGACCAGGAGCAGGAGAGTGAACGAGCCAAATGCAGTGAAGAGGCTGATCTGTGAATTCATGAGAACTACGTGCGCAACGGCGAACGCCGTCGGCATGACAACAGCGGCACGAATTGACCGTTTGACGTTGACGAGCTCGGGATCCTTCTTCCTTATCCAGCTCTGAGCCGCCGATCTGAAGCTCTTGCCTGAGCGATCGGTACCCGGCGTCGTCACAGGGTCGGCCGTGACACGAGTGGCCGGGTCGTTCGAAGTATCGCTACACATCAGGTTCTCGAAGCTACAAGGCTTGTTCCTCCCTTGCGACGGGACAGGAAGAGCCTCGATGTCCTGGTGGCCTAAGACTCCCCGGACCCCGCGTCGAGTCCGACTGGGGTATCGGAATCGGGGGGGCACGTCACAAGGAGGTCATAGCACATGACAGGCTGGTAAATCGACCCCAGACGGAACCCGAACCCTCGTTCGCAATTGTCGCAGACGACATTGAAGGAGGGTCTGATGCTACGTGCCCGGCAGAACACTTGGTCACGGCCAAATTTTGTCTTCATCTATACACCAAACAAATGGAGGTGAGCGATGCCCGAGAGCAGACCGACGACGTATGAGGTCGCGGTTGCCCACTTCATCGTGTCCGAGGACGTTGAGCGTTCTCGTCGCTTCTATACGGAAGTGCTCGGTGGGAGCACGGTGCGATCTGGCGAACCCTCGTATGTGGCGCTGGCCAACAGCTGGATCATCATCAACGTCGGGGGCGGCCCCACCGACGACAAGCCGACCGTGACCCTCGAGGTACCGCCCGATCCCAATCGTACGAGCGCCTTCCTCAACTTACGGGTCTCGGACATCCAAGCTGTGTACTCGGAGTGGAAGGCACGAGGCGCCGAATTCCTCACGCCGCCTAAACAGCACCAAACCGAGATCCGTTGTTACATCCGCGATCCGGACAGGCACCTCATCGAGGTGGGCCAAACGACTCTGCCAGGTGGCTGGAACCGGTTTTTGACAGCGCACTGAGTCAGCTCCTCTCCCTGGTCCTGGTGCTTGGAGAGAGTTCGGGCATTGGGCGAGAACCGCCAACAGTGGAGTCATAGGGCTCCTCGACTCATCTGTAGGCGCCCGATGATCGCTTCACGTCCGCGATCCCAGACGGCGATCACGCTGAACAGATCACGAGTCCGTCCTCTTCCGGCGATTTTGGCTACGGTCTGACCATGCAGACGCGAACGCTTGCAAGGCGTGCGCAGCGGCGCTTGGAGCAAACCAAGGGCTATCGTACGCAGGTCATCAATCGATTTCACCGCCTGTGGTACCGCAAAGCGGGCCAGGGCGGCACTTGGCACTCAATCCATTTCTTAGGCGTGCCGATCTGGAAAAATCCACTGGACCTGTGGGTTTACCAAGAGATCCTCTTCGAGATCAAGCCAGCACTAATTGTTGAATCTGGTACGAGCTTTGGGGGTAGTGCCTACTACTTGGCGAAGGTGTGTGACTGGTTGGATCGGGGGCGTGTTGTCTCGATCGACATTGAAGAACAGAGCGGTCGCCCGCTGCATCCGCGAATCGAATACCTTACGGGTTCGAGCACCTCAGACGTGATACTGACGAAAATCGGGAATCTTGCTCGCGATGCAGAGACGGTGCTCGTCATCTTGGATTCGTGTCATGAGAAAGACCATGTCTTGGCCGAACTTCGATCGTATTCCCCATTTGTGACTTCCGGTAGTTACATTATTGTTGAAGATACCAACGTCAATGGTCACCCCGTCAACAAGAAGTTTGGTCCTGGTCCGATGGAGGCGGTTGACAGTTTCCTGCTGGAGGCCCCAGAATTCTCGATTGACCGAAGTCGAGAAAAGCTCCTTATGACGTTCAATCCCAGAGGCTTTCTTCGGTGCAATCGTGATAACGGCTTGTCTTCGTGAGGCTCTCTTCACGACCAATTCGATGGCCGATCTGTGTCTCAGCCCTAGAACGCTAGAGGGATTGAGGATCCTAGGTCGGTACTGATGCGAAATTCGGTTGCCCGCCGTCAGTCCGTTCATCACGCCGCGACGCCGCTCGCTCGGGACTCGGGAGGCAGACCAGGCTTTGGACCCGGCAAATATACGCGGGCGACCTAGGCGATCATCCCTGAGACTTCTTTGTTACAGAGGTCTCGAAAGAGCGTGAATCAGCTCTGACCTTTGCGTCCCACGAGATGAAAGACGCGACTGAGTTGGCGGTACGGATCTCGTCGGCTGGCTTCGAGTTCAACTTGGGCCGCTGCCGCCGCCTGCTTTGAATTGCTTGGGTCTAACTCGGCCCCACTGAAATCGAGCCAGTCGACGAATAGCCACACCCCGTACCAGCGCACTGGCTCCACGCCGTCTCGTCGCACGAGCTCGCTGAGTTCCTCCACGGTGTGGGCGCGCGCAGGCACTCCCAACACCCCGATCTCGCTCGTGGCGTCAAACGACGCAAGCGCGTCGTCCCACCGCCGCTCCAATGCGGGGCGCACCGCCATCGCCTTGGCGTTGCCTGTCATGATCGAGACAACACCACCCTCGGCAGTGCAGCGGCAAAGCTGGTTTACCAATTGCTCTGGCTGCTCCAGGTACCCGAGCACGCCATGGCACAACACGGCGGCAAAACGTCGGCCGCCCACGGCCTCATCGGCTTCCTCGCCCTCTGCCTGCAACAGCGTCACCCGTCGGCGAGCCTCGGCGGGTAGCCGCTCGAGCCGCTGTTGAGCTTTGTCCAGCATCGCCGGCGACGGGTCGAGCAACGTGACGTCGTAACCGGCTTCGGCGAGCGGAAACGATTGATGGCCACCGCCGCCGCCGACGTCGAGCACAGGCGCCGGCGGCGCCGGCAAATGCTCGAGCAGCTGATGATGCAGCACGTAGGTGCGTACGCGCCCTTTGACGGAGGCATAAGCATCATCGGCAAATTCGTCTGCCAAGCCGGCCCAGATGTCGTCGCCCACGACACCAACATACGAGTTGGCAGCTGAGGTCCGGCGCCTAATACGCGCTGCGAGACGTCATGTTGACTCTGTCGTCCGCCCTCGACCGGTTGAAGTTCGGCGCAGGGGTGTTCGTCGAGGGTACGTGGTGAAACGAGACGTCGATGCCCTTTGCCCAAGGATCAAAGTGGCGCATCCGCTGAGCCAAGTAGACGCCGAGCCGCATTTCATCCTGTTCTGACATTCGCCCGGCGATTGACAGCGCCACCCGTAGTGATCCGTGGCGACGCCGCACTTCTACATCAACGGCAGCGTCTTTTGACTCCTGCCTCCGCAACCAATCCCCGACGATGCGCCGACCTTCGGCACAGTGCTCCAGGAGCAGAGCGGCACTCACCTCGCCGATTACCTGGAGCGCTCGAGATTCTGGTGCAACTGCGGCAGCCCAAGGACCCAGTGGATCGTGTGGTCGGTCGAGTAGCACAAGTGGGATCCGGCGCCTTATGGCACAGACTTCGCCATCGCCGAGACGATCGACACTCACTCCGGGACCGATTCCGACGGCCACGTCAACGGTTCGACCGTCGAGCGGGCACAGGTCTCCTCGTAAGGCCGCGCATGGGGCGTCCCCGGGCTCGCCCAGGTCACGACAGCTGCGCACCCTGTGACCATGGGCCTCCAATTTCCGGCGGACGCGGGTGGCCTGCGCAGATGTCGTGTCGGCCATGAAGATTTCCATCGGCACTCCTCACCGGGCAACCATCCGGTCCCTCCTAGAGTGAAGTGCCTTCAAGGAGTGCAATAGGGCCGAAGGTCCTGTCTGATCTCGTACCGGTGGGGGAGAAGAAAGCAGGACCTGCAGTGGTGGAGATGAATTGCACACGCAGGCTCACGGTTGCGAGAACGAGGATGCCAGACAGAAACGACAAATTGCCGGCCCGGCGACCCGATGATTGTCGGATCACCGGATCGCCAAGCCGAGATATTTCTGCTCAGTCGCTTTGAGTGGTAATCGTCTTCATCGAAGGGCCACTTCCAGCGCTACTGGGAATTCATCCGTTCGGGTTTCCGGACCCGGACGTCCCACTGTGGGCGGGCGACGCACCGAGGCCAGACATGCTCCAGACACCCGTCGAGTCAGGAGACGAGCAATTGCTCTTCATGCGCCCCGTCCAGTCTTGCTTCTTGGCGATCCACTTGCCCGTGTACGAAGCATTGCATCCATCGTTGATCGCTTTGTTGTAAGCGAAGGAGAGGCTGGCGCCCTTTTGTTTCCAGTTCCCGTACTCGCCGGTGCTGTCGGTGAATGTTCCACCACTTGCAAAGGTAATCCGGAAACTACCCGAAGAACCGGCAAATGCACCCTTCGTCCAGTCGACGCTTACGTTCCACGTTCCAATGGCCGAAGGTGCGCTCGCATAAGCACTGGCTGTCCCTAGGGCAAGCGTCGCGCCGCCGAGTGCCAAACCCGTCATGCCACCGAGCGCGAGAACAACAGCAACTGCTCTAATCGGAGTCTTCACTCCCGCCTCCTATGTCTTGGGCGCGATCGCGACTGACCGCCGTGGCCCGAGCCCGATCGCGAATTCCGCCTAACACGCGCGACCATATCAACGGTTGCTGAGGGTTTCCAATCTTTTGCAGATCGTTCGCACAACTCCGGTTGAGATGCGTTTTTGGAGTCGCGACCCAGCGCTAACAGAGAGCAGCAAAAGGCTAGTTGCCGTAGTCAAAGGTACCGACCCTGAACAGCCGTCCTCCGGAGCGAAATCGCGGATGAATGATTCCAGTCTCGTCAACGGCGTCAACCCGCGTTTGGATTGTGACAGTGCTCAGGTGAGCGGTCTGAGAACCGCCTGCGGTATCGGCAAGATATCTGCGTGAGTCATGCCGGAAGTGATCGCCGGGTCTGCCCCTCGCAGCGCGCAAGCCTCCTCCTTGGTCTCGACGTCCACCACGGCAAGACCCCAGACCGCATTTCCGTCGAGAACGGAGCCGAAGGCGACCGCTTTTCCATCGAGTAGTAATCGCTTCCAATACTTGACGTGCTCGGCCATTACGTTCTTCTCGTCCTCGTCTTGGTCTTCGAAAAAACTCGGGCGGGGCGGATTCAGGCGATATACGAACACGCTCACGACTTTTCGTCCTCCATTCTGCTGGCAAAGCGGCGAAGGCTTAGCGGCCACCCGTCAGGTGAGTTGACTCCGTCGCGCATTGCTTCCCATCCCGGACCGTGACGATCGAGATTGCGATGTTCCAATTCGACACGTGTTCTGTCTATATCCTGCGAGATGAAGCGGACTTCGATTTCGCTCGTCCTGTCGGGATCAGTTTCGACTTGCCAGTTGAGCCCTATGTCCCAGCGGATCACGAACCGGTGGGGAGGCTCGTATGCGATGACCCGCGCCCAGCGGCACTCGGAGCCGTCGGTACCGCGGTCGTAGACGTGACCTCCCACACGGGGCTCGAACACCATCTCCGCAAGCTCGGCTTGCAGGATATGGTGTTCAGCTGGCCACCACGACCCAATGCCTTCGGTGAACACTGCGAATGCATCGTCGATGGGCGCTCGGACGACAATCGAATTACTGACAACCGCATCTACTGTTTGTTCGGTCACCGTCTTCCCTTCTCTTTGTCCTCCACTGCAGCTTTGAAAGAGCTGAGTGCGTACTTCCAAAAACGATCGAAGTAAGCGCGGATCTCTTCGATGCCCTCGGGGTCAAGCGCGTAGTAACGCCGCGTGCCTTGCTGCTCGTCCACGACAAGGCGGGCCGCTTTCAAGACCTTCAGATGCTGAGACACCGCCGGGCGCGTCACCGGTAAGCAGTCAGCCAGTTCGCCGACGGCACGCGGACCGTCGGCGAGTAGCTCGAAGATCGCCAGTCTGGTGGGTTCGGCGAGAACCGCGAGTGCCCCTTTTTGGTTAGTTACCACTAACCGTTAGCCTACACTTACCGTTAGACCTGTCAAGAGAGGGATCAGGCAAGACCGAAGAATCGGCTTTCCGTCCGGGCGATCCAGGCTCGGTCGCGACCGTCGGTCGCTGAATAGTGGGGTAGTGTCCGTGTGTAGCTGCGTTCGTGATCACTGTCGGCGAACAGCGCTTCGCCTTGGGCGCCTGCAGTCGCCTCTGCAGGTACGTCGAGCCACCCAGCCCCGATCGAGGGCCCGAAGCCCAAAACGCTCACTGGCGTCTCTGGCTCGAACGTGGGAACGAGGTTCTCGAAGCCTCGACAAGCCCGAAAAGCAAATTGACATCGGGCGAGGCATCGGCTCAGACTCAGTTGGCTTCGTTTCAACAGGGAGGCACTACCTAGTGCCGTCGATCGATTGGAACCGAAGGGTCTGGGATAGCCCCGAGAGCTGGGTCGCCAGTGGCGACGAATGGACATTCCACGCCAGGGCGTGCGGGCGTCCGTACACGGAGTGGAAGGAATCGGTCGTCGTCACATTCATCGACCCCTACGTCGGGCCGGAGGTCGACCTACTCGAGCTGGGACCCGGTCACGGACGTTGGACCGAATTCATGGCGGACCGTGTGCGGTCGTTGACACTGGTCGACCTGAACCCGAGTTGTATCGACGCGTGTCGCGAGAAGTTTCAACAACGTGATTTCGCCCGATCACCAATCCTCAGCTTCATTGCCAACGATGGACGATCGCTTCCCGTGCCCGACGAGTCGATCGACATGATCTGGTCGTTCGGCAGCCTTGTCCACATAGACAAGCGCGAGATTGATTCATACCTCGCAGAGTTTCAAAGGGTCCTTCGCCCCGGGGGTCAGTTCTTCGCGCACCATGCGGGTTGGAGCTCGGGAACACCGGTGCTGGCGCCCTTGACGAATCGAATGGGAAAAGTGGGCCGTGTTGCGAGGAACCGACTTGCTCAGGGCCAATGGAGAAACACTCTGGATCGCAGCGCCATGTCCGCCGGCCGATTTCGAAAGCTCGCGTCCCACCATGGACTTTCTGTCAACCGACAGTTGAGGCGGTGGGGAGATCATGACCAGTACGGTCTCGCTGTGAGAGACGTTGTCTCAATTGGTTCGCGGTCTCAGTAGGTCTTGTTTCGGCCGCAGAAGGAGGCATCGAAGTCGGACGGGGCTCGCGGCTTAGAGAAAAGCCGGAGGCGCTGAGTTTTAGGCCCACCCAAGCTCGTCGAGCCTCGCATCGCTGATGCCGAAATGATGAGCGATCTCGTGGATGACAGTTTTTCTTACCTGTTGTTTCAATTCAAACTCGTTGTGAGCGTAGGCACTGATGGTGTCCTGATAGATAGTGATGCGGTCGGGTAGCACACCTTTGTAACTCATCGGTCCCCTTTTGGTAAGGGGTACCCCTTCATAGAGACCGAAAAGAGCCCTGTTGTCGGCGTGGTCCTCGACGATGACAGCGACATTTTCCATTGCGGCTGCAAGATCGGCCGGAAGGTCTTGAAGCGCTTCCTGCACCAGTTCTTCGAACCGTTCCGCGCTGACGAGCATCACACATGCCACGGTAGCCCGAAGTCGACGTCAATCGGCCTGACTGTGTGGGCCCAACTCTCACGATCGGCCCCGCTATTCGCGCGCTGAAGGTCAAAATCTGGGAGTCAGGGTGTTTCCAGACGACCGTGCCCTTGGCGGTCCGGCATCTCAATGAACAGACGTTGGATCCCCGAATCCTTGTGCCTTCGAAGAGCGGCATGCTCCCATCTTCCACTTGAGCAGACGACCGGGTCATTTATCGTCTTGGCTCTGCTTCAAGTGAAGCGAGAGGATCGAAAAGACCTGGAGGAGTCGTGATCAAAGAGCTGCCCGGAATGCCAGAAGGAGTCATCGGGTTCGAGGCGGAGGGAAGGCTGCGAGCGAAGGACTACCGCGACGTCGTTCTTCCCGCGCTCGAGCGAGCAGCTACAAGGGGGGAAGTCCGATTCGTGATCGTCATGAAGAGCTTCGACGGTATGTCGGGCGGAGCGCTTTGGCAGGACCTCAAGGTGGGATTCGAACACCTCCGGAAATGGAAGCGCGTCGCCCTCGTCACAGACATCCATTGGATCACCAATGTGACCGAATTGTTTGGCTGGATGACCCCCGGAGAGACAAAAACGTTTCCGGCTGCTCAGCTGGACGACGCGATCACCTGGGCGTCTGGCTGACGTTTCTTGCTCACCCTCTGTGGTGCCTCTGGGACGACAAGCGCCAGGCGTACACGGCAACGACAAGGTTGCGGACCCGATCGACGTAAACGACTTGGGTAGAACTTTGATAAAACGTCGACCGGGAGGCCCCTTCGCAGGCCTGAGCGCGTCAGCCTGTCACGAAGGAACTTGCACCACGCTGAACCCGCCTACCCCTTCGCCAAGCGTGGACGTGCCGCTGTCCTCGTAGAAGGTGTACAGCCGCTGTTTGTTGTAGGTGACTTGCTTCTCGTGTCCGAACTTCGCCGTGCCGAGTCCGGAGGTGCCCAGCGGGATCTTGGCGCCTTTCGGCATAAGCAGTGGCGGCCATATCGAAAGGCAGCCGCCTTTGCAGCTCTGCCCGGCGGGGGTCACGTAGAGGGTGAGGCCACTTGAAGACGCCGCGAGAATGTTTTGAAATCCCCCCCGCGATACGACTTCGACCACCTGCACGGACTTGCCCGTCGCGGCGGCGGGAGCGGCTATAGAGGCCGACCCTGCGACGATCGCCAAACCGGCAGCGGCCGCCCCCACGTTACGGGCCCGGCTCTTCCAACCACCTGCACGAGCTCTAGACATACGACTCGGACTGTCAGTCACGGCATGCTCCTTGTTCGGCCGGATCGGTTGTGCTTCGTCACCAATACTGCCGAGACGTCGAAACCGTTCAGATGGATCTCGAATTCGGTCGAACAGCTCCGAGTCGGTAGCCTTTGTCATGGCCGAGCTCTGGGCACGTTCAGCGTGCCAACTCGCAAGCGCCTTGCGTGCAAAGGAGATCAGCAGCTCAGAGCTTCTGGCGGAGTTTCTGGCGAGGATCGAGCTGCTCGATCCGAAGCTCAATGCAGTCGTCACGCTGGATGTCGAACGGGCGCGCAAAGCTGCGGTTGAAGCGGATGACGCGATTGTGCGCGGTCAAGATCTGGGCCCACTTCACGGTCTCCCCATAACCGTCAAGGACGCGTTGGAGACCTCCGGGATGCGCTCCACAGGCGGAGCCGAGGAGCTGAGTCACCACGTTCCCACCGTGGACGCACCGGCCGTAGCGAGGGTGAGACATGCTGGTGCGGTCATCTTCGGAAAGACGAATGTTCCGAAGTGGTCCGGTGATAGCCAGACGAGAAACGAGATCTTCGGGATCACTCGCAATCCGTGGGACCCGTTCCTCTCTCCGGGTGGTTCGTCAGGTGGTCCGGCGGTTTCGGTTGCGTGTGGGTTCACCGCGTTCGAGCTGGGCACGGACATCGGTGGGTCGATACGAATGCCGGCCCACTTCACCGGCATCTGCGGGCACAAGCCGAGCTTCGGGATCGTCCCGTCGCGTGGGTATCTGGACCACGTGGGCGGGGGGCTCACCGAGGCGGACATCAATGTGGTCGGGCCTTTGGCCCGGAGCGTGGCGGACCTCGAGGTTGTGCTCGAAGTGCTCGTGCAAAGCGACTTGTGGAGCCCGGGCGGCTGGCACCTCGAGCTACCGCCGGTGCGTTCCGAGATGCGCGTGGGGGCTTGGCTCGATGACGACGTGTGCCCGGTCGACGAAGAGGTCCTCTCGATCCTCGAACGAGCGGTCAAAGGACTCGAAAACATAGGAGCGAAGATCGACCCGCATTCACGTCCGGTCGATTTCGGGCAGTCGATGCGACTATTTCTCGCGTTGATCTCTTCCGCGGTATCACCGGGTCTCGACGACGAAATCTTCGAACTGGCGAAGGGGATGGAATCGATCCCTGAAGAGCCGGGCGAAGATCCTCTTCTCAAGATGAGCCGCGGTGTCTCGATGCGCCATCGTGACTGGATCGCCTTCGACGAAGAGAGGGAGCTGCTCCGTCGGCAGTGGGCTTCGTGGTTCGAGGACCACGACGTCTTGTTGTGTCCGGTCGGGCCGGTAGCCGCCCAGCCGCTGTCGGACGAAGATCTCTTCAATCGGAAGATGATCGTGAACGGGGTGGAGCGATCCGCAAACGACTTGATCTTCTGGCCCGGTTTGACCGGGGTCGCGTACCTGCCCGCGACCGTTGTGCCGGTGGGTCGGAACGCTGCGGGCTTACCGGTGGGCATCCAGGTAGTCGCCCCGTATCTCGGCGACCTGACCGCGTTGTTCGTCGCTCGCCGCTTGGAGGAGATCTTCGGCGGCTACGAGCCGCCCCCCATTGCGCTGGAGGCTTGACCAGAGGTCGGCCGACTGTGCCCTGCGACCCTCGAGAGTGAAACCCCCAGGTAGTAGGCCTCTTCACTCCTAGTGGCGGCGTTCGGAGATCCGAGCACTCAAGGTGGTCCTCATGCCTGTCGATAAGGCGTTTGAACCCCCTGTTGCGAAGGAGGACGGATGAACCCCCCGAATCCGGCCCGTAAGCACGACCACTCCTCTTCTCGTCCCGCGCATGCGAACGAGAACCGCGACTCCACGTGGGAAGGACTTCACCACGTGAGGGAGTCGTTGAGGGAGATCTTCGAAGCCCTCGGCTACCCGACCAAGTCGATCGACTGAGACTGTCGCCCCGGAAGAATCATCGCCGGGAAATCATTCGAAAAGCGCACGCCCGTTTTGGCGTGTTGATCCGTTCGCGCTCACGTGCCTTCTTGAGCTTGTGCGTCGTCTGTTCGCGCGCGTCGATGACGATGGACGAGGACGATTACGAGGCC
>Ga0187783_10000948_pt1 | contig 21300 bp, 17 predicted proteins | sample 1015_SJ02_MP02_2_FD_132471 | JGI IMG/M metagenome (GOLD analysis project Ga0187783, IMG submission 132471) | Tropical peat soil microbial communities from peatlands in Department of Meta, Colombia - 1015_SJ02_MP02_20_MG | ecosystem: Environmental > Terrestrial > Soil > Wetlands > Peat | place...
GTCGGGGTCTCGCGGGCCGTCACCAGCGCCGGCTGGCGGCCGCACGCTCAGCAAGTCGGCCAGACGGGCACCAAGATCTCGCCCGAGCTCTATCTCGTGTGCGGCATCAGCGGTGCCACGCAGCACCTCGCGGGCTGCCGCGGCGCCAAGCGAGTTGTGGCGATCAACACCGATCCCGACGCCCCTATCTTGTCGCGCGCCGACTTCGCCATCGTCGGCGATATCGCCGAGATCGTTCCCGCGCTAGTCGCGGCGATTCGCGAACGCGCCTAGCGGCTTCGCTGCAATCAGCGTCGCCACGATGCTTCAGTCCCCCGTGGGCGACACCGATTGGTCATCGGACCGGGGGCTGTCGACTCGTGCGTGACGGTAGAACGTGACGGTGGCGGGCGGTAGCGGCGTATTGCCCAATATGAGATCGGCGGCCTTCTCGGCGACCATCATCACCGGGGCAAAGATGTTGGCGTTGGTGACGTAGGGCATCACCGAGGCGTCCACGACGCGCAACCCCTCGAGCCCGTGGACCTTCATCGTCGTGGGGTCGACGACCGACATTGCGTCGGTGCCCATCTTGCACGTGCACGAGGGGTGCAGCGCCGTCTCGGCGTCCCGTCGCACCCAGTCGAGGACCTCGTCGTCAGACGCCACTGCGCTGCCTGGTGAGATCTCGCCACCGCTGTAGGGCGCGAACGCCGGCTGGCCGAGGATGTCGCGGGCAACGTGCACCGTCTCAACCCACTCACGGCGATCCTCGGGGGTCGAGAGGTAGTTGAAGCGCAGCGCCGGGTGCACGGTGGGATCGAGCGACTTCAGCTTCACGGAGCCGCGTGAGTTCGAGTACATCGGGCCGATGTGCACCTGATAGCCGTGGCCCCCCGCCGGGGCCGACCCGTCGTAGCGGATCGCGATCGGCAAGAAGTGGAACATCAAGTTGGGGTAGGCGACGTCGTCGTTGCTTCGAGCGAAGCCGCCGCCTTCGAAGTGATTGGTGGCGCCCGGTCCCTTGCGCAGGAACAGCCACTCGGCGCCGATCCAAGGCCGGTTGCGCCACTTGAGGGCCGGCGCCACCGAGACCGGCTGGGTGCACGAGTGCTGGATGTAGACCTCCAGGTGGTCTTGGAGGTTCTCACCGACGCCGGGCAGGTCGGCTACCACAGTGGCCCCGAGGGCGGCGAGCTCGCCGGCGTCGCCCACGCCAGAAAGCTGCAGAAGGTGTGGCGAGTTGAAGGCGCCGCCACAGAGGATGACCTCGCCCGCGTGAATCACGTGGTTGCTCGCGCGTTCGCTCACCGCCACGCCGACGGCGCGCTGGCCCTCGAAGAGAATCTTGGTGACGAACGCGCCGCAGGTCACGTCGAGATTCTCGCGCCGCATGACCGGGTGGAGGTAGGCTCGCGCGGCGCCGAGTCGGCGCCCCCGGTAGATGTTGCGATCGAACGGGGCGAAACCCTCCTGCCGGTAGCCGTTCACGTCATTGGTGAGCGCGTAACCCGCTTCTTGGACCGCTCGAAAGAACGCCTCGAAGAGCGGACTCGTGGCCGGCCCGCGTTCGAGGATCAAGGGGCCGGTCGTGCCCCGGTACTCGTCCCCGCCGGCGAGGCAGTTCTCCATCTTCTTGAAGTACGGCAGACAGTGGGCGTAATCCCACGACGCCATCCCCTCGTCGCCCGCCCAGCGCTCGTAGTCCAGGGGGTTGCCGCGCTGGAAGATCATGCCGTTGATGCTGCTGGATCCGCCCAGCACCTTGCCGCGGGCGTGATAGATCTTGCGACCGCCCATAAAGGGCTCGGGTTCCGACTCGTACTTCCAGTCGTAGAAGCGGCTCCCGATGGGAAAGGTCAACGCGGCCGGCATGTGGATGAAGACGTCCCAGCGGTAGTCCGGGCGGCCGGCCTCGAGCACGAGGACCTGCGTCGAGGCATCGGCGGAGAGGCGATTGGCCAGGGCGCTGCCCGCCGAGCCGCCGCCGACGATGACGTAGTCGTATCGGTCCCGCTGCATAAGTCCCTTGCCCGTCGAGCCGTAATCGGTGGCCGTCGAAGTCAGCCGACTTCTGCGTCTGGTCTAGGCGAGTTGGACACTCGCGTCAAATGCAAGTGCCTTCGTGGGGCTCGTCGCGCGGTGACGGTCATCGACCACTCCTAGGATTTCGCCGTGACGAAGCCGTCGCCAGAGTGCGTCTTCGATCGGCTGGGTCTCCGGCCGTGACCAACGCACCGACGCCGAAGGTCCGCTTCGACAACATGCGAGATCGAACGTCGTCTCTGCTCTTGGGATACGAAGGCGAACTTCGCGCTGAGAAGCTTGACGACGTCGTCGGGGTGCTCGAAGGAGCCGAAGAGGCCGCGCACCGAGGACTCTGGGCCGCCGGTTTTGTCTCCTACGACGCGGCGCCAGCCTTCGACTCGGGCCTAGCAGTGTCCTCGCGCTTCGACGTCTCACGCCCTAACACGCCCCTCGCGTGGTTCGGCCTCTACCGCGAGTGCGCGGTGACGCCACTCAGACTTCCCCGGGGAAATGGCTCCCTGGCACGTGCGACGTGGCGGCCAATGATCGAGGAAGCGGAGTACGTCGCCCATGTCTCGACGATCCTGCACGAGATCACCGAGGGCAACGTCTACCAAGTCAACTTCACCAACGCCGTGGTTGCGTCGCAGCAAGTTGACGCCCGGTCGCTGTATCGCCAGCTGCTCATCGCCCAGCAGCCGGCCTACGGTGCACTCGTCGAACTCGACGGGCTCGCGGTCGCGAGCTCGTCGCCGGAGCTCTTCATCGAATGGGATGGCGAGGCCCTGCGAAGTCGTCCGATGAAGGGCACGTCGCGCAGGGGACGGTGGGCCGAAGAGGACGGCGCACTCGCTCACCAGCTGGCGACGTCGCCCAAGGAGACGGCCGAGAACGTCATGATCGTGGACTTGATTCGAAACGACATGGGCAAGGTCGCACGGGTCGGCACGGTCCAAGTTGCCGAACTGCGCGAAGTGGAGGCGTACCCCAACGTCTGGCAACTCGTCTCCGAGGTTCACTGCGAGACCAGGGATGATGTGAAGTTGGTCGACGTCTTTGCCGCAATGTTTCCGTGCGGTTCGGTGACGGGCGCACCCAAGCAGAGCGCCATGAGCATCATCGCTTCCCTGGAAGTCGCGGAGCGTGGCGTCTACTGCGGTGCCATTGGACAGATCGCCCCCCGCTCATCGGGCGTTCGAGCTCAATTCAGTGTCGCGATACGCACGGCAACCGTCACGTCAAGCGGCGTGGCTCGCTTTGGCAGTGGCGGCGGGATCGTCGCGGACTCCCGACCGGCCACCGAATACCGCGAGATGGTCCTAAAGAGCGACGTGCTGCGCGCGGCGGCGGCCAGGCCATTTCGGCTGCTCGAGACCTTTCGTCACGTACCCGGCCAGCCGTCGGAGAATCTGGCCCGCCACCTCGACCGGTTGCGACGCTCGGCCGCGTTCTTCGGGTTTGCGGCACGGCCCGATCTTGAAGCCTGGGTGGCGCGCCGACTACGCGATGTCGAGTACGAAGCGAGGGTGCGTCTCTTGCTGGCGCGCGGCGGCCGCCTCGAGCTGCGTGTGGAACCCGCGCCGATGCCCAGGAAAGAGCCGCTGCGCGTCGCCATCGATGGCGAACCCATGTCCAGTGCGTCGATGATGCTCTTTCACAAGACGACCCGTCGCGAACCCTACCGGCGTCGGCAGCGACGCTTTCCCCAAGCGGACGACGTTGTCATGGTCAACGAACGCGGCGAGTGCACTGAGGCGACGACCGCGAACCTCGCCGCTCGGTTTGGTTCCGTGTGGCGGACCCCGCCACTGTCGGCGGGGTGCTTGCCCGGAGTAGAACGGGCCCGTCTCATCGAGCGGGGCGTGCTGGTGGAAGCCGCGCTGCGGCCCGAGGAGTTGCGACGGGCCGACGGTCTGGCACTCGTCAACTCGTTGCGGGGCTGGCAGGACGCGCAGTTATTGACTGACCAACCTTGACCGGCGTGACTGCCGCGCGGGCGCCCCGGACGATCGACGCCGGCCCGGCGGCGCGGGCGCGTGGGCTATGAAAGGGTGAGCGACTTCGTAGGAGAACCCCATGCCCATCAACGTGACGCCCATTCCCGGCCTCAGTGCCGACATCAACGACATTCGACTCCGGACCGCCCGATTCATCAACGAGGAGATCCTGCCTATCGAGGAGTCGCTGTGGCACTCGTCGAAGATGTTGGGAACCGACGAGGACGCGCTCGACGCCCAGCGCCGCGAGAGCATCCTGCTGCGCGAGGCGGTCAAGGCCAGGGTCTTCCAAGCCGGGCTCTGGGCTCCCCACCTACCCAAGGAGTACGGGGGAGCGGGACTCGACTTCCTTTCGCTTGCCTACATGTACGAGATCCTCGCCTACGTCGTGGGCGGGCCGGCCCTCTTTGGCATCGCCGCGCCCAATTCGGGTAACGCCAGCATCCTCGCGAAGTACGGCACCGACGAGCAGAAACGTAAGTGGCTGCTGCCACTCATCTCCGGGGAGATGGAGTCGGGCTTTTCCATGACCGAGCCGGAGAACGCCGGCTCGGACCCGCGCTCGATCAAGACCGAAGCCGTTCGCGACGGCGACCACTGGGTCATCAATGGGCATAAGTGGTTCACCTCGAACGGTATCGACGCCAATTTCTTCATCGTCATGTGCCGTGCCGTCGATCCCTCCGGCGAGTACGGAGCCTCGGGGCGCATGTCGCAGATCATCGTGCCCGCCGACACGGCGGGCGTGAACATCATCCGGGGCATCGGCGTCTTCGGGCACGTGACGTCGGACCACTGCGAGATTCGCTACGAAAACGTGCGCGTCCCCATCGAGAACACCCTCGGGGCGATCGGCGAAGGCCACCAGGCCGCCCAGGACCGTTTGGGCGCGGGGCGGGTTTATCACTGCATGAACTCCGTGGGCCAGATGTGGCGGGCCTTCGACCTGATGGTCGAGCGCACGCTTACGCGCGAGGTGCACGGGGGGCTCTTGAAGGACAAGCAGTTCATTCAGGGCTTCATCGCCGAGAGCTACATGGACCTGCAGTCGGCTCGCCTGATGACGATCAACGCCGCCGAGAAGGTAGAGAGGAATGACCCTGACGCGAGGACCGCGATCTCGGCCATCAAAGTCTTCGTGCCGGCCGCGTACCACCGGGTCGTTGACCGGGCCATCCAGGTGTGGGGTGGGGCCGGGGTGAGCAACGACCTCCCGCTCGCCCAGATGTACCTGACCGCTCGGGTGCTGCGCCTCGCCGACGGGCCCGACGAGGTCCACAAGATACTGATGGCCAAGAACATCATCCATCAGTACGAGGGCGGCCGCGGGTGGAACTTTGGCGCGTAGGGCGCCGATAGCCTCGTGCCGACGTCGGGTCGGCCCACGATGCAGCGAGCGGCAACCGGCCGTAGGGTGGGAGCATTGGCCGGCTGACGCGAAAACGGTCGTGGTCAGGAGAAGTCCCAACGGCTGCGATCGATGCGAGAATTGGCCAAGAGGGGTGGCGAAATGGGCCGAACAATGGAGGAGCGCAATGTCCTGCGCATCTCCGTGGGCGAGTCGGCGAGCCGCCGCTACGACACCCTGGCGGGCGAGGAGCCCCTGGAACTCCGAGTGGGTGGGCAGTCGCTGGCCGTGACCATGAGGACCCCCGGGGCCGACTTCGACCTGGCGGCGGGCTTCCTCGTGAGCGAAGGGGTGATTTCCCGCCAGGAAGAGCTCGCCGCTATGCGCTACTGCGCCGGTGCTGGTGACGACGGGATTAACCGCTACAACGTGCTGGACCTAACGCTCGCGGCCGGCGTAGCGCCGCCCGATCGTGACGTCGCGCGCGCGTTCTTCACCACCAGTTCCTGCGGCCTGTGCGGCAAGGCGTCGATCGACGCGGTGCGAACATACTCCCGGTACGAGGTCCGCGACGACCCGCTGCTGGTCAGTCCGTCCCTGCTCGCGTCACTGCCCGATCGACTGCGCAGCGCCCAAACGGTGTTCGAGAAGACGGGCGGCCTGCACGCGGCGGCGCTCTTCGATGGCGAGACCGGCGACTTGCTCGCGTTGCGTGAAGACGTCGGGCGCCACAATGCCGTTGACAAGGTGGTCGGCTGGGCGCTCTGCAACGCGCGGCTGCCGCTGCGAGGGGCGATCCTCATGGTCTCGGGTCGCGCGTCATTCGAACTCGTGCAGAAGGCGGTCATGGCGGGCATTCCCATGTTGTGCGCCGTTTCGGCGCCGTCGTCGCTGGCGGTCGACCTGGCCGAAGAGATGGGCCTGACCCTTGTCGGCTTCCTGCGCGGCACCTCGATGGTCGTGTACGTCGGCGAGGATCGAGTCCAGGCCGTGGGCGCCGCGGTGGAGAAAGCGGCACCATGACGGCGAAGCCCGCGACCGCCGAGGGCCCGTCAACGCGATACGCGCCTTGGTCGGAGGAAGTGGCCCTGGGAGTGATCCGCGCGCAACCGACGATGCGCGGCGCCCTGCTGCCCATGCTGCAGGCGCTGCAGGAGCGCTTCGGTTACGTGGACCCGGGTGCGGTCGCTCTGATCGCCGACGAGCTCAACCTGTCGCGCGCCGACGTGCACGGGGTGCTGACGTTCTACGCCGACCTGCGAACGAGTCCGCCCGGCGAGGTGCGCGTCGAAGTGTGCCGAGGCGAAGCCTGTCAGTCGCTCGGTGCGCACGTGCTCGCTGAGCACGCCGAAATCACCATCGGCGTGCGCTTCAAGGAGACGACGTCCGATGGGTCGATCACGCTCGACGAGGTCTTCTGCTTCGGCAACTGCGCACTCGGGCCGACGGTGCGAGTCGATGGTTGCCTGCACGGAAGGGTTGACCCCGCCCGCTTCGATGAGCTGTTGGGCGCTCGACTCGAGCGCGCGACGTGACGACGCTCTACGTACCCAAGGATTCGTCGGCCCGTTCCGTCGGCGCCGACCTGGTGGCGGATGCCATCCGTAGCGAGGCCTCGAACCGCGGCCTGACGCTGGACGTCGTGCGCAACGGCTCACGGGGCTTGATGTGGCTCGAGCCACTGGTCGAAGTGGTTACCGGCGAAGGCCGAGTCGCCTACGGTCCAGTCGGGATCGAGGACGTGCCCGATCTCTTCGACGCGGGCTTCCTCGAGGGGGCGACCCACCGACTCGGGCACGGCCCAACCGAGCAGATTCCGTGGCTCGCCGAGCAGGACCGTCTGACCTTCGCTCGGGTGGGTGTGGTGGACCCGTCGTCGACGCAGGACTATCTGGACCACGAGGGGCTGGTGGCGCTGCGCCGGGCCCTGTCGATGACGCCCCAGCAGATCTGCGACGAGGTGACGGCGTCCGGCCTCCGTGGACGCGGCGGCGCCGGCTTTCCGACCGGAGTGAAGTGGCGCACCGTACTCGACGCGCCCGGTACCGAGAAATTTGTCGTCTGCAACGCCGACGAGGGCGACAGCGGGACCTTCGCGGACCGCATGCTGATGGAGGGCGATCCGTTCACGCTGATCGAAGCGATGGTGATCGCGGGGCTGGGCGTCGGCGCCCGCGAGGGCTTCATCTACATCCGTTCGGAGTACCCTGACGCCGTTACGGCGATGCGCGGAGCCATCGCGAGCGCCTACGAGGTCGGCTGGCTGGGACCTCGGGTCTTGGACAGCGACTTCGCCTTCGATCTCGACGTTCGCGTTGGCGCGGGGGCCTACATCTGCGGCGAGGAGACCGCGATGCTCGAGAGCATGGAGGGCAAGCGCGGCGTCGTCCGCGCGAAGCCGCCCCTACCCGCGATCGCGGGGCTCTTCGGCATGCCTTCGGCCATCAACAACGTGCTGTCGCTCGCCAGCGTGCTGGTGATCCTGTCTCGCGGACCTGAGTACTACCGCAACTTCGGTGTGGGGCGTTCGCGGGGCACCCAGCCCTTCCAGCTGGCCGGCAACGTTGCTCGTGGCGGCATCGTCGAAACGGCCTTTGGCATTACGCTCGGTGAGATGCTCCACAAGTTCGCTGGGGGCAGCTACTCTGGCCGACCCATCCGGGCCGTGCAGGTGGGTGGCCCACTCGGGGCGTATCTGGCACCCGAGCAGTTCGACCTGCCCCTTGACTACGAGGCTTTCGCCGACGCCGGGGCGATGCTCGGCCACGGAGGCATCGTCGTCTTCGATGACACCGTTGACATGGCGGCGCAGGCTCGCTTCGCCATGGAGTTCTGTGCCGCCGAGTCGTGCGGCAAGTGCACGCCCTGCCGGGTCGGCGCGGTCCGCGGCGTGGAGGTGATCGACCGGATTGTCGCTGGCGAGGACCCGTCGGCCAATGTGGCTCTGCTCGAGGATCTCTGCGAGCTGATGACCGATGGATCACTGTGCGCGATGGGCGGACTCACCCCTCAGCCGGTGCGCAGCGTGCTCCAGTACTTCTCCGAGGACCTGTATCGAGCGAAGGGGGTCAAGCCGTGACGCTGCTGCGAGAACTGGACTTCGGAACGCCCGAGCGACGAAGCGAGCAATCAGTCGAGGTCACGATCGATGGCGTGGCGGTCACGGTGCCGGCCGGGACGTCCCTGATGCGAGCCGCCGCCACGGCGGGCGTTGACGTGCCCAAGCTCTGCGCGACTGATTCGCTCGAGCCCTTCGGGTCGTGCCGCCTGTGCCTGGTCGAAATCGAAGGGCGTAAGGGGACTCCGGCCTCGTGCACGACGCCGTGCGAACAGGGCATGAAGGTCGTCACTCAATCGGCTCGCTTGGAGAAGCTACGCCGCGGGGTCACCGAGCTCTACCTGTCCGACCATCCCGTCGACTGCCTGACCAGCGACGCCCACCTGGAGTGCGAGCTGCGCTCGGTCGCTACGACCTTGGGCCTGACCTCGGTGCGCTACGGCGACAAGGGCGCGACTCACCTCGAGGCGTGCCGGGACGAGAGCAACCCCTACTTCACGTTTGACCCGGCCGCGTGCATCGCCTGTTCACGGTGCGTGCGGGCCTGCAGCGAGACCCAGGGCACCTTCGCCCTAACGATCGCTGGCCGGGGCTTCGCCTCTAGGGTCGTGGCCTCGGCCGACGAGCCCTTCTTCGCCTCAGAGTGCGTGTCGTGTGGCGCCTGCGTGCAGGCCTGCCCCACGACATCCCTCCAAGAGAAGTCGGTCATCGCTGCTGGAGCGCCCGAGCGCACCGTGCTGACGACGTGCGCCTACTGCGGCGTCGGCTGCTCGTTCAAGGCCGAGCTGCGAGGCGACGAGGTCGTTCGCATGGTGCCCCTCAAGGACGGCAAGGCTAACGAGGGTCACTCGTGCGTGAAGGGTCGCTTCGCCTGGGGCTACGCCTCGCATCGGGACCGCCAGCTGCACCCGATGGTGCGCGAGTCGATCCTCGACGAGTGGCGCGTGGTCTCCTGGGACGAGGCGATCACCTACGCGGCCACGCGATTGAAGGCGATCCAGGTGGAGTACGGGGTCGAGTCCATTGGCGGGATCTCCTCGTCGCGCTGCACTGACGAAGAGGTCTTCGTCGTCCAGAAGATGGTGCGCGCAAGCTTTCACAACAACAACGTCGACACGTGCGCGCGCGTCTGCCATTCGCCGACCGGCTACGGGCTGGGCCAGACCTTCGGCACGTCAGCGGGTACCCAGGACTTCCGCTCGGTGGCCTACGCCGACGTGATCTTGCTGATCGGGGCCAACCCCACTGACGCCCACCCGGTCTTCGCTTCGCGAATGAAGCGGCGCCTCGCCCAGGGGGCGAAGTTGATCGTGGTCGATCCGCGGCGAATCGCGCTTGTGCGCACGCCCCACTTTGCGGCCGCCCACTTCCTGCAACTGCACCCAGGCACCAATGTCGCGGTCGTCAACGCGCTTGGCCACGTCGTGGTGACCGAAGGGCTAGTCGACTACGCGTTCGTCAACGAGCGCTGCGACGTCGAGGAGTACGAGCGCTGGGCCGCCTTCATCGCCGCGCCCGAGTACAGCCCGGAGGCGACCGAGGAGCTGACCGGCGTGCCGGCCGGCGAGTTGCGCGCTGCCGCGCGGCTGTACGCGGCCGCGCCCAACGCCGCGATCTACTACGGGCTGGGGGTCACCGAGCACAGCCAGGGGTCGACCATGGTGATGGGGATGGCGAACCTGGCCATGGCGACGGGCAACATCGGCCGCGACGGCGTCGGGGTCAACCCCTTGCGCGGCCAGAACAACGTGCAGGGATCGTGCGACATGGGATCGTTCCCCCACGAGTACCCCGGCTACCGTCACGTCGGTGGTGACGAGGTGCGCCACCTGTACGAGCGAGCCTGGGGATTGCCCCTCAGCGCCGAGCCCGGGCTGCGCATCCCCAACATGTTCGAAGGCGCCCTGGAGGGCACGTTCAAAGGGCTCTACGTCCAGGGCGAGGACGTCGCTCAGTCGGACCCGGATAGCAAGCACGTCAAGAGTGCCCTCGCGTCGCTCAAGTTATGCATCGTTCAGGACCTGTTCCTCAACGAGACCGCCGCGTTCGCCCACGTGTTCTTCCCCGGGACCTCGTTCCTGGAAAAGGACGGAACCTTTATCAACGCCGAGCGCCGGATCAACCGCGTCCGTCCCGCCATGGCTTCCAAGTGCGGCAAGCTGGAGTGGCAGGTGGTGTGCGAGCTCGCCACGGCAATGGGCTACCCCATGCACTACGACAGCGCCAGCGAGATCATGGACGAGATCGCCCGCACGACACCCACCTTCGCGGGGGTGTCGTTCGGGCTGCTCGACGAGGTCGGCAGCGTGCAGTGGCCGTGCAACGCCGCCGCTCCGCTTGGCACGCCCATCATGCACGTGAACCAGTTCGTGCGCGGCAAGGGCCGATTCGTCGAGACACCCTACCTGGCCACCGACGAACGCACCAACCGACGCTTCCCGCTCGTGCTGACTACCGGCCGGATCTTGTCCCAGTACAACGTCGGCGCCCAGACGCGAAGGACCGAGAACGTCGCCTGGAGCTCCGAGGACCTCCTCGAGATCAGTCCTCACGACGCCGAAGACCGGGGCATCGAAGAGGGGGCCTGGACGACGCTGACGAGCCGGGTCGGCGAGACCGCCCTACGGGCCAACGTCACTGATCGCGTGCCTCCGGGGGTCGTCTACACCACGTTCCACTATCCCCTCGAGGGCGCCAACGTCGTCACGACCGAGAACTCCGACTGGGCGACCAACTGTCCCGAGTACAAGGTGACGGCGGTCCAGGTGCGTGCGCGCGCGACGGCGCCCGCGGCCGGTGAGCGGTTCACCGTGCCGGCGCTGCCGCTCGACGTCGACGTTCCCATGCCGCGCCGGGGCGAGGAGACCCCGACGAGGGCCGATCTCGTGCGCATGTCCAACCAAATCGCCGCGAACTTCCGCCACCACCCGCCCGAGCAGGCGGCGGCGGAAGTGGCGAATCACCTCAAGCGGTTCTGGGCGCCGAGCATGCGCGGCGAGCTGCTCGACGACAGGGACCTGGCGGCGCTGGATCCGCTGGTCGTCGAGGCGATCCGCCAGCTGGGCGAGTCGGTGATGACCTAAGTCGAGAGGGATACTCGACCCAACCGCACGGTCAGTCCACCAACCGGGCCCGCGCTCTCGCCGAGTCGTCGGCGATCTGCTGCAGCAGTTCGGCCACTTTCTTCGGGCGGGGGTCGCCGGCTCCCGCGAGATTGATCGTCACGAGCGCGGCCGCCGCGCGCGCTGCCGACTCGGCGAGCAGTGTCGCGGCGATCATGTCGCCGAGCAGGTTCGAGTTACCGTCCTCGGCAACCCGTGCCGCCAGGGCGACGACGCCAGCAGCGACTTCCACGATCCCCACGGGAGCGTCGCTGGCTCGCGAGAGCGCCTCGGCGATCGCGCGCGGACGATCACGCCGGTCGAGCGTGCGGTCTCGCTTCGCCGACGCGACGAGGCGGTAGGTAGCGGCGTCGAGCTCAGCCAGCGCCGCCGCTCGGTCGCGTAGCCGCTCGCTGGTGGCGAGCAGATCGAGCGCGTCAGACATTTGATCGCTCGAGAGGCGCGCCGCCTTCGCGCAGAGCGCCGCCGCCAGCCCGACGGCCACGGCGGCGACCGATCCACCGGCGGGCGTTGGCTCGTCGCTCGAGACGAGGCCAAGGAAGTGTCCGAGGGAGAGCTCGAGAAACGTCGGCCCGCTAGCTGAGTCCGACAATTTCGCCGTTCTCGTCGATGTCGATTGATTCGGCCGCCGGGTGAGCCGACAGCCCGGGCATTGTGCGCATGTCGCCGCAGATTAGGTACACGAAGCCCGCTCCGACCGACGCGCGGGCCTCACGCACCGGCAGGCGCCAGCCCGTGGGCGCGCCGCGCAGCGCGGGGTCCGAGGACAGCGAGAGGTGCGTCTTGGCGATGATCACGGGCAGGTTCCCGAAGCCGTTCCTCTCGTAACTGTCGAGCTGGCGACTGGCGATCGGCGAGTAGTCGACGCCGTCGGCTCCGTAGACCCGGGTGGCGATGGCCTCGACCTTCTCGCGCAGCGACGCCTCGCTCGGGTAGAGGAAGTGAAAGTCGCTGGGCTCGTTCGCCGTGGCGACGACCGCCTCAGCGAGCTCGGTAGCTCCCTTGCCGCCTTCGGCGAAGTTGTTGCACACGGCCACTCGCACGCCCATCGACCTCGCGATCTCGCGAATGGCCTCGTGCTCGGAGTCGAAATCGCCGGGGAACGCGTTGATGGCGACGACGGGTTGCACGCCGTGCAACTGGATGTTCTCGATCTGCTTGCGGAGGTTCGCGCCGCCGACGCGCACCTCCTCGGGATTCTCCTTGAGGATGTCCGGTGGCAGCGGCCTTCCCGCTACGACCCGGTGGGCGCCCGAGTGGACCTTGAGGGCCCGCACCGTCGCGACGAGCACGGCGGCGTCGGGGACCAAGCCCGAGACGCGGCACTTGACATTGAAGAATCGCTCCGCTCCCATGTCAGCGCCGAAGCCCGCTTCGGTGATGAGGAAGTCACCCGCGCGGATCCCGATGAGGTCCGCGACGATCGACGAGTTGCCGTGGGCGATGTTGCCGAACGGTCCGGCGTGCACGAGCACCGGCGTGTTCTCGATGGTCTGGAGCAAGTTCGGCTTGATCGCTTCGCGCATGATCACCGTCATCGCGCCCGCTGTACGCAACTGCTCCGCGGTGACTGGCTCGCCGCCATCGGTGTAGCCGACGACGATTCGACCTAGGCGAGCTCGCATGTCGTGCAGCGAGTTGGACAGCGCCAGGATCGCCATGGCTTCGGATGCGGCCGTGATGTCGAAGCCCGTCTGGCGCGGCACGCCATCCTCTTTGGTTCCGAGACCGATGACGATGTTGCGCAGCGATCGATCGTTCACGTCGATCACTCGCCGCCACGTGATGTTGTGCTCGTCGATTCCCAGCTCGTTGCCCTTATGCAGGTGATTGTCGAGCATGGCCGAGAGCATGTTGTGGGCTGCCGTCACCGCGTGCATGTCGCCGGTCAGATGGAGATTGAACGCCTCCATCGGGACCGCCTGGCTGTACCCGCCGCCAGCCGCGCCGCCCTTGATGCCGAACGTCGGTCCCATCGAGGGCTGCCGGATGGCGATCGTGGCGCGCTTGCCGATGTGGTGCATGGCCTGGCCGAGCCCGACCGTGGTGGTCGTCTTGCCTTCGCCCAGCGGCGTCGGTGTTATCGCAGAGACGACGACGTACTTGGCCGCGGGCCGGTCGGCCAGCTCGTCGATGGCGGCGAGCTTGATCTTGGCGACGCCCTCGCCGTAGGACTCGAGGAGGCTCGCGTCGATGCCCATCTCGGCCGCGATGTCGGCGATCGGCTTGAGGCGAGCCGCGCGGGCGATCTCGAGGTCGCTGGGAATTGACATGTCACATCTCCTTGTCGGTCATTCGATGTTCGACTTCGACTCCGCACCCGAGAGCAGCCAAGGGCCGGATCAATAGTAATCCCGGGCGCTCTTTCGTGGCCGTGACCAAGGTCCCATTTGACGTGGTCAGCCAGGATGTCCGGGCCTTTGACCGAAGTTCGGGTTTGTACGATGAACCCATGTCGGGTACCACTTCTGTCGTAGGAGCGCTGCTGCTCTGTGGGGGGGCGAGCCGGCGCATGGGTCGCGACAAGTCGCGGCTGATGGTCGAGGGAACGACGCTGGCCGTTCGAACGGCCACGCTGCTGACGGCCGTCGCGGATCCCGTGATCGAAGTCGGACCCGGCAGATCCGGACTGCCCGCGACCCTCGAGGATCCGCCGGGCGAGGGTCCCCTCGCCGCCATCAGCGCGGGACGCCGAGCTCTTCGTGAACGCGGCTGCCGCGGCAGCGCCCTGGTCGTCGCCTGCGACATGCCGTTCCTGACCGAGCGGCTGTTGCGCTGCCTGGCCGAGTGGGAGTCGCCGTACTCAGTGGTACCGATTGTTGGTGGACGACTTCAGCCACTGTGTGCGAAGTGGGGGTGCGCCGATCTCGACGGCGCGGAGGAACTCGTTCGCCGCGGCGCTCGCTCGCTGGAGCACCTCTCCAGCCAGCCGGGTGTCGTGCTGCTGGACGAGTCGCAGTGGCGCACCTTCGCCACCGCCGAGCAGTTTTCGGACGTCGATAGCGTCGCTGATCTCGAGCGTCTGGGGCTGCCGGCGCGGTTCGCAGAAGGTGAACCATCTTGACCGTTGTTCCAAGTGCTATGCGGCCACGATGACGGTCATATCGCTGATCACGGTCGAGGCTCGGTCTTTGCGGTGATTGAATGGTGCGAGCAACGCTGAAGTGTCAGCGGAGGCAGCGGAAGAGCGATCGGCCATGACAGTCACGCAGCGCGCGAATCGAAGAGTCCCGGTGTTGTCGCCGACGTTGGAGATCAACGAGCGCATTCGAGCGCTGCGCGAGCAAGGCCGCCGCGTCGTGCACCTAGCCTTCGGCGAGGCGGGACTGCCGGTCGCCGACGAACTGCTGGACGCGTTACGAGCGAGCGCGGCGGAGAACGCTTACGGCTCGGTCTCCGGATCAGTCGAATTGCGCGAAAGCGTGGCGGGGTACTTCAGTCGGCGCGGCCTGGCGAGCGAGCCGAGGCAGGTGATGGTGGGACCCGGCAGCAAGTCGCTGCTCTACGGCACGGTCCTGGCGATCGACGGCGACGTTGTCGTGCCGAAGCCGTCGTGGGTGAGCTACCAACCCCAGGTGTTGCTCGTCGGTCGCGAACCGATCGACGTTACGATCCCGGCGTCGGCCGGGGGCGTTCCCGAGCCCGAACTGCTCAGGGACCGGATCGAGCAGGCGCGTCGCGCGGGTGGCGTTCCGCGGGCGCTCATTATCACCCAGCCGGACAATCCGACGGGGACCATCGCCGATCGGTCGCTACTCGAGCAAGTGGTGTCAGTCGCGCGCGAGCACGACTTGTGGCTCGTCGCCGACGAGATCTACCGCGATCTCGCGTTCGACCAGTCGTCGTACACGAGTGTTGCGGAGCTCGCGCCCGAGCGGACGATCGTCACGTCCGGTCTGAGCAAGTCACTCGCCCTTGGTGGCTGGCGAATCGGGGCGCTGCGCGTACCCGACACCGCCGAGGGGTTGGCGTTGCTGGGTGAAGTGTCAGCGGTGGGCAGCGAAATCTGGTCCTGTATGGCCGCACCGATCGCCAGCGCGGCGATGGTCGGCTTCAGCGACACCCCGGCCATCGCCGACTTCATCGCACGAGCGCGGCAGTTGCACGCCAAGGTGAGTCTCACTGTCTTTGAGATCTTCAACACCGCGGGAGTGGCGTGCCGAAGGCCCCAAGCCGGGTTCTACATGTACCCGGACTTGGTGCTCGCGCGCCCGTTCCTGTCGACGAAGGGCGTCACGACCGACCAGGAGTTGGCGGCGTTCCTACTCGACCGCTATCAGGTGGCGGTGCTGCCAGGATCGGCCTTCGGTGACGACGGGAATGCTCTACGGTTCAGGGTGGCGACGAGCTTGCTCTACGGGGCTACCGCTGACGAGCGGCGTGCGTCGCTCGACTGGGCCGCGGCGGACGACGCAACCGTGCCCGATCGCTTGGCCGATGACCTGCGAGTTCTGCAACGAATGGTTGACGACATCGTGAGGTCGGCCTGAAGTTGGCGCTGGTCGTCAGGCGCCCCGTTACGATTCGGTGGTGTTCACGGTCTCCAACGAGCGATTCGAGGAGTTGGCGGCCGAGGCCTTGAGCGAGCTGCCCGACGAGCTGGCCCGTCATATCGAGAATCTGGCGATTATCGTCGAAGATCAGGCGCCCGGGCGCTCCCTCTTTGGCCTCTACGAAGGGATCCCCCTCACCAAGCGCAGCCCGATGACCTATAGCGGCGTCATGCCTGACCGCATCACGCTCTACCAGTCGACGATCTGCCGGTACTGCAACAGCGAGGCAGAGGTCGTCGCCCGGATTCGAAAGACGGTCATTCACGAGGTCGCGCATCACTTTGGGATCAGTGACCCTCGTCTCGAGGAGCTCGGATGGGCGTAGGGGATGAGCGACCGCGATGACGGCTCGCAGCCAGCTCGAGTTCTCCACCAACGTCGCGGCAGCCCTCGCCGCGCTTGACTCCGTTGCCGGGGGAAAGGGCTGGTGCAACGTGGTACCTCGTGTCGTCGAGGACGTGCCCGATCACAAGGTCAACTTCGGCGGCCTCTGGGTGAACAAGGGCGTCGTTGAGGTCTCGTTCGTCACGGCCCCACCCCGCCACGGTCAGGTGCAGCCGTCCACGCTCGGCGTGCTGCACACCCGGGGGCGCCTTGGTCGAGATCGGATTGCCTCCCTGCTTGACGGTGCCAACTTCGCGCTACTGCAGGACCACAACCAACGCGGGTTGCTGCTGGGCGTGCCCGCCGCGACGCCCTCTAGCGAAGTGCTCGACGTCATGATGTCCTTTGGCAGCGCACTGTGCGACTACGAGATGACGGGCATCTGGCGGATGGACCTCTACCTGCGACAGTCGGGTTGACGCGACGTGGGACTCAGGGTTGGTACCGCGATGGCTGGTGTCGTAGGACTGAATGAGCCGTCGCGCTTCAGGCGAGATCGAATCGGTCCAGGTTCATGACTTTGGACCAAGCGGCGACGAAGTCGCGGACGAACTTGGGCTGTGCGTCGTCGCTCGCGTAGACCTCGGCGTTCGCTCGCAACTGAGAGTTCGAGCCGAACACGAGATCCACGCGGCTCGCCGTCCACCTAAGGGCGCCCGTCGCGCGATCGCGACCGTCGAAGATCCCCTCGGCATCTGACGCCTGCCAAACCGTGCCCATGTCGAGCAGGTTCACGAAGAAATCATTCGTCAACGTCTCTGGTCGTTCGGTGAAGACGCCAAGCGCTGACTGCTGGAAGTTGCCGTTCAGCACACGCAGGCCGCCCACCAGCACCGTCATCTCGGGAACCGTCAGGTTCAGCATGCGGGCCCGCTCAACCAGCAGTTCCTCGCCGGGTCGGCGCTGACCGGGTCCGACGTAATTTCGGAATCCGTCATAGGTTGGCTCGAGCAGAGCGAACGAGTCGACGTCGGTCTGGTCCTGGGACGCGTCGGTGCGTCCGGGCGAGAAGGGAACCCGCAGCTCGTACCCGGCGTTTTGCGCGGCTCGCTCGACGGCGGCGCAGCCGCCTAGCACGATGAGGTCAGCGAGTGACACCCTCGTCCCGTCCGTGGACGAGTTGTTGTACTCCTGCTGGATCCCTTCTAGAACCGCTAGCACCCTCACCAGCGACGCCGGTTCGTTCACGAGCCAATCCTTCTGCGGGGCGAGGCGGATCCGCGCACCGTTGGCGCCACCGCGCTTGTCGGTGCCACGGAACGTGGCCGCCGACGCCCAGGCCGTCGACACCAGCTCGCCAATCGAAAGGCCCGACGCGAGAACGCGGCTCTTCAACTGGGCGACGCCGTTGTCGCCGATGAGCGGGTGGGACACCGCCGGCACCGGATCCTGCCAGAGCTGGGGCTCGGCGGGCACCAATGGCCCGAGACCTCGGGTGTAGGGACCCATGTCGCGGTGGGTGAGCTTGAACCAAGCTTTGGCGAAGGCGTCAGCGAGCTCGTCGGGGTGCTCGCGGAAGCGCCTCGAGATCTTCTCGTACGTCGGGTCGAAGCGCAGCGCGAGGTCGGTGGTGAGCATCGTGGGGGCGTGCGACTTGGAAGGGTCGTGGGCGTCGGGCACGGTGCCGACGCCCGCGCCGGCCCGGGGCTTCCACTGCTTCGCGCCGGCCGGGCTGGTCACCTGCTCCCACTCGTAGCCGAAGAGATTGTCGAAGTAGTTGTTGCTCCAGCGCGCCGGGGTCGTGGTCCAGGCGCCCTCGAGCCCGCTCGAGATCGTGTCGTCACCGTGCCCTTCGCCGAAGCTGTTGCTCCAGCCGAGTCCCTGCTCTTCGATTGGGGCGCCCTCGGGCTCGCGTCCGACGTACCGGTTGGGATCGGCCGCGCCGTGGGTCTTGCCAAACGTGTGCCCGCCGGCGATAAGCGCCACCGTCTCCTCATCATTCATCGCCATGCGCCGGAACGTCTCTCGAATGTCCCTGGCCGCAGCCAGCGGATCGGGGTTGCCGTTAGGGCCCTCGGGGTTCACGTAGATGAGGCCCATCTGCACCGCGCCCAGGGGATCGGCGAGATCGCGGTCCCCGCTGTAGCGCTCGTCGCCGAGCCAGACGTCTTCGGGCCCCCAGTTCGTGTCCTCGTCAGGCTCCCAGACGTCCTCGCGACCCCCGGCGAAGCCGAAGGTCCTGAACCCCATCGACTCGAGGGCGACGTTGCCGGCGAGGATCATCAGGTCAGCCCACGAGATCTTGCGGCCGTACTTCTGCTTGATCGACCACAGCAAGCGGCGGGCCTTGTCGAGGTTCACGTTGTCGGGCCAGCTGTTGAGCGGCGCGAATCGCTGCGCGCCTGAGCCGGCGCCACCGCGGCCGTCACCGATGCGGTACGTGCCGGCGCTGTGCCAGGCCATGCGAATGAAGAGCGGACCGTAGTGCCCGTAGTCGGCGGGCCACCACTCTTGCGAGTCGGTCATCAGTGACCCGAGATCCTTTCGCACGGCGTCGAGATCGAGCGTCGAGAAGGCTTCGGCATAGTCGAAGTCCTTGTCCATTGGATTGGACCACGGACAGTTTTGGTGCAGGACCTTGAGGTTCAGCTGGTTGGGCCACCACTTCGCGTTCGTCTCACTCCCGTCGAGTCGCGTCTGAGCCCCAAGCGCCGGGCAATTGCTTTCGTCATTCATGTGCGTTCACTCCTCTGATCGCAGCATAACTATTTGGCCGCGCCGCCCATTTGCGTTCAGCGGCGGTTCGGCACTGGTGTCATCGACGACGTCGATGTCGGTATCGATTGGTGCTCGCCATCGCGAGCCTCCGCCGCGCAAGTCGCCTGGGCCGGGGATTCTCTCGCTGTAGGCTCCGTGCCATGACGAAAACTGCCAAAGAGTGGATTTATGACTACAGCAAAGCCCTCGGCGTCGCTGCCCCCAGCGACGAAGAGTTCGACCAGATTCTGGCGCTCGCCGCCGAGGCTGCCCACTTGTCCGAACGGACGGCAGCTCCCGTGGCGTGTTGGATCGCCGCCCGCGAGGGACTAGATGCAGCGAGGGCCACGGCCGTCGCGGAAGGGTTGGCCGAGGGGTCTGCCGACTGAGCGGACGCCACCGAGTGGGGACCAGTGGCGGCCCAATTCTTACGGCGCGAAATTTCGTGTCCCTGGCGCCCGCGCTATTCACGTAGCGGGACACGGTTCACGACGTGGCTTGCCGGCGCGACACCTGAGCTGCTGAGTAGCGGTCTGGTGAGGGCGCTGGTCGATACGAACGGTCAACCGTCCAAGGAACCTCGTAGACGACATCGAGACTGCGTCGCGAGACTCGTCGCGCTTCAACCTTCAGCAGTCAAGTTTCGTCGGGGTGGCGTGCAGGAGCGACAACTGGCGTGGGCTAGTGTCAGGCGCGCAGTCGTACAACGCTTCACCAGATGTGATGAGTCACCCTTCTCGAGTGGCGAGCGTCAGCGAACTTGCAGTTTCGTCGTGTCGTAGGAGCAACGTGATGCGTCACATTTGGTTACTCGCGTGTCGGCTCGTGCTCGGTGGTTACTTCATCGTGCACGGGGCGAAGAAGATCTCGGCACTGTTCGGCGGTCCGGGTCTCGCGGCCACAGCCGCCGGTTTCGAAGCGATGGGATTGCGACCCGCCAAGGCGTTAGCCGCGTTGGCGGGGACGAGCCAGTTGGCCGGGGGAGTGCTCGTCGCCACGGGCGCCGCAGAACCAGTGGGGCCGCTGCTGATCGCGAGCAACATGGCGGTGGCGTCACTCGCGCTGCGAGAGAAGGGACCAATGGCGCGCGACGGCGGCTTTGAACTGCCGCTCGCGGATCTCGCTCTTGCCATTGCGCTGATCATCTCGGGGCCGGGGCGTCTGAGAATCGCCGCAAAGCTACCCACGGCGCTGCGGCGTATTGCGCTAGTCGGTGGAGCAGCGCTCACCATTGGCGCGGCGACATCAGTGCTCCAGAGCCAGCGTGTCCGGAGCGAAGCCACCGACATCGCTTGAGGCGACAGCAGTTGGGTCGGTCAAGTGAGCGGTCGCACTCGCGGCATGAGCTGGGTCGCGACAGCACGATGACACGTTGACCTTTGTCGTAAGTGCGGCGCGTGCCGCCTGAATGAGGTGCAAACATGTCAACAAGCGCGCGGCGCGGGATTCAACCGCGCGCGTACCTGTCAACAGCGGCGACGTGCGGTGACTGCGTCTTCACGAATCGAAGTATCGAATTCAGGCGTTTCGTCCCGGACATTTGGGACTTTCTACCCTACTCGCCCAGCGATTCGATCAATGGGCGTGACGTAAGTTATGCCAAATAGTTTCGATCCAAACGAAATTCCTGGTGCGGATGGCGATGTTCGGTTTGCTTTTTCACATTGAAGTTCAACGATTGTGCAAAGGGGCATGAGAATGAAGTTCACTCGAAGGGCCTTCCTAGGCGGTACGGCGGCGACGGTGGGAGGCGTTGCCCTCGTCGATCACCTGCGCTTCCTCTCGCCGACGTCCGACGTCGCCGCGGCCGAAGAGCTCGTCATCAAGGGCAAAGAAGTGGTCTACCGGACCGGTCATTCGAACAACTGCGACGGCGCCTGTGGCCACCTCGTGCACGTCGTCGATGGCCGCGTCACCGAGATCGGGCCCGCGCCTTGGGGCACCAAGACGGTGTCAGGAACACCGACACCGACCTTTCACCCGCGAATCTGCCTGAGGGGACTGGCCCAGATCTCCAATACCTACAGCCCCGATCGGATCAAGTACCCCTACAAGAGGATCGGTGAACGCGGCTCGGGCAAGTGGCAACGGATCAGCTGGGACGAGGCCGCCACGCTGATTGCTGACAACTTCA
>Ga0187783_10000949_pt1 | contig 21284 bp, 21 predicted proteins | sample 1015_SJ02_MP02_2_FD_132471 | JGI IMG/M metagenome (GOLD analysis project Ga0187783, IMG submission 132471) | Tropical peat soil microbial communities from peatlands in Department of Meta, Colombia - 1015_SJ02_MP02_20_MG | ecosystem: Environmental > Terrestrial > Soil > Wetlands > Peat | place...
AAGCGCATTTCCGCAAGGATGTGATGGAAAAAGGCGAATGGCGGGACTCCTACGTCTATGCAATCCTCAGGGAGGAATGGCCCGGCACCTGACGGCTCGTCTGGCACGCCTCGACCCACTGGGCCGCAGGCCCCGCCGTTGACGGCAAGGGTAAGGCAACGGAGTTGTATTATAATTTGCCATGGCATCGGGAATGAGAACTGCACCGTCGCTTCGGTGACCGATCCTACAGCCGGGTACGAGACGAGTAGAGCGCCATGGAAAATCCCGTGATTTTGAGTGCCGTGCGGACGCCGATGGGGAAGTTCATGGGAGGACTCGCGCCGCTTTCGGCTCCGGAACTGGGCGCGATTGTGGTGGCCGAATCAGTTCGCCGAGCGGCCATCGATCCGAGGCAAGTCGACGAAGCGATTCTGGGCAACGTGGTCCAGGCAGGCCTCGGTCAGAATCCTGCGCGGCAGGCGGCTCTGAAGGGCGGGCTCGATTCTCGCGTTGCAGCGATGACAATCAATAAAGTCTGCGGATCCGGTTTGAAGGCCGTGGCGCTTGCTGCGCAGGCCGTGGCGTTGGGCGAATCGGAAATCGTGGTTGCCGGCGGAATGGAATCGATGTCAAACGCTCCGTATCTGATAAAAGGCGCGCGCACGGGGCTCCGGCTCGGCCATGCCGAACTGCTCGATTCGATGATCACCGATGGCCTGTGGGACGCCTATGAGAACTTTCACATGGGCATGACGGCGGAGTTGGTCGCCGAAAAGTACGCCATTTCGCGCGAAGAGCAGGATCAATACGCGTTTGAGAGCCACCGCCGCGCGGTGCAGGCGATCAAATCGTGCTTTGTGACGGACCAAATCGTTCCCGTTGAGATCGCACAGCGGAAAGGGCCAGCGCTCCTGATCAAGACGGACGAGTCGCCGCGCGAGGATACTTCGGTTGAGGCGCTCGCGAAGCTGAAGCCGGCGTTCAAGAAAGAAGGCGGCACAGTGACGGCGGGAAATGCGCCTGGCACCAACGACGGCGCGGCCGCTGTTGTTGTGACCAGTGAGAAGACGGCCGCCCGGCTCGGCAAAACGCTGCCGCTTTACCCCATGGCTCGCATCGTGGCGCAGGCCGTGAGCGGAGTGGAGCCGAAGTGGGTGATGATGGCGCCGGTGGATGCGGTCGAGAGACTGCTCGCGAAAACGGGATGGGACCGCGACAAGGACGTCGACCTCTATGAACTGAATGAGGCATTCGCGGTCGCCGCGATCGCGGTCACGCGCCAGTTGCGTCTGGATCCGGCGAAGGTGAATGTAAATGGAGGAGCTGTCGCGCTGGGCCATCCGATTGGCGCGTCTGGTGCGCGCATCCTGGTCACGCTCCTCTACGAATTGCAGCGTCGCAATCGGAAGCGTGGGATCGCCGCATTGTGCCTCGGTGGCGGGAATGCGGTGGCTCTGGCCGTCGAACGGCCGTAATCCCGTCTCGGGCGCTAGGCTCATGAAACCGGCCGCTGTCGGATTCCGAGTCCACTCGGGTTGGACCGCCCTCGTGGCCTTGACCTTGAAAGAGGGTGCGCCGTCGATTCTCGCGCGCGAGCGTGCGCAGCTGGTTCGAACCTTCACCTACGAATATCGCCAGCCCTACCACACCGCGGCGAGGATGCCGGCCGGCGACCGAGGGGCGTTCGTCTCACGCATGCGAGCCGAAGCCAGGCGGCTCGCTTTCCGCACGATTCACCGACTCAAGACGGCCTTGGCAAAGGAAGGCTACTCGCTCACAGGCTCCGGACTCCTGCTCGCTTCCGGTCGGCCCCTGCCCGAGCTGGACGGGATTCTCGCGTCTCATTCGCTGATTCATACCGCCGACGGCGAGCTTTTTCGTGAGGCCATTCTTGATGCTACGGTCCGGGCTGGCCTTTCGTGCGCGAGGATCAGGGAAAAAGATCTTCTCGATGCTGCGGCTCGCACGCTTGGTCTGAAGTCCAGGGAGGTGTCGCGTCGCATTCAGGGACTGGGACGTCCGCTCGGCCCGCCTTGGTCACAGGACGAAAAACAGGCGTCTCTGGTCGCCTGGCTTGCCGCCGTCGCGCCCCCTTCGGCCGCATCGAGCGCTAGAGTCGCGACACCAGGAGGATTGCGCCCACAATCGCCACGGCGTCTTCGGCCAGGGCGATGACAAGATCGGGGGTGCCGAGAGCCCTCACCGCCCCGGTCCGCGCGAAATATCCGCCGTAGGTTCCGATGAACGCGCCGACCACGGCCAACACCGCGCAGATCGGAACCGAGCCGCCACCGGCCATCGCGAGCGCACTCCCTGCGAGAATACCCATGACCGTCCGTGCCCCGAGGGACACGACCGCGGTCCTTGGAGGGGTTTTCGGCAACTTGTCGTTTACAATTTCGACCACAGCCAACAGCGTGAAGACGGCCACGGCGGCCGCCGTAGCCAGGAAGCTTAGCCGGGAGCCCGCGAGGTGGATGACGCCGAAGTGAGCCATCCAGCAGATGACGGCGGGCCCGGTCAGGGCGCGCAACCCCGCAATGACGCCGATCGCGAAGGCGAGAGCGAGGAGCATATTCGAGTTCAAGGTAGGAATCCTTTCCTTGGCGGCAGCCAGTGGGAAAAAAGGCCGCAGCCGCCTAGCGAGCCGGCAGTATAGCTCGCTTTTCCAGGCGGCTCACTTCATCGGGCTGGCGCGCACTTCTCCGGTTTCGCTATTATCTAGCCGCCATGTCGAACGATTCGATCAAGACGGTTGCCGTGCTGGGTGCGGGCACCATGGGCAACGGAATCGCACATGTTTTCGCCCGCGCCGGCTATCGCGTCATTTTGCGCGACGTGGAAAAACGCCTTCTCGATCGGGCCCTCGAAACCATCGCGAAGAACCTCGACCGCGAGATTAAGAAGGGCAAGATCGACGAAGCCGATCCGTCCGAGACTCTCGCCCGCATTCAGCCCGTCACCGACAACATCACTCTGGTTGGCGCGGACTTCGTTGTGGAGGCCGTCTCCGAGCAGCGTGACCTGAAGGTTCGCGTGCTGAGGGAAGTGGACGCCTTGCTCGGCCCCGGTGTCATTCTGGCGAGCAACACGTCGTCGATTTCGATCACCGAACTGGCCGGACAAACCTCGCGCCCGGACCGCTTTATCGGCATGCACTTCATGAATCCCGTGCCGGTGAATGATGCTGGTGGAAGTGATTCGCGGTCTCGCCACGAGCGATGCCACCTTCGAGACGACGATGTCACTTTCTGAAAAGCTGGGGAAGACGCCGGTTGCGGTCAACGATGCGCCGGGCTTCGTCTCGAACCGAGTGCTGATGCCCATGATCAACGAGGCGGCGTTCGCCGTCATGGAGGGAGTCGCCACTGCGGAAGCCGTTGACGAAGTCATGAAACGAGGCATGAACCATCCTATGGGCCCTCTCGAGCTGGCCGATCTCATCGGGCTGGACGTCTGCGTCGAAATTCTTGACGTTTTGCAGAAGGGACTTGGCGACCCGAAATACCGCGCCTGCCCGCTATTGCGCAAGTACGTGGCGGCGGGGTGGCTGGGCCGAAAGTCCGGTCGCGGCTTCTACAAATACTGAGCGCCCTCTTTTAGTCCCGATCAGAAACAGTGCGCACACAACTTATCGTTGACATGAGGCCACGCGCCTTGCTATAGGTCGCGGCAGAAAGCATTCGAGCAGCAGACCTGCAGGGGGTGGGGGTATGAAATCCAAGCTATTCCTCGGGCTTTGCGTGATTTTGTCTGCGGGTGTGCTTTGGGCGCAGACGATTTCGACCTCGTTCATCCGAGGCGTGATTCAAGATCCCAGCGGCGCTGCCGTGGCCGGCGCCAGCGTGAAGCTGACCCAGACCGGCACGGGCACCGTGCGCACCTTCACCAGCGCGGCCGATGGACAATATGGCTTTCCCGACCTGCCGGTGGGTACCTATGACCTCGAAGTCGTAAAAGAGGGCTTCAGCAAATACGAGCAGAAAGGGATTCTCTTGCAGGTGGCTGTTTCTCCTACGATTAATGTCACTCTGACCGTTGGAGCGGTGACCCAGGAAGTCACCGTCGAAGCCCAAGCTGCAAGAGTCGATCTGCTGAATCCAGGCGTTGGGCAGGTCACGCCCCCCGAGGTCGTGACAGACCTGCCTTTGAACGGGCGCCAGGTAACCGATTTGCTGGCTCTGTCGCCCGCGGTAGGACAAGGTCAGTCCTTTCGGGCCTCCTATCCTTCTTCCGCAGTGCCCTCCGTCGCGGGAGGAATGCAAGGCACCGTATCCTATTGGTTAGACGGCGGCACGCACCTCGACCCCTTGAGTAATCAGAACTTGCCGCTCCCGTTTCCCGATACGGTTGAGGAATTCAAACTGGAGACAAGTTCGCTGCCCGCACAATACGGAGTCCTTCCAGCGGGGGCGGTCAATGTGGTCACCAAGTCTGGTACCAATTCCTTTCATGGCGACGCCTTCGAATTTTTCCGGAACACCGGCTTGGATGCTCGCAACACAGCGTTTGCGGGTGGAACATTGCCGACAAACACGCGCCCACCTTTAAACCGCAACCAGTTTGGCGGCACCCTCGGCGGTCCTATCTTCAAGGACAAGCTATTTTTCTTTCTAGGCTTCCAGGAGACGGTTCAACGATCCTCGACTCCTGCAACGAGTCAGCTGCCTACCGCGGCCATGCTCGCCGGGAATTTTCAACCCTGCCTAGGTACGACGCCCGTTCTGGAACCCCCCTATGGGACCGGTGGTGCTGGTCCCAACCAAATCAACCCGGCCGAATTCAGTCCGGTCGTCATGGCGCTCCAGACGCATCTGCCGGTGGCGCCGGGCGGGGGGCCAGTCGATTCGCCTTTGGCGTGCGGACTGTACAACTACTTCGAGCCAGTCAAGTTTAATGAATACCAGGGCCTAGTAAGGATCGACTGGCAGCAGAGCAGCCACAACAAGATTTTTGGACGCTACTTCATTGCGGATTGGCAGCAGAAACCGGGCAATCCGAATCTCCCCGCCGATGAGGGTGGACTTTTCATTGCCGCCATCGACGGTGCGTCTGATTCCGTCCAGAGCTTTACGCTGGGCGATACGTACTTGTTCGGCACGAACAAGGTGAACGACGCAGGCTTTACCTTTACCCGGTCGAACAACCTTACCGTGCAGAACACCACTCTCAACCTCAACGGTCTGTTTGCCGAGGCGGGAATTCCTGCGAGCGAGATCGGAAGCATCTATCAATTAGGACCGAGCGTAGGTAAGTTTTTCCCCAACTACATGACCGACTTTAACCTTACCGGTGTTGGCATTTTCGGTCTGTTCAATTCCACTCCCTCGATCCAACCCTACAATACGCTCCAGTTTTGGGACAACTTTTCACTCACGCATGGCGCTCACCAGATCACCTTTGGCACGAACTACATCAACCTGAGAGCCTTCGCCCACAATTATCTGCTGAATCAGGGCTCGTTCGCTTTTGATGGATCGCGCACAGGTGCCGAGCTACCCAGTTCCGGCCTTGCCGATTATCTGCTTGGCTACACGTCGGCAACCAGCGGTTTTAGTCAGGATGCCCCGATTCCTTCGCTGCAGCGCCAGAACGTATTCACTCTCTTTGCGCAGGATCAGTGGAAGGCCACTCGAAAGCTAACGATTACAGCTGGCCTTCGCTGGGATCCTTTTTTTGGTCACACGGTCCCGAACGGGCAGGTTGTCACCGTCTCGCTCAACAACATCATCAACGATGTCCACAGCAAGGTGTATCCAACGGCACCCGCTGGTTACCTTTTCCAAGGCGATCCGGGCGGTCCCACCAATAACAAGCTTTCAGCCAACGCGCTCAACGAATGGAGCCCGCGCATCGGACTGGCTTGGGACCCCACAGGCAACGGTCGCACAGCGATTCGCGCCGGTTTCGGGCTGTTCTATGATTTCCCGAATTTCTCTTACGATCAGTTCGGTTTTGAGCAGCCCTACGGAGGTGCGGTGAACAACCCTGCCTTAGGCCCGGTGGCTGCGTGTACGACGACTTGCCTGACCGATCCGTGGGGAACGCTCGCGGGCTCACCGAATCCCTTTTCCTTTATAGATCAACAGGGCGTTACCCACATCGGAGAGAACCCGTTTCCAACGTTCGTGGGGACAGGCCCTAAGAATGCAGCTTACCTACCGGGCGCTTTGGTGTTTAGCTATCCCCCCCAATACACGCACCCCACCTACATCATGCAATACAACCTCACGGTCGAACAGCAAGTGAAAGGATGGGTCTTCTCGGTCGGCTACCTGGGCAACCAGCAACGCAATCTCTGGGGGAACAACGAAGCCAATCCCAGTATGCAGGGACCCTGCCCGCCCGGCTATCCCTTCCCCCCTGGGCTTTCCTGCACCAACGTTCCCGCCGGTCCCTGCTCAGTCATACCGGCGCTTCCCCCGTTCCTTTGCGGGACCCCGGGTTCACCCGTCCCGCCGCTTCGGAGTCCCTTTTTCTCTTTGAACAATAACCGTCTGCTCCAGCACTTTGGAACACAGTGCGCTGGCGCGCCCTTCTTTACCTCCTGCTACGGGGAGACCCTTCTGTTGCAGGAGAATTTAACCGGCAACTACAACGGTCTGCTTCTCACGGCTCGCCATCCGTTCGCCAACCATTTCACCTCCATCTCCAACTTCACCTGGTCTCACTGCATCTCCGACAATTACACCACGACGCTCGGTTTCTTCCTGGCGACGCAAGCGATGCCCTATAACAAGAATTATGACCGCGGCAATTGCGAGAGTGCAGACACGCATCTGATATTCAACGAGTCTCTCGTCGCCGAATCGCCTAAATTCTCCGACAAGTGGGCCCAGCTTTTCTTGGGTAACTGGAGGCTTTCTCTGGGCTTCCTGGTACAGTCGGGCTTGGATAGCCAGCCGGTGAATCTCGTCGATTTTTCCGGGAGCGGTAACGGACTGACGCAGCGACCTGAGCTGATACCGGGCGACGACCCTTACTGCCAGCCCAAGGGACGAAATTGCTGGTGGAACCCCAAATCGTTTGCTCCGCCTGCGGCCTACACGTTCAGCCCTCTGAAATTCAATGGCTTGTTTGGTCCGGGGGCCGTTGTCGCCAACACGGGCCTGGCGAGACTTTTTCCGATTACCGAACGTCAAACGCTGGAGTTTCGGTGGGAGACCTTTAACTTTGCAAACCACGCGAACCTGTATCTCCCAGAGACAGGTTTTGTTCTACCCAACTTTGGTCAGCCCACGGCCGCCAGTACGGCAGGCTTAGGCGCTCTGAACCAAACCATCAATGACCCGCGCGTCATGCAGTTCGCGCTGAAGTACACTTTCTAGGGTTTTGAAACGGTCACGTCCGCGGGCGCTCCCCGTCGTGCGAAAAAGGGATTCACGACGGGCATCGGCCGTGGCATCATGAGTCAGGCCGCGCCGCAACGGTTTAGGGGATGAGCGATCGCGCTCCACGATTCGAGTGAGTGGGCCCGACATCTGCAGGATGACCGCGCTCCGGTGAAACCTCCTAAAGTGCAGGGGTATTCAAGCGGCTCGATACGCGCGATTTTGGCGGCGGGCCTGGCGCTTTCGTGTGCCGCGGCGGCGTTCGCGCATCACTCGGGGGCGATGTTCGACATGCAGCACCTGATCACGCTGAAAGGCGTGGTCACGCGCGTCGAGTGGACCAATCCGCATGCGTTCTTCTACCTCGATGTGAAGGACGAAAAGGGCGCTGTCGAGGAGTGGACCGTCGAAGTCAACAGCCCGAATTTTCTAAAGCACAACGGTTGGACCAGCAACACCGTCAATGCGGGCGACAGGATCACCTGCACGGGCGCTCCTGCGAAGACGGGCGCGAGGTTCATGCATGGGACGATGATCGAGCTTGCAAGCGGAGTACAACTCAGATCGTAAAGCGCCGGCTTTCCCGGTCGATTGGAGGAGGCAAGGGGAATGGAAGTGATGAATCGATGGATAGTCGCAGCTGCCCTGGCTCTGGCGATCGCGCCCTCGGCCGGCGCGCAACAGCCGAGCTCTCCGCCCGAGCCTGCGCCCGAGGCGGGACGCCCTCGCGTCGGCGGATTTCCCATGGGGCCGCCGGGAAAAATCCTCGAACTGCGAGCTGAACCGAGCACCATTGGGCCGGGGCAATCGGCCACGATCTATTGGCATGCCGTGAATGCCGACGACACCTATTTCGATCAATGCTTGGGGATCGTTCCCACCCTCGGCAAACTGACCGTCTCGCCTGCGGCTACGAGCACCTACACATTCACCGCCAAAGGGCGCGCCGGCAATGACACGAAAACAGTGACGGTCACGGTGGTGGGCACGAATCCCGTGCCGCCCAGTCGAGAGCCCGGCTGCGCCGACCCGCACAATCAACCGATACCGCAAGCGCCGGACGGCCATCCCGATCTCTCCGGAGTTTATATCGCGGGCTTCAGCCTGCGTCCGGTCAGCAACGTTTCCCTGAAACCAGGTGCGGAGAGCTACAAAGTGGTCGAAAAGGAAAACGATCTCGGCTTGGGTGTGACCTGCACGCCGCCGGGCGTCCCTGCGGCAACCATGCAGCCCTACCCTTTGCAGATTATCCAGAAACCGGGGCTGGTGGTGATTCTGTACGAGGCGTATCACCTGTTTCGCGTGATACCGACCGACGGGCGCCCTCATCCTGACGACCTGGATCCCACCTACATGGGCAATTCGGTGGGGCATTGGGAGGGCGATACGCTGGTCGTGGACGTTACGGGGTTTAATGATAAGACCATGGTTGGCAGCTACCGCCACTCGACGGCCTATCACGTCGTCGAGCGCTATCACCGAGTCTCTTACGACATTCTGGATTACGAGGCCACGATCGACGATCCCAATGTGTTTGCGGCGCCGTGGAAGCAGGCCACCCACATGAAGTTGCATCCGGAATGGCAGATTCAGGAATACGTCTGCGAGCAAAACAATAAGAACTACCAGGAGCTTTTCATCAAGAAATAGATGGCGCGGCCGGCGCGCACCGATGGTTGTGTGCGAAGCCTGCTACGCTGGAGGACGATGGCATGGTACGCAGATCTGCAACTTATCTCTCTATGGGGCTGGTCCTCGTCGCTGCGCTCGTGCCGGCGGCGCTTGCCCATCATTCTGTTTCGATGTACGACATGGATCATCCCACCACGCTCAAAGGCACTGTCTCCCGGGTCGAGTGGACCAATCCCCACGGATACATCTATCTGGAGGTCAAAGATGACAAAGGCCAGACCGTCGAGTGGGCCGTCGAAATCAACAGCCCGAATTTTCTAAAGCACAACGGCTGGACCAGCACCATCGTAAAGCCCGGCGACATCGTTACGGTGACCGGGGGAGCCGCCAAGAGCGGGGCGAAGACGATGCGATGTACGACCGTCGTTTTGGGTGACGGAACGGTGCTAAGGTCGTAGCGAGTCGGTACGATGCTGCAGTTCTGCGAGTGGCTGGAAAAAAATCCGTGGATCATGGCGATCGACAGTTCGATTGTGATATCGCTGATCCTCGAAATCATGCACTATGCCGGTTTTTTCCTGCTGGTCGGATCCACCGTGATCGTGGATTTGCGCCTGATGGGTCTGGCGGCGCGTCGCCGCACACCGGCAGAAGTTGCCAATCAACTCTTCCCGTGGATGTGGACGGGGCTGGTGATGGTCGTTTTTTCCGGTTTTTTCATGTTTGCGGGTGATGCAGCCGACTTCTACGGGGCCATCACCTTTCGCATCAAGATCCTGTGGGTTTTGGTCGCCCTTGCGGTTGGCCTGGTGGTTCGTCATCTCGTGCCGCGATGGAGTCAATTCAGTTCCATTCCCGTGGGAGCCAAGATTGTGGCGTTCGTTTCGCTCGTGCTCTGGATCGGAGCCATTCTCATTTCCGTGGAAGTCCCGGCGATTTCAGGTGTCGGCTGAGATGGAAAAGCATTGGGAGGCCGCCGCTTAAGGGGGTTGCGTGCGTGTATAACTTTTTCATGGCGCTTGCGAAGTGGCTGCAAAACACCTGGTGGGCCCTGGACATCAGCGGTTCGACCTGGGCCTATCCCTTTGTTCAGCTGACCCACTTCACGGGCTTGTCGTTGTGGATCGGAACGAACTTGTCCCTGGATTTGCGCTTGCTGGGCGTGGGATCGAAGCGGCAGACGGCCGCTCAGCTCTCCGATGCACTTTTTATCTGGAACTGGACTGGTTTGGGCATCGCGATCCTGGGGGGATTCATGCTGTTTTCAAGCGCTGCGACCAAATATATTCCGAATCCCGCCTTCGAGATCAAACTCGGCATCTTAGTGCCGCTGGGCATCCTCTGGCACATCATCGTGCAGTGGCATGCGGGCACCCGAGAGCAGGCCGAAATCGTGACTCCCTTTGGAAAACTGGCAGGCTTCCTTGAGCTACTGTTGTGGCTCTCCGTGATCACAGCGGCCGTGTCGATTCCCAATTACGACACGCACTAGCAAGCGGCATGGAAACTGGGCTCTGGCGTCGAATCCTTGTCCTGGTGGTAGCCCTCGCGGCGGCCAGTTGTGGCCCGCCATCCAGTAGGGAATCCTCAGCGCCGCTTGTGACGGTTGATCCCTCGACCGCCGGCTCGATCACCGGCACCGTGACGCTCGATGGCTCCCCGCCCGTATTCAAGTCCATTGACATGAGCCAGTCGTCGGCCTGCGTCCAAGCGAATCCAACCCCGGTCGCTCCGCCCATCGTTGTTGTCGGTGATCATGGGGCCTTGGCGAACGTCGTCGTGTACGTGAAGGACGGCCTCGGTCCTTACCGGTTTGAGGCACCCCAAGCTCCGGCCGTCCTCGGACAAAAGAACTGCATGTACGAGCCGCACGTCGTGGCGCTGATGACCGGTGAGCCGTTCGAGATCGAAAACAATGATCCCACGATGCATAACGTTCATCCGATGCCAAAGCACAACCGGCAGTGGAGTAGTTCGCAGCCCGTTGGGTCCGCGCCACTGAAATCCGTTTTCACTCGCTCAGAATTTGCAATGCCCGTGCTTTGCAACGTTCACCCGTGGATGCGCGCGTTCGTCTTTGTGTTCGACCACCCTTATTATGCGGTCACGTCTAAGGCGGGCACGTTCGCGCTGATCAATCTACCGCCGGGCAGCTACACGATCGAGGCGTGGCAGGAAAACTATCCAGCGGAGGATCAGACGGTGAGGCTCGACCCGAAAGAGTCGAAAGCCATCTCCTTTGTCTTTCAGGCAAAACCGCACTAGTTAGGCATGCCCAGGCCGCTGGTCCTCAAAGACCGTCAGCCCTGGGCCTGAATTGAATGCAACAGGCGCTGCTCTTCTCCGTGTGGATCATCGACGAGCTTCCAGTCGTCGTTGATGACCATCACGGCGCGCTTGGTGGTATCGAACGTATCCCAGTGCGGTGAGAGTTTCGTGTTGGGATTTCCGGTGCGCGCGAAGGAGACCCAGGCCGCGCTGACTTTTTCGGCCAAGGCATAGCGGTCCTGGCCCGACCCGACCATGGACTTGCAGGCATCGACATTGTCAAAGACGAAGGGAATCTCGACGGTGTGAAATGCTCGGAGCTTGCCGTCGCGCACCGGCGATTTCCAGGTGAAGTAGTACTGATACACGGCGCCTTTTGCCTGCCCCGCTTTGCGGTCGGCTTCCGTGAGGACACCGGCGCGGAACGTGGCGTCCGATGCAATGATCAGGAAAAGATCCGTGTTGCTCGCGCCCGGACGGCCGGCCCGGTAGGCCGCGATCAGCTTGTCCACCTGATCGTCACTGGCGTTCCGGATCGTCTGCTTTACGTGCGCGTGCAGACTGGCATCGTCGATCGGGTCGAGAATCTGATGGGGGAAAAATGCGACTTCGTCCTCGACCGTTCCAATCAACAGAGGAATGCCCGCAGAAACCTCGGACGCAACCGGATCAAAGGGATCGGTCGGCAGGCTGTGCCCATCGACCACGGGTGCAAGAGCCAGACCGGGAGGACCGGGCATCCCGGCGGGGGTCGTGGCTGCAAGCAGCTGCTCGATCGAAAGCGTCTCGAGTTGTTCCACCTGGTCGGGTTTCAGGTTGAGCTTGGCCAGGAACGTTTCGGTTGATTTGTTCGCCGCATCGCGCGAGACGCCTTTTACCGCAGCGCCGCTCTGCACAATGGCTCGGTGAAACAAGCCCTTGGCAGCCGGCATGGCCATCAGTGAGCTGACCTTTCCGCCTCCTCCGGACTGTCCGTAGATCGTGACGTTGCCGGGATCGCCGCCGAACGCGGCGATGTTGTCTCGAATCCACTCCAGAGCGGCAATGATGTCCAGATTGCCGAGATTGCTCGAATTCGCGTATTTCTCGCCGCCGATTCCGGCAAGATACAAGTAGCCAAGAACGGTCAGTCGGTGATTCAGCGAGATCGCGACGACATCATGCTTCTTCGCCAGCTGCGTACCGTCGTAGCAAACGAAGCCGCCGGAGCCACTGGTGTAGCCGCCGCCGTGCAGCCAGACCATCACCGGACGCTTCGGCCCGGCGCCTACACTGGGCGTCCAAATGTTGAGAACCAGACAATCCTCGCCCATCGGCTCGTTACGATCCATGGATTCGAATTCAGGGGGAACTTGACCGTGGAAAGAACTCGACAGCTGTGGCGCCCGCAGACCCAACTCGAAGCAATCGCGGACATCGGTCCACGGCGCGCGTTTGCCAGGAGGCATAAAGCGGTTTGTTCCGCCAGTTGAGGCAGCGTAGGGAACTCCCTTGAAGGCGTGTACCTTGTCCTCAACCGTGCCGCGAACCTTGCCCGCCGCGGTTGTCACGGTCGCGCCTGGAACGGGCTTGCCGTCCGCGGCCAACACCCGCGCGAGTTTCCCGCCCACGAGCGTGCTCATTGCAAGGGTCCCCCAACCAATGAACGATCGACGGTCCATGGCCACACCTCCACTTGAAATGTCCCGGGCTTGACGGAGATTCCGCAAATACGACGGCGCTTGTTCACCGGCGTCATTCTACTCGACAGCCAGCGAACTGCAAGCGTGGCTGCAGGTGGAGCTCTTCGTCGCCGGAGTCGAATTCCGGTCTCGGCTGACTGGGTGAGTTTAGTTCGCGCGGCCCCAGAGTTTCTGCGATGCCAGGCGAGCACCTTCTGCGAGCGAGCGGAATTTCATCCAGGCAAAAGCAGGATACACAGGTCCGAAACCAGCGAAAGTGCCGAAGCCGCAATCGCTGCCTGCCATCACCCGCTCTTTGCCTACAACATTCGCGTATCGAACCAGGCGCTGCGCCACCAGTTCCGGATGCTCAACGTAGTTCGAGCTCGAGGCGATGACGCCGGGAATCAGAATCTTGTCGTCGGGGAGCTTGATCTTCGTCCAAGTCTCCCATTCGTGTTCGTGGCGCGGGTTGGCTCCTTCGATGAGCAGCGCCATGGGCTTCACCTTGATCACGATCGGGAAGATCTTCCGGCAGTCCATGTCGTGAATGTGACTGCCTTCATAATTGCCCCAGCAGACATGAAGACGGACGCGATCGGCGGGAATATGTGCGAGCGCGTGGTTCAGGGCTTCCACCTGCAACTCGGCGTAGCGCAGGAACTCGGCGTCGCTGAGGTTCTTGAATCGGGTATGACGTCCCATGGCGAGATCGGGGCAATCCAGCTGGAGCAGCAGCCCGGACTTTACGATCAACTCGTATTCTTCGCGCATCGCCTCGGCAAGAGCCGCGAGATATGTTTCGTGGGATGGGTAGTATTCGTTGGGTTGAAACACGGCGATGGTGCCCGGTGAGACGGCGTTCATAAAGCCTTCCACCACGCTCGTCTTCGAGAGAGCTTCCTTCAGGTGCGCGATATCCTGCTCGACCGGCTTCAAGTTCTTCACTTTGATCGGGCCCCTGCAGACCGGCCGCTTGTAGGTGGCCGAGTGTCCCGCCTTCACCAGACGGTCGCGATATTCGGGAAAATCTTCGAGGTCCTGCGGTGTGGGACGCGCCGAATCACCCTCAAATCCGGTGAGGCGGTGGCGGATATAGGTGGCGTAGCTGATTTTGCTCACCTCGCCATCACTGGCGATGTCGATTCCAGCCTCGGCTTGGCGCTTGACGAGCTCGGCGGCAGCGCGGCGCATGGTTTCGTCGAATTTGGCTGGCTCAACGGTCTCACCGCGGTCCTGGGCGAAAAGCAGATCGACGACTTCCTGGGGGCGAGGCAGGCTCCCGACGTGCGTGGTGAGGAGGCGTTCCGTACTAAGCTTCATGGAAGGTCCCTGTCCGCGTGGGCATCCCGGGCGGCTGAGAAAATACTCTCTGAGGCTGCTCGGTTGCAACCGGAAATCAGAGCAAGCGAAGGCGAGGTTGTGACCGCTATCGCGCAAGTGGCCAGAACAGATCCGTTTTCCAGTCCTTGGGGTCAGGGTAATCGGCCGGGTCGGTGACGTAGACCTCCCAGGGCGCGCCCGCAGAGGCGAGACCGTGCTCTTCGATCCAAACCTGAATCGCCGCGTGCGCCTCGGTGAGGCCGTCGTAAGGACCGGCGTGCGTGGCTGTCGCAACGGGACCGCCGGGCAACGTGTCTGCAAAAATCTCGAACGCGCCGGAGGAATCGACAGCGTGGCGTCCCCCGGCGGGCATGGCGACGGGCAGTCCCGGCTCGATGGTGAGCAGTCCTGGACCCCAGTCGATGTAGCGCGTGAAAGGCTGTCCGGTGAGGGCGATCCCGCCCTTCTGTGCGTGCGCAAAAATGTGGCCCAGAGACTCCCCGAGAGCCGCTGCAATCCCCGATGGTTTCACGCGCCGCCGAATCAGCAGCACCGGCTGGGGCGCGAGATCCTGTTTCCGAACCGAATAGCTCATGTCGCTCCTTTCCAACTGCTCCCTGTCGCTGACGCGAAACAGACGTAGGCACGGACCAATATCGCTCACGAGAGCTGCGTGGAGGTGCGCATTTTCTGAGCCAGGGCTGCCGAGAAAGCCCCGCCGTCGGTACATGCTGGGTGTAAGTTTAAAATGACGTCGAAACGCGCGGACGAAGACCTCGTGGCTTTGAAAACCGCTCGAAAGGGCCACGTCCAGCACGGTTAGGTCGCTGGTTAGGAGCATCGCGGCGGAGCGCTCAAGACGCAGGCGCAACGTGAGTTGCTTCGGCGTTTCTCCCACAGCAGCGGAAAAGACGCGATGCATATGAAACGCGGAAAGGCCCGCCCGGCCGGCGAGCGTCGCGAGCGAGACGGTTTCATCCAGATGCGCAGCTGCGTAGGCCAGCGCTGGCTGCACCTTTTTGAGCCTGGCGCGTCGGTTCAAGCGACGGCTCCTCCTGCGGGCGCTTGAGAGGCGCCGCGCCTGCTAGCCTGTTTCGCACGAAGAAGGCCTCCGCACCAGGCTGCCGGGACGACCGTCACGGCTCCCATAATCCAATTTCGCAGAGGCGCGTGAACTACGACGGCCTTCAGGGCCCAAATGGTCAGGCCCAGCTCGGTTACTCCCATGGCTACCGCATGACCGACCGGCCAACGGCGCGCCACCCACGCCGTGACGTATCCCCCCGCCACGACGCATAGAGCGGAGTATAAGGACGTGAACAGCGCTACGTAAAGATTGCGCTCGAGAGCGGAGGCGTTGGGCAGCGCTCGGGGAAAGAATCGCAAAAGGAGAGGGTCGACGGCCCACTCGATGGCAAACGAGGTGAGTGTAAGCACGATCAAGCCGGCTAGCACAGCGGCAATGCTTCGGATCATGGTTGACTCCTCGAGCTCCTAGCCTACGGAAGAGTAGGGCGGAAGTCTTGATCTTTCTTGCGCTCGTCTTGGGGAGTGAAGCCCGCTGGCGCTTGGGCCTCCCTGACGGCCGAATCAGAATTCACAGGGAGGGTGGGACCGTGAGGTATACTCTCGCCCCGTGGAAGCGCCGAACCTCGACTTCAATTTAAGCCGGCTCGAACGGGTGATGTCCGGGCCTGGCAAGATTGCTGCGCTCGGCGAAGAGCTTGCTCGGCGGGAGCTCGCGCGCGCCATCATCGTGACCGGTAAGACGTTGGGTGGCTCGCCGCTACTTGAAACTGTGAAAGCAGCTGCCGGCGCGCGGTGCGTTGCTGTGTTTAAGGGCGCGCAGCAGCACGTGCCGAGGAGCACCGTAAATGAGCTGCAGGTGTTGATCGAGCGCTGGGACGCTGATTGCCTGGTTAGTTTCGGCGGCGGAAGCCCGATCGATACCTCGAAAGTGGCGAGCTACGCCTTTCTCGGAAAACGCGAGCTGATTCATATCGCTATTCCCACGACTCTCTCCGCGGGAGAATACACGCATGCGGGGGGCGTGACAGACGAAAGCACGCTTGTGAAATCGGGCGTCTCCGATCCGCGACTGCAGGCGAGGACAGTGATCGCTGATCCGGCACTCACTCTTCTGACCCCCGACTGGCTCTGGATCGCTACGGGAATGCGTTCTCTCGATCACGCGATCGAGACGATCTATACGCCCCGCCATCATCCGTTAAGCGACACGCTGGGAGCCAAAGCGATCACGCTACTCCTCGAACATCTGCCAGGATCGATCCGGACGGATGGCGCCGAGCAACTCGCTCATCGAGGGTACTGCCAGTTTGCGGCGTGGTTCTCCATTTACGGCTCGATGAACACGCGCTTCGGAATATCGCACCTGCTAGGTCATCAGATTGGCCCGCGGTGGAACGTGGCGCACGGGGTGACGTCGTGCATCACCCTCCCCCATGCGATGCGCTTCATGGCCCAGATCGCGCCGGAGCGATTTCTGCCGATCGCCGAAGGACTTCGCGTGGCTTTCGATCCAGCCAATCCGAAACCAGGGGCGCTGGCATGCGCGGAACGGGTTGCTCGTTTCATTGCGCAATTCGACGTGCCGCACACACTGAAGGATGCGGGAGTGCCGCGCCTAGAAATCAACGAGATCGTCCCGACGGTGCTGAACGAAGTAGAGAAGTCGGGCGTCGTCGACCGACCCCTAACGCAGCAGGATGTCAAGGGCTTGCTCGAAGCCGCTTACTGAGACCCCGCTCCAATGGTTTGCTCAGGCCTTTTTCGGCGTGTCGCCGCCGATGAAAACGGCGCTGCTGCGTCGGGAGGGCCCCGTGGCCGAGGACGGTTCCGCCGGCGGCGGGGCCGCTGCAATAGGAACTTTCACCGGAGGTTTCTTCATTCCTCCCGGGAAATTGCTTTCCGGAACCTTGATCGGTTCCAACATCGCCTGGATTTCGGTGCGGCGGTGCTCAAACCACGGCGGAAGAAGCAAGCTCTGCCCCAGCTGATCGGCGGGCTCATCGACCGCAAATCCTGCCGGAACCGTGGCGGCACACTCGACCAAAATTCCGCCCGGGCAGCGGCAGTAGACCGAGTGGAAGTACATGCGATCTTTAATCTCCGAGGCGTCCGTGTACCCCAGTTCTTCGTAGAGGGCCTTCTGCTCGGCGAGTTTTTCGTCGTTCTCCACTTCCAGAGCCATGTGGTGAGCCGTGCCGGCGCCGAAGATCCAGCTGCCCGACGGGCGGTCCGGTTCATGCAGCAGCGTGACGGTCTTGGCGGCGCCGCCCTCTCCAATTTCGTACCGGTGATAGGGCCCTTCCTGGCCGGTCTTGCGGAAGCCGAGTGCGTCGACAAAGAAGCGTTCCGTCTCGGCAACTTCGCGCACCGACAGCACGGGTCCATGGAAGCCCCGGGTCGCAACATCGGCACTGATTTCTTTCGTCTTCCATACGTTGCGCCGGTCCGCGCTGTCTTCCAGCACTTCGAGCTGAAGGCCCGAGGGGTGGTCGAAACGAATGAACTTTTGTCCGAACCGTTCTTGAATGCCACCATTCTTGATGTGGTGGCGATTCAGATGCTCGAGCCAGAATCGAAGCGAGCCCTTCGGCACGGTGTAAGCCGTGGCTTGAATTTGGCCGGAACCGGGGCGGCCTTTGACGCGTCCATACGGAAAGGTCGTGTAGACAGAGCCGGGCTGGGCATCCGCATTCGCGTAATACAGGTGATAGTGAGCGTAGCGACCGTCAAAGAGGACCGTCTGCTTGATCATGCGTTGACCAAAGATGTGCGTCTGAAAATCAATGTCTTCTTGAGCGCCGCCCACACACACGGTCATGTGGTGAAGACCCTTTACCAGCGACATAACCCCTTACCTCCGCGCCGGAGTGTATCACAAACGGTGGAGGAGGGCCGCGCGCTCGACGGCGCAAAGGCTCGATGCAATGCGAGTTTTGCCAGCAGTGAAAAAGCGAAAAACGATGAATGGGAGCGCTGCTTTTGTGATAGAAGTTGAGGCCGATTTGGCGGAGCGGCGATCCGTAGGGAGGGCCACGGGGAGCGTGTGATGCGCGGGAAGCCTTGTGCGAAGCTGCTAACTTTTTTTGTTCTTCAAGTTGCGCTGCTTCCGCGGCTGGCGGTTGCACAAGCCGACCCGTCCGGCGTCTGGACGCCGCGATTCGACGAGGATTGGGAGGAGCGAATCCCAGGGCCCGAGATCGGCGATTACTTGGGACTGCCGATCAACGACGCAGCGCGCCTCAGAGCCGATAGCTGGGACGCGACGCTCATCGAGCTGCCTGAAAATCAGTGCCGGGCGCACGGATCGGACTACGGCTGGCGGGGCCCCTCGGCCCTTCATATCTGGCAGGAAGTGGACCGGGCTACACAGAAAGTGATTGCCTACCACACGCACCTTTCCGCCTATGGAGCGGAGCAAACGATCTGGATGGATGGGCGAGCGCACCCGCCCGACTACGCGGCGCACACCTGGGCCGGATTCTCCACCGGCGAATGGGACGGGGACACACTGGTCATCACCACGACTCACCTGAAGGAGAACTGGATCCGTCGCAACGGAATTCCGCGAAGCGATTTAGCGACGGCCAGAGTGCACGTGACCAAGCACGGGAATTATCTGACGGTTGCCGTGATCGTGTATGATCCCGTCTACCTGACCGAGCCGTTCATTCGCACCACCGATTTTGTCTACACCCCGCAGCAACAGATGGCGCCGTGGCCCTGCGACGTGGTGGACGAGGTGGACCGGCCGGCGGGGCAGGTACCCAGCCACCTGCTGGGGGCCAATCCTTTTCTCAATGAATTCCCAGCGAACTACGGGATTCCTCCCGAGGCTGCCAGAGGCGGCGCCGAGACGATGTATCCCGAGTACAAACTGAAAATGGCAAGTATGAAGGTATTGCCGCGTCCTCCCAAGCGAGTCACCAACCGATGAAGGCAGGGTTCTACCGATCCCGGAGAATGCGGTGGGCGCTGGGAATCCTGATGACGGCCCTGTGGGTGGTTACGGTCTGCGCAGGGTGGAACGCGCGCGCCCAACAGAATGCAAACCCCGCGCCGGTGGCGCCCGACTACTCGAAAGCCGAAGTCCACATCCTGCCCGTCCAGGGAAACATCTACATGTTGGTGGGCGCGGGCGGGAATATCACCTTGCAAAGCGGCAACGATGGCGTGCTGCTGGTGGATACTGGCGTGGCACAAATGAGTGAAAAAGTGCTGGCCGCAGTTCGCAGCATCTCCGACAAGCCGATTCGCTACATCATTAACACCCACGCTCATCCAGACCACACGGGAGGCAACGAAGCAATTGCCAAAGCGGGAAGCACGATCGCCGGTGGAAACGTGGTCGGAGACATTGGTGCAAGCGCAGGAAATCAAGCCGCGGTGATCGCGTTTCAAACGGTCCTCGACAGAATGAGCGCGCCCACCGGGCAACAGGCCCCTACGCCCCAGCGCGCTTGGCCTACGGAGACCTACACCACTCCGGAGCGAAAACTGTTTTTTAACGGCGAAGGCATCGAGATCATTCACATACCGGCGGCGCACACCGATGGCGACAGCATGGTCTTTTTCCGGCGTTCGGACGTGATCAGCGCGGGGGATATTTTCGTGACCAATCGATATCCGATCATCGATCTTCAACGCGGTGGCAACGTACAGGGTGTTATCGCCGGGCTGAACAAGATCATCGAGATTGCTATTCCCGCCGACGAGCAGGAAGGCGGGACCATGGTGATTCCCGGCCACGGGCGCCTGTGCGATGTTGCGGACGTGGTCTTCTATCAGGAAATGGTCACGATCATTCGCGATCGCGTCCAAGACATGATCAACAAAGGCATGACGCTCGAGCAGGTGAAGGAGGCCAAGCCGACGCGTGACTACGATCCGCGGTACGGGGCGACGAGCGGCATGTGGACCACAGACATGTTCGTCGAGGCGGTGTATAAGAGCTTGGCTTCCAAACCCTAGCTTGGCGGAAACGCGCGAATCGAATTTTTGTCGCTATAATAGTGGAAAGGGCTCGGGAGAGAGGATTCTATGAAGCGCATCACTTTTCTGCTGATGATGGCGGTTCTGTTGGCGGCCGGCGGGCGGGCCTACGCCCATCATTCGTTCGCCGCCACCTATTTCGTGGACCAAGAGATCACTGTGGAAGGAACGCTCACGCAGTTCTTGTATCGCAATCCGCATTCTTTCGTGAAGGTAGAATCCAAGGATGACAAGGGCAACGTGGTCACCTGGTCGGTCGAGTGGGGTGGAGGCGCGCAACTGACGCAGGAGCACGTGACGCGCGATACGCTCAAGCCAGGTGACCACGTGATTGTTACCGGGAATCCCGGGCGCGATCCCACCGAGCACAGGATTCGGCTGCACAAGATTGTGCGGTCATCGGATGGATGGAAGTGGGAAGGCGTGATCATGTGAGGATTGCGCCTGCTCGCCCACGACCGAAACAGGAAGCGTTGCTTGGCAGCGGGAGAAGGATGAGCTCCATCATCTGGTCAAAGCCCGGCGGCGGGTTGCTGGCCGTGTTCGCGTGGGCCTTGCTGGCGACGCCGGTTTCGAACGCCCAGATCGGTTTTGTACCCTCCGCTGCTCCCGCCAATCCCAGAGCAGCCGCGCCGATCGATCTGACGGGATATTGGGTCTCCCTTATCACCGAGGACTGGCGCTATCGCATGATGACGCCGGACAAAGGAGACTATCCAGGGATTTTTCTGACCCCGGCAGGTCAACGCATCGCGCAATCCTGGGATCCGGCCAAGGACGAAGCGGCCGGCGAGCAATGCAGGTCCTACGGCGCCGGAGCCATCATGCGCGTCCCCACGCGCCTGCACATCACCTGGGAGAATGACACAACGCTTCACTTGGAGACCGATGCGGGGAAGCAAGTTCGGCTTTTTCATTTCGGGGTGTCGGAGCCACCAAAAGGCGAGGCTGCTTCCTGGCAAGGGTATTCGACGGCGAGTTGGGAGGGGTTGAGGCCGTCTCGAGGGTCTATGGGGCCGGTGGTGGCCACGGGGGGCGCACCCGCCGCGCGGCGCGACGAAGGCTATCT
>Ga0187783_10000950_pt1 | contig 21274 bp, 17 predicted proteins | sample 1015_SJ02_MP02_2_FD_132471 | JGI IMG/M metagenome (GOLD analysis project Ga0187783, IMG submission 132471) | Tropical peat soil microbial communities from peatlands in Department of Meta, Colombia - 1015_SJ02_MP02_20_MG | ecosystem: Environmental > Terrestrial > Soil > Wetlands > Peat | place...
CACAGCGCTGCCTACGTAAGCGACCTGCTCCGTGCTCAGGGCGGGATAGATCGGAAGACTCAGAACCTGTTCACAGGCCCATTCTGCACTCGGAAATGTTCCAACCGGACAGCCCAGAGCGGCATAGGCGGGCTGCAGATGCAGGGGCGTCGGATAATGTACCGCCGTTTCGATGCCGCGTGCCCCGAGTTGCGCTGCCACGTCGGCGCGATTCCGGACGTAGATGACAAACTGGTGATAGACGCACTCATCCCGCGGATCGTCGACGGGAAGCTCGACTGGCGTATCGGCCACCAGCCGGCGATACTCGCCGGCAATTTCCCGGCGCCTCTCGATCCAGCCGTACAGACGAGGCAGCTTGACGCGCAATACCGCGCCTTGAAAACCATGCATTCGGTAATTGTAGCCGACGAATTTGTGTTCGTACCGTCCGCTCTGACCATGAGAACGCGCCATGCGTGCGAATCTCGCTACCTGGTCGTCGTTGGTCACCAGGGCTCCTCCTTCGCCGTAGGCGCCCAAATTCTTGGTCGGATAGAAGCTGAAGGCGGCGGCATGGCCAATCGATCCTACCCGCCGGCGGCGATAACGGGCCCCGTGCGCCTGGGCCGCATCCTCGAGCACGCGGATTCCGTGCGCGTTTGCGATCGCGCATATCGCATCCATGTCGGCAGGCCGGCCGTAAAGATGAACGGGAACCATGGCGCGTGTTCGCGAGGTAATGGCGCGTTCAATTTGAAGCGGATCGAGATTTGCCGTTGATCGAGCAACATCGACAAAGACGGGACGCGCTCCGCAGTAGGTGATGGTTTCCGCGGTGGCCATGAACGTGTTCGGAGTTGTGATCACTTCATCGCCCGGCTGCACGCCGAGGGCAAGCAGACCTAGGTGCAGGGCGGCTGTTCCACTGCTCAGTGCCACGCAATGCTTTGTCTCGCAGAAATCGGCGAACTCCCGCTCAAACGCCTCGACTTCTGGGCCCTCAATGAAGGTCGCCGCCTCGCCGACACGATCGAGCGCCCGCCGAACCTCCTCACGGAGGCCCGCATATTCCGACCTGAGATCAAGAAAAGGCACGTTCATCGAATTCGCTCGATAACCGAACTAGAGATTGTGCGCAAGCACAACCCGCCCTGTCGTTCCTTCTCCCGCGCTCGCCCCCCTGAAATGGTCATGCCAGACAACCCGTTCGGCCCGATTGCGTTCTAATGCAAGCCAGCCCGTGCGGCATACCGACTGGCGGACGGATGCGAAAGTTTTAGACAATGAGACCAGCCAGCAATATATGATGGCGCCTCTTATATCGCGGCAGGCTTAAAAGGGCGGTGCGGATGAAGAGATTCTTGTGCATCCTTGCGTTCATGACGCTAGTGGCGACCGCCTCGATCGCCCGGGCCCAAACGACAGCGCAGCAACAGAGCGTGTCTGGGGCAAAGGGTCAAAAGAAAGGTCGCGCCCCGCTGCCGACTCCAAAGATTCAGCTCGCGCTGGGTGCCGCATTCAACCGCTACGACGCGCCTACCCGATACTACCTCAACATGCCCGGCTGGACCGCTTCAGCCGAATACACGTTTCGAGGCTGGGTCGGCGCGCAGGGCGAGTTGTCCGGGGCCTACGCAAACAAGGCCTACGTCGGATTCACCAGCCTGCATACTGCGCTTGTAGGCCCCCAGTTCTTCCCGCTTGGGCATCACAAATTCACTCCCTGGGGCCACGCTCTGGTTGGTGAAGGATATTACCGCGACAGCATCCCCGCCTTTGGAGGTTTTCCGGCCAAAGTCAATGGAGATTTCGCCTTTTCCTGGGAAGGGGGGATGGGCCTCGATATGCACTACAAGAAGCGGTGGTCCTTCCGCCTCCTAGAATTCGACTATCTTTCGACGAAATTCTACACGAATCAGCCAAACACGCCCAGCCAGTCAAACTATCGGGTTCAAGTGGGCGTCGTCTACGGTATCGGCACACGGTGAGTCGCGCTCGCCGACGCGCACGGGCTTACACGCTCGGCGCACGGCCGAGGTAGCTCGGTTCTCCAGAGATCGATTGGTTCCGGGGTTGCAAGACAGGCTCGAGAATCGCGGTTTGCTCTGTCTTTCGCCGGTAGGCTTCCGCCACAAACCGCACACAGCATGGACTTCGGTTTTATGACATCGTTCGATTAGGTCTGAGCAGGGGCGGTGCCCAAGCCCGATCAAGGGGTGGTGGAGGCCACATAGGCGGCCCCCAGCAGCGGGCAATCCTCATTGAGCACAACGGTGATCGGAATCTTCGAGAGGTAGTCTTCGAGTTTTTCTTTGCGCCTGAACGCGGCGACGAATCGGCCATCCTTGAATTTGGGCAGCACCTTAATAGCGATTCCACCGGCGACGTAAATGCCTCCCCGCGCAAGAGTTCGCAGAGCGAAATTGCCGGCTTCTGAGCCGTAGATTTCGATCCACAAATTCACCGTGGCCACACATACGGGACATTCGCCGGTCATCGCCCGCCGGGTGATCTCGGGCGCCGGATCGGTGCCGGGGTCAAACCCCGGATGCTTATCGTAGGGGCTCAGGAATTCGTGGATGTTCTGGAATCCTCGGCCAGACAGGATCGTCTCGCTGCTTACGAACTCATTCCTCTTCTTCAGGAATTTCCAAAGATCGGCCTGCTGGTCGGTGCTGGGAGAAAAGTCCGCATGACCCGACTCGGTAGCCACCGGCACATGCTGTTTTCCGTCCCAGAAGAGCATGGCTTCGCCCAGGCCGGTACCTGCTGCCAGCACGGCCTGGGTGGCCTGTGGGCAGGGAGTGCCGGCATAGATGACGTCGAGGTCATTCGGTCCCAACACGCGAATGCCGTAGGCGGTTGATTCCAAATCATTCAGCAAGCGAACCCGGCTGAGGCCCAGGAAATGCGCAATCTCTCCGCCGTCAACCACCCAGGGCAGGTTCGTCGCGCGAACCACGTTGTTGACGACCGGCCCGGCGATCCCGAACGAAGCGGCGCTAACCTTGGCGCCGTTTTGGTTGAGGAACAGCTGGGCGATTTCATGCAGACCGGAATACTCGTGGCTGGTGTAGCGCTGATAGGCCACGCGGACCAGCTTGCCGTTGCGCAGGTCGAACAACCCGAGGTTCGATTTGGTTCCACCCAGGTCGCCAGCAAGGATCATCGTGCCGCCCGCCGTTCTCTTCGAGAAGTCTCGGGCCCACCCCCCGGGCGCGTCTTCACAACTCCCTCCATCGCCGCCCGTCAGCGCTCATCAGGCCATCGGCAGCGAGGGGCCCGGCCGTGCCCGCGGCATAGTTCGGAAACTCGGGCGCGGCGTGTTCGAAGGCGTCGATGATCGGATCGACAATTTGCCAGGCCGCCTCAACGCTGTCGGCTCGATCAAAGAGCGTCGCATCGCCGCGGATACAGTCGTTTAACAACGTGGCATAGGCGTCACGCGTCGCTCCGCCAAATGCCTGGCGATAACCGAAATCCATGGTCACCGGACGAATCTGCATTTCCGATCCCGGCGCTTTGGCCCCAAAGCGCAGCGAGATGCCCTCGTTCGGCTGGATGCTCAGGGCCAGCGAGTTGGCCCGGGCATCCTGTCCCTGAAAAACCTTGTGCGGAGCCTGTTTGAACTGGATGGCGATCTCCGTGTGTCCGCGCGTTAGCCGTTTTCCGGTTCGCAGATAGAAGGGCACGCCGCTCCATCGCCAGTTGTCGACGAAGAGCTTGAGGGCCACGAAGGTCTCCGTGGGGGAATCGGCCTTCACGCCGGGCTCCTCGCGGTATCCCCGCACATCCTTGTTGTCGATCTGGCCCGGACCGTATTGCCCCCGCACAACGGACGCTCCGATCGTCTCGTGGGTAAACGGGCGAATCGACTCAAGCACTTTTATCTTTTCGTTTCGCACGGCGGTCGCCGCGAAGGTTGCCGGAGCCTCCATGGCCACCAGAGAGGTAAGCTGCAGGAGGTGGCTTTGCACCATGTCGCGCAAGGCGCCGGCCGATTCATAGAACGCCGCGCGGTTCTCGACCCCCAGGGATTCGGCCGCCGTGATTTGTATGTGGTCGATGTAGTTCCGGTTCCATAGTGGTTCGAAGATGCCGTTGCCGAAGCGGAAAACCAAAAGGTTCTGCACCGTTTCTTTGCCCAAATAGTGGTCGATGCGATACACCTGCGGCTCGTCGAAGACGCTTAAGACCGTTCGATTCAAGTCGCGGCAAGATGCCAGGTCACGCCCGAACGGTTTCTCGATGATCACCCGCGTCCAGGATTTCTCCGTTTTCGGCTTAGCCAGCCCCGCCTTCGAGAGTTGCTCGATAATGCGGACGTAAACGTTGGGAGGTGTCGCGAGGTAAAAGAGCCGATTACCTCCGAGCTCGGCCTCCCCATCGAGCTTGTCGAGCTGCGCCGAGAGGCGCCGGTAGGCTTGCGCATCGTCATAATCCGCGTTGAAATAAGCCAATTGCTTGCTGAAGCTTTCTTGCGTGTAGCCGTTCGGAAACGGAGACGCGCCCTGGGGCAGAAACTCGCTGGCATGCGTGCGAAAAGCGTCATCGTTCATCGGGCTTCGCGCGAACCCGAGCAAGCGAAAACGCGGGGCCAGGCACGCGTGGCGGGCAAGGTCGAAAAGCGCAGGTAGAAGCTTTCGCCGTGCCAGGTCTCCGGAGGCCCCAAACATGACGATGAGGCACGGGTCGGAGGGAACCTCACAGTAGTACGCGTCCGCCTCGGGCACCGCGGGGGTCAGAGTGGCATGCACGCTCACGATCTCTCCTTCAGGCAGCCTTGATGAGCGATGCCGAGCGGCAATTTGCCCGGCCAGCGCCCGCAAAGCCTACCACATTCTTTATTCCAAAAAGACGTCGCCGGCTTCAGTCAAACGCCGCAGTTCGGTCGGGTCACAAGGACGCCAACACCGTCGAAACACTGCCCCGTTCAATCCGGGAGGCTGCGCTCCCAAGCCAGTCGGGTGATGGCGCAGAGAACGACGCGAAAGCCGCGGTGCGTCGTTTCGCTCTCGAACGTCATTCCGAGCTTCTCCATGACGTGAAGCGAGGCGCGATTCTCCGGCTGTGCGATGGCCACGATGCGCTCCAGACCGACACGCGAAAAGCCGTCGGACATGGTTGCGCGGGCTGCTTCGGTAGCCAGTCCCTGGGCCCACCAGGCCCGGCCGAGCCACCAGCCGATTTCGATTTCGCCGGTTCCGGCCAGAGGCTGCAAACCGCAAAAACCGACCATTTGACCGCCGGCTTTGTGCAATAGCCTCCACAAACAAAAGCCGCGCTGTGCAAATCCCGCAATTTGGCGGTCGACCAGCTCGCGGATTCGCTCATCGGTCCACGGCTGGCCATTCGAGATGTAGCGCATGACCTCCCGATCCTGAGCGATGGGCTGGAGCTCGCGCCAATCGTCCGTCCCCCAGGGGAGAAGGCGTAAGCGCTCGGTTTCCAGGGGATGAATCATCTCAGCCTAGACCCCCAACGCACACGCAAACATTCTACGCCCTCTGTTTCAAGCGAATGACGTGCTCGTGTTTCCGCAACCCCGGCACGGCGGATTCCCACTACCCTTTGACGACCCCCAGCGGTTTCAGGCGGGCAACCTTGCGGGCAAGGCCGGCATTGTGAACAACGTCGACCACCGCGTCGATATCCTTATAAGCCGCGGGGATCTCTTCGAGGATTCCGTCGCGGGTTTCGGCGCGTACAATCACTCCTAGCTCCTCGAGTTTCTTCGTTTCAACCCGAGCGTCGCGCCCCCGTTTCGCGGCTGTACGCGACATCGCTCGCCCGGCGCCGTGGCACACCGTGCCAAAGGTTTCCTGCATGGCACGTTCGGTCCCCACCAGGACATAACTGGCAGTTCCCATGGAGCCGGGGATCAATACGGGTTGCCCCGCGTTCTGGTAGGCGGCCGGGAGTTCGGGGGAGCCGGCAGGAAAGGAGCGCGTCGCACCTTTGCGATGGACGAGGACATCCCGGCGCTTATCCTCGACGGTGTGACATTCGCGCTTTGCGATGTTGTGGGCAACATCGTAGACAACGCGCAGGCTGACATCGTCTCGGAAGATTCGCCGGAACGCGCCGCGCGTCGAGTGCGTGATGGCCTGGCGGTTCGCCCATGCGAAATTCGCGGAAGCGGCCATGGCGGCAAGATAATCCTCGCCCTCGGGCGAGCGAACGGGCACGCAGGCTAGCTGGCGGTCGGGCAGGGTGATCGAGTAGCGCGGCATGGCCTCGTTCATCACCTTGAGGAAATCCGTGCAGACTTGATGGCCGAGGCCGCGCGAACCACAGTGAATGAGCACGACCACTTGATCGGTTTCGAGCCCAAAAATCTCTGCGATCCCTGGCTCGAAAATATTTTCGACGTACTGCACCTCAAGGAAGTGATTGCCGCTGCCGAGCGTGCCAATTTGGGTACGGCCGCGCTGCTTGGCGCGGTCGGACACCCGTCCCGCGCTAGCGCCGTCCATGGCACCGGATTCCTCGCAGCATTCGAGATCGGCCGGCTCGCCGAATCCACGTTCGACCATGGACGCGGCGCCGCGCTCGAGAATTTCATCGAGCTGATAGAAATCGCAGGGTACGGGGCCTTTTGATCCGGTGCCGGAGGGGACGGCTTCAAACAATTGGTTGACCAGCTCGCGCATTCTCGGGACAGCCCCCTGGCGGTCGAGGCTGCTCGTGAGCAAGCGGACGCCACAATTGATGTCGAAGCCGACCCCGCCAGGCGAAATGACCCCCGCCCGACCGTCTGTGGCCGCAACGCCGCCAATCGGGAAACCGTAGCCCTGGTGGATGTCGGGCATGGCCAGAGAGCGCCCGACAATCCCGGGCAGAAAGGCCACGTTCATGGCTTGGTCGAGGGAAAGGTCACCAAGTATCTGCTCAAGAAGATGCTCATCGGCATAAACCAGCGCGTCGGCGCGCATACCGGGCTTTGTCGACCGCGGGACAAGCCAGCGGTAGCGGTCCAGGCGCTGGAGTTGGCTCCTAGCGACAGGCATGGGTCATCCAAGTGATTATGGCCCCAGATGAGAAGGAACGGAAAACTAGGTTCTTGCACCCGGCGAGGATCGTGCTAACGTGAAGCCGAGGCAGACCCTTGAGTCTACGCCAACGCATGCAATGGCTCTTCCGCATGGCCCGTATCCTGTTCATTCTGGCCTCCGTGGCATTCTTAAGCGCGCTGACCGCCATGCGATTCGCCATTCAAGGTCGCGAAGTCGCCATGCCCGATGTGGTCGGGATGAAGGCCATTTTCGCCCAGCAGATGCTGCAGGGGCGCGGGCTGGGGATGAAAATCGAGGACCGCATCTACAGCCCCATGGCTGTCGACGAAGTGGTTCGGCAGAGTCCGCCAGCGAATATGCGTGTCAAGATCGGCCAGTATGCGCACGTCGCGCTGAGCCTTGGTCCGCGGCGCGCGATCGTTCCGAAGCTCCAAGAAACCAGCTTGCGCGCGGCGCGGATCGAGCTTCTACGCGGCGGGTTGCAAGTCGGCGAGATTTCAAGTGCGTATCTGCCCGGCTGGGAGACCGAAGAGGTGATCCAGCAAGACCCCCTGGCCGGCGCAATCGACAATGTCAGCCCACACGTCGACCTGCTTGTCTCGCTCGGCCCGCGGCCGGCAGCCTACGTCATGCCGGAGCTCGTGGGCATGCCGTTGTCTGACGCAGAGGCAAGGCTGAGACCGGCCGGGCTCAAGGTCGCAACGATCTCGCCGGCAGACCTTGCCGATGCCACGCCCGGCTACGTCGTCAGTCAGAGACCGGCGCGCGGCCAGCGCGTCGATCAAAGTTCCCAAATCGTGCTCGAGGTGGCCGAATGAGCCCCACCGAGGGCAAACCCTTGTGCTAGAATCCGCAGAACTCGCGGGAATTCATGACCTACTCCAGAATCGAAATCGCTCCCTCCATTCTCGCTTCGAACTTTGCGAGGCTGGGTGAGGAAGTAAAGAAAGTGGAAGAGGGTGGCGCGGACGTGATTCACGTCGATGTGATGGACGGCCACTTCGTCCCCAACATTTCGCTGGGCATCCCGGTGGTCGAGTCCTTGCGCAAAGCAACCCCCCTGCCCCTCGATGTGCATCTCATGATCGAACAGCCCGAAGAGTACATCGAGGATTTCGTCCACGCCGGTGCCGGCCGGATCCTGGTACACCAGGAGGCGACACCTCATTTGGACCGCGCGCTCGAGATGATTCGCGAGCACGGGGCCCAGGCCGGCGCGGTCATCAATCCCTCGACTCCGGTGCTGATGCTGTCAGACGTGCTGGACAGGTTGGACACGGTGCTTGTCATGTCCGTCAACCCGGGATTCGGTGGCCAAAAATTCATTGCCAATGCGGTCGAGAAAATTCGGCAACTGAACCAGTGGCGAGCGCGCTATAATGCACGGTTCCGGATCGAGGTAGATGGCGGAGTTGATCTTGGTAACGTGGCCGAGCTAGTGCAGGCCGGGGCCAATACGCTCGTGGCGGGGACTTCGATCTTCCATACACCGGATCCGGCTGCGGCCGCGCGGGAAATGCGCAAGCTAGCGACGGAGGCCATCCGCCAGCGGGTTTAGACGGTTTCTAAACCCTAAAATCCTGCGGATAAAGGTCAGAAATGAAGGCTGGGTTTTTGACGAGAAATCGCAACCTGCTGGGCGGAATTCTGTTTGCTTCTCTTGCGCTGGTCTTCTGCGGCAGCGCGCAGGCTCAGGCCGTGCAAGCCCAAACCGGCTCGAGCGATCAAGGTCAACAGCCCCCGGTTCAACCGCAAACCCAGCCCGCCAAACCCGCGCAGAAACCGGCCCCCCAAGCCCAGAAAAAGCACACGAAGAAGACGACGCCTCCGCACGCGGCCCAGCAGAAGAAGATCAAGGCCCATGTCGTCAAGCAAAAACCGAGCAAGAACCCCGCCCACGATACTAGCCAGTCGGCCGAACCAGATAAGGTGCTCTATGAGCGGGCCATGGCATCGGTCCAGAAGGGCCGCTATACGGAAGGGCGCCTCAATCTGCAAACCTTGATCAACACATACCCCGACAGCGAGTATCTGGCCAAGGCCAAGCTGGCCGTTGCCGACTCGTATTACAAAGAGGGCGGGACATCAAACCTCACCCAAGCCATTGAAGAGTACAAGAACTTCATCATCTTTTTCCCCTTCCTCGACGAGGCCGCTTATGCCCAGATGCAGGTCGGCATGGGACATTTCCGGATGATGGAGAAGGCGGACCGCGACACGACGCAAGCAGGGGAAGCCGAGCAGGAATTTCAAACATTCCTGTTGAAGTATCCGCAGAGCCCGCTCGCACCCAAAGCGGAACAGGATTTGCGCGACGTCCAGGAAGTGCTCGCCGACGGCGAGTACAAAATCGCCCGGTTCTATTACATCAAGCGGGATTATGCGGCAGCGACCGCCCGGCTGGTGGAGGTGGCCGAGCGCTATCCGCTCTATAGCCAGAGCGACCAAACACTCTGGATGCTGGGCGATGTGTACGGGCGAGCCAAGCAAGCCTCGAAAAATGAAGACGACAAGAACCATTGGGCCGATCTGGCTGCCAAATGCTACGACCGCATTGTTCAGGATTATCCGCTCTCGCCTCTGGCTTCTGCTGCCAAGAGCCGCCTGCGCGAGATGGGCATGGCGGTCCCCGCGGTCGACCCGCAGGCACTGGCGCGTATGAAGCAAGCCCAGATGTATCAAAGACGGCACCACCAGAACACGCTCGTGCATTTTCCGGTGGGCATGCTGAAATCCGGGCCTTCGCTCGAAACTGCTGCTCGTTCCGGCGCGCCGAATTTGAATCCCCCGGACGACGCCGTTTCCGCACGCGACGTTCTCATCCAGGGAGCGAAGGGGCCCGATTTTGACAAGGCCAATAAGCCCGCCGAAGATCCAACTCAGAATGCAAACGGAACTGACCTGGGCGCTCCGGTCGAGTCAACTCCCGCGCCCGCCGGGTCAACCCCCGCCGGGACAAATGTGGGCGTGCAGATCATAACGCCGCCTGCTGATGCGCAGCCTGCATCGCAGCCGCAATCTCCTCGGAGCACTCCGGTCCCCACCACAGCTGCCCCAACCAGCGCTCCGGCTGATGTGGGCGCCCCCGGCGCAGGTACCGCTACGCCCTCTTCGGTTGAGGGCGGGAGCGCCCCGCCTGATCCGCCCGCTGCCCAACCCGCAGCGGCAACTAGTGCGGCAGCGCCCCAGAACGCACCGGCGAACGGCCAGTCCGCGCAAGACGCCCAGGCGAATGCGAAGCCGGCGAAGGCTGACAAAGCCGATCCGAGCGTTGAATCCAGCAGCAAGAAAAAGAAGGGCCTCAAGAAGCTTATCCCCTGGTAGTTGTCCGCTGTTTACCCCTCATAACCGCTGAGGCACTACTGTACTTCGTGTTCGTTGACGCCCATTGACACGGATGTTAGCTATAGATGTGCGGGCGACTGTCCATGTGGACTTGTCGCGAGGGGACATCCGTGCCGAGAATCCTGGTTGCTGACGACAATACGAACATCCAAAAGATGGTTGCTCTGGCCTTCGAAGAGCGCGGAATCGATGTCGTCTCGGTCGGCAACGGTGAAGCGGCTGTTCGCCGCATACCGGATTTGTCTCCCGATCTGGTGCTCGCCGATGTGTTCATGCCCGTGCGCAACGGCTACGAAGTTTGCGAATTTGTGAAGAAAGACGAACGGTTCGCGCATGTTCCGGTCATCTTGCTGGTCGGCGCTTTCGATCCGCTCGACGAGAAAGAGGCGCGCCGAGTTGGAGCGGACGGAGTTCTCAAAAAGCCCTTTGTTCCTCCCGATCCGTTGATTGCCATGGTGACCTCGGCCCTTGAAAAGAACCCCAAGGTTGCCGCCGAAATGGCCAGGGCACGGGAAGCCGCCGCTGCTCCTCCCCCGCCGGCCGTTGAACCCTTATCGCCTCTGCTTGACGCGCCCGCTCGCATTCAGCCTAAGCCGCTGCCTGAATTCCCCGAGCCGTCTCCCGAAGAAGCGGCTCTGATTTATGGCTTTGGCAGAGGTCGCAGAGGCAGCGACAAGGATGAGGCTCCGCCCAAGCGCGCCGCTTCCACGGAGGCGGACGAAGCGGAAGATCAGGAGGACGTCGAGGACGGCTTGACAGCCAATGACTGGCGGCGTAACGCGGGTAATTTTGACGTGCCGCCCGAGCTGGCCCGCAAACCTGCTTTCGCCGGCATAGAAGACTTTCACCCGGAAATGTTCCCCTCCGAGCGGGAGGTTCCGCCCAAGCGCGTTCAAGTTCAAGAGGAAGAAGTAGAGGCGTCGGCGCCGGTTGCCAGGGCTGAGCTGGATCAGCCGATTGAAAGCGCCCCGCCAGCTGAGCCGACCGTCCCCGTCCAGCCCGAGACCGACACGCCAGCGGAAGCTTCAGCCCGAAATGGTGAGCCGCCGACCCCGCCGGCCCCGTCCCCTGATCGGCAGCCTGCGCCGAGCGCAGTTCGAGGGCCCGGCGATTGGATGGATGCGACCGCACCGTCTCCGTCCGAGTACAACGAGAGCGGATGGATCTCAAGAATCCTTGGTTCTCATGGGGCGCCTAAGAACGTGCAGAAGGAAGAGGCCTCGAAAGAGCAACCTGCCCTCCTCTCGAGCGGTCAGGAAAAACAAGCCATCGACGCTCCTCAGAAGCAGCAGGTGCCGGAAACGGCGCCGCAGGCCGAAGAACCGTTCTTCGCGCCAAGCGAACCTGCCGGGGAATCGTGGTTTGCGCCGCCTCCGCCCGTTCTCCAGCCAGCTGAGCCGCCGCAGACTGCGCCCAGCTCGCCCGAGCCAGCAGAAAGCTCGGTCCCTACGCCGGCCGACGCGACGACCGCGGAATCGGGCGATACTCGCGAACCAACCGCGACGGCGCCCACTCCCTCCGAACAGTCTGTTTTGAGCCCGGATCGCACCGCCGACCCGCCCGGCGGAGTTATGCCCAACGACCCGTTGCCTCCCTTCTCCGCCTCAGAATCCGCCGAATCGTTGCTCGCCCGTCGCGGCGAAGATTCCCTGGGCGATGAATCGAACTCCTCGATTTTCGCGCCAAGCAGTCCGAGCTCAGGCGCCGAGGAAGCCAGTGAGCGAATTCCCACTCTACCGCCCCCCAATCGGGAAGCGCTCCGCGACATTCCGTTCCTGACACCGCCGCCCACGTCGCCGCTCGAAATGAATTCCGATCGTGGCAAGGATTCGCCGTCCGTCGACGACGTGGTTGCCAAAGTGCTCGAGAGGCTCGGACCTCAGCTCCACGATCTGCTCGCCGAAGGCGTGGTCAAGCCCCTCGTGGAAAACCTGCTACAGAACGAAGATACCAAAAAACAAAAGTAGCTGGCGGATCCGAGGGCCCGACTCGCTTTCCTGGATCTTTCCTGCCGCACCGCTGAAACCCGCCCTGCGCCACTTGAAATAATCCAAGGTTAGAACAACAGGCCGCGCCGGCTCACTCCAGCCCGAAGGGCGCTGACCCCGCTCACTGCTCAAATTCACACACGACCCAATCACCACTTCGTTTGACGTGCTCCCGCGGCGCCGCTTATATTGAGGGGTTCGCCTTTGTGCAAGCTTCACGGTGTGTGGCAATGCCCCGAGAAATACCCAAGGTCTACGAGCCACAGGAGATCGAAGAGCGCTGGGCCGCGGCCTGGTTCGACGCGAAACTGTTCCGCGCCGAAAACTCGGGTTACGGTCCCCGTTTTTCGATCGCCCTCCCGCCGCCGAATGTGACCGGCTCAATTCACATCGGGCACATGCTCGAACACACGCAGATCGACATGCTCGTCCGCTGGCACCGCATGCGCGGCGACCGCACCCTTTGGCTGCCCGGCATGGACCACGCCGGCATCGCCACGCAATTTGTGGTCGAGCGCATGCTGGCCCAGGAGGGAATCAAGCGCCAGGACCTCGGCCGCGAAGAGTTCGAGCGCCGCGTCTGGAAATGGAAGGAGGAAAGCGGCGGGCTGATCAAACAGCAAATGATCCGGCTTGGCGCCTCCTGCGACTGGACTCGCGAGCGCTTCACGCTCGAGCCTGCTCTCTACCGCGCCGTTCTGCATGCGTTTTTGCGGCTCTATCGCGAAGGGCTCATCTACCGCGGGCGCTACATGGTGAACTGGTGTCCGCGCTGCCAGACGGCCATCAGTGATCTGGAAGTCGTTCACCACGAGCGCATCGGCGAAATCTGGAATATCCGTTATCCGCTGATCGATGACGGCCAGCCCAGCCGAACCGAATATCTTGTAGTGGCCACGACGCGCCCGGAGACGATGCTCGGCGACGCCGCCGTCGCCGTGCACCCGCTTGATGATCGTTATCGCCGCTATGTCGGCAGACGTGTGCTGCTGCCGCTCGTGAACCGCGAGATCCCGGTGATCGCCGACGCCTATGTCGACCGTGAATTCGGCACCGGCGTCGTCAAGATCACGCCTGCCCATGACCCCAACGACTTTGAAGTCGGGAAACGCCACAACCTGCCGGAAATCGAGGTCATGACGGAAACCGGGTGCATGAACGAAGCCGCCGGACCATACGCGGGGCTCGAACGCTTCGCCGCACGCGGCCGAATCGTCAAGGATCTAGGGGAGCTGGGCCTGATCGACTCGATCCAGGAACATGGGCATGCGGTGGGCACCTGCGACCGTTGCAAATCGCTGGTGGAGCCGCGGATTTCGACGCAGTGGTTCATGAAAATGCGGCCCCTCGCCGAGCCGGCCAAGGCCGTCGTCCGCAGCGGCTTGCTCGAAGTTGTCCCGGAAAACCAGCGCACGATCCTGCTGAACTGGCTCGACAACATCCGCGATTGGTGTATCTCCCGGCAGCTCTGGTGGGGCCACCGCATTCCGATTTGGCACTGCGCGAATTGCAAGGAGATGGTCCCGGCCCTGGACGCGCGGGTCGAAATTGTGGAAGGTCACGCGCGCGCGGCCAGCATACCGACCCGATGCCCCGAATGCGGCGGAGCGAATCTCACGCAGGATCCCGACGTTCTGGATACCTGGTTCAGCTCCGGCCTGTGGCCTTTTTCGACGCTCGGTTGGCCCGTCGAAACCGAGGATATGCGGCAGTTTTACCCTACAAGCCTGCTCATCAGCGGCTATGACATCCTGTTCTTTTGGGACGCCCGCATGATCATGATGGGCATTCACCTCACCACCGATCCGCACCTGATCACGGGTGATGTTTCGCAGCGCATTCCCTTCCGGCGCCTGTACCTGCATTCGCTGGTGCGCACCGCGGAAGGCGCAAAAATGTCGAAGACGAAAGGCACCGGTGTCGATCCGTTGCAGCTGACCGAACAATACGGCACCGACGCCCTCCGTTACATGCTGGCCAGCATGGCCGCACCGGGCACTGACATCATTCTCAGCGAAGACCGCATCCGGAGTGCCCGCGCGTTCGCCAACAAGATCTGGAACGCAGCCCGCTTTCTGTTCGTGAACCTCGAAAAAATCGAGGCGCGCGGAATTTCCATCGAGGAAATAGCTGCTCCGCGGATCCGTGAACGCGCCCCCTATCACGTTCCCGAATCGGCTGCACTCGCGCACCGCTGGATGTTCTCCCGATTATCGTCCGTGGCGGCGCAGGTAAACGACGCGCTCGAAGACTTCCGTTTCCACGAAGCCTGCCAGACGATTTATCACTTTTTCTGGGGCGACTTTTGCGACTGGTATATCGAATGGCTCAAGCCGCAGCTCGCGGCCGAGGACCGGCGTCTGGCCCTCGCCGCATGGCGCAACATTTTTGCCGTGTTCGACGCGGCGCTTCGCCTGCTGCATCCCGTCATGCCCTTCCTCACCGAGGAGCTTTGGCATCGCTCGCCGCAGCAAGCCGGGGCGTCCAGGGTCTCGGCCGAAGCGCTGGCCTCGGCGGCGCTGGCCGAGGGCACCGGCAGCGCTGCTCTGGCGCTGCTGTCCATCGCGCTCGAACCCTATCCGCAGCCGGAGTCGGACTGGTCCGACGCCGCCGCGGAACGCGATATGGCCCTGCTCCAGGAGATCATCGTCTCGGCGCGGAACATTCGGGCCGAACTGAAAATCGATTCAAACCGCAAGGTCTCGGCGGATTTCTCCGCCTCCGACCCGAAACTGCGCAGCATGGTTCAGGCCAACCTCGAGCCCATCCTGCGCCTCGCCACGCTTTCCGCTCTGCACATGTCCGCCGAACGGCTGGACTCCTCCGACGGCGTTCTGCGTTCGACAGCGGCCTTCGATTTGCGCATCGTGCACGGAGAAGGCGTCGATAGACCTGCCGAAATCGAGCGCCTGAAGAGGGAAATCGAGCGCCTCGAGCGGGACATCGAAGCGAAAGAGAAGCGGCTCGCCGACGATTCTTTCCGCCGCAAGGCTCCTCCGGAAATCGTTCGGGGCGTCGAAACTACGGTCACCGAGCGCAGAAGCGAACTCGAGAGGCTTCGCAGTCGTCTCGAGCCAGAGTAAAGCCAGCCGGCAGGCGAACCCGCTTGCCGCGCGGATCAGCTGGCGGCGGATTCGACCGCGGCCAGTTCAGGAATTTCGATGTGAATCACGGTTCCCTGACCTTCCCGGCTGCGGATTTCCATTCTGTATTGGTCGCCGTAGAGAAGCCTTAGGCGCTCGTTGACGTTGCTGATGCCGATCCCGCCCCCGTAGACTTCGTTCAGGCGTTCGGGCGGAATTCCGATTCCGTTGTCTTCGATTTCCAAGGCCAGACGCCCGCCTTTGAGCTGGGCACGGACGTGAATCCGTCCGCCTTCCAGGCGGGGTGCCAGGCCGTGTTTGATGCAGTTTTCAATCATCGGCTGCAGCAGCATGCTGGGAACAAAGGCATCAAGCGCCGTGCTCTGGACTTCCTTGAAAAACTGCAGCTTATCGCGCCCAAATCGGATGACTTCGATGTTGAGATAATCGTCGATGAAATCGAGTTCCTCTCGAAGGGGCACGAAGGTTTCGTGCTTGCGCAATAATCGACGAAGAATATTCGACAACTTGAGCACGACGTCGCGAGCCATGTCGGGATCGATGCGAATCAGCGAGGAAACCGTGTTCAGCGTGTTGAAGAGAAAATGGGGGTTGATCTGGCTGGTCAGCGCGTCCATGCGCGCCTTGAGCAGCAGCTGCTGGTTCTGCTCGAGGTTCATTTCCGTCCGCGTATTGTTCCAGATCTTGATCAGAACTCCGACGCAGATGACCGAGGTCAGAACCAGCAGCAGCCGCAACCCCCAGTTTTGCGGGTAATCGGCAAGGAGCCAGGCCGGGTGGACCTCGATCAGACCGGCCAGCAAGACCCGGCCGGACTCAAAGGCGGCGCAGGCGAAGAGCGGCAGCATGGCCCAATTCGGTTGCCGATAGCGAACCAGCCTCCAAATCGATTGCGGGATGTTCAGAAACAGGAACGGCCCGAAACGCCAAATGTCCTCCTTCTCCGGCATGCTTTCGCGAACCACGCCAGCCAGCAGGCCCACTAGGGCGGCGACGGGGGCCGACAGCCACTCGTGCATGCCAAACGCGGGCAGGCTGATCAAAGCGCCGCCGAGCAGGCCGACCATTCGTCCGCCGAGCAACCCCATCAAAAACGATCCTTCCAGCATCAAATCGAAGAACTGGTAGTGGCCGAAGATGCGGAGAATGACCCCGGTCGCCAGGGGCGGAGTAAGAAACAGGAGCAGCATGGCCTTTTGCTCAGGTCCGCGATTTTCGGAAAAGAGCAGCTTGCGGAATGACTTGAAGCGAACCAGCAAAGCGGCCAGTGCCGCCGCCCAGCCCACTTTCAGCAGGAGCGTGAGAAGGAAATCCTTGAGCGTGGGGACCGTGTTCATGCCGTAGCCAGCTTCGAGAGCACCTCAGGCGCTAACTTAGCCAAAGCTCGCGACGATGTAAAGAAATGACAAATTGTGTAACCTCCGGGCGCGGAACCGGCTTGCTATAATGCCCACTTGAGCGGGCTCGAACCGAATGCCATGACCACAAAAAGGGTGAATGCGCGCGTGGCGGCGCGCGCAGAACTGCCGACTTCGTTCGGCAAATTCAATATTTATGCGATCCAAGGAGCCCGGCCAAGGGAGGAGGCCGTGGCCATTGTTCACGGTCACTTGACGCTCCTGAGGCCGGGCCAGGCGCCTCTGGTGCGCGTCCATTCGCAATGCCTGACCGGCGACACCTTTGCTTCCGAGCGCTGCGACTGCCGCGCCCAGCTCGAATTTGCGCTGCGCAAAATCGCCAAAGAGCCTCTCGGGCTCGTGCTGTACCTTCCACAGGAAGGCCGGGGGATCGGCCTGGTGAATAAGATCCGTGCCTACGAGCTGCAGGACGCCGGCCTCGATACGGTTGAGGCCAACCAAAAGCTCGGCTTCGCCGCCGATTCGCGCGATTACGAGTTCGCGGCCGAAGCGCTCAAGGCGCTGGGCGTCAGCGCCCTGCGGCTGCTCTCGAACAATCCCGATAAAGTCGAGCAGCTCGAACGGTCGGGCATTCGCGTGGTCGAGCGACTGCCCTGCCGGCCGCGCACGAGCCGGCGTTCGCGCTCATACCTGCTCACCAAGCGCGACAAGCTCGGGCATATCCTCTCGCGCCTCTAGCCCCCCACGGACAGCAGGTTCCCTTGCCCTGCCGGCATCGGGTGAAAGAACCAGGCCTTTGGCTTGCGGTCACATCGTGAGAACGACACGGAATTCCGCTTTGCCGCTCATCATGCGCGCGTAGGCCTGGCTCGCTTTTTCGAGCGGATAGGTTTCAATCATCGGGCGCACGCCGGTCAGCTCGGCAAAGCGCAGGGTGTCCTCGGCATCCGTCGGCGTCCCCGAAGCCCAGCCTTGAATGGTTCGACTTCCAGTGACGAGCTGGACCGGAGTGACCTGGATGGGATCAAAGGCCACACCCACCACGATGAGCTTGCCGTTCGGAGCCAGACCGTCGATCAACTCGGACATCGCCTTTGAGCTCGGGGCTGTGGCCAGAATCACTTGTGCCCCGCCAAGTTTCTGCAGCGCCCCAGCCGCGTTCGTGGCCTGGTTATCGATGTACACGCTCGCTCCAAGTTTTCTTGCGAGCGCCTCGTTTTCCGGCCCGCGCGCGATGGCCGCAACCTTGTAGCCAAACTTGTTCGCGAATTGAATCCCGAGGTGACCCAGACCGCCGAGGCCGAGCACCGCAACAAGATCCCCGGGCATGGCGCAGCTGTGCCGCAGTGCGTTGAACGTGGTGATTCCGGCGCAGAGGAGCGGCGCAGCTTCGGCGTCGCGTAGAGTTTCCGGCATCGCCGTCAGCGCCTCGACAGGAGCCAACATGTATTGCTGATATCCGCCGTCATAGCTGATGCCCGCTATTTTCAGGTTCTGGCAGTTGCCAAAGTCTCCTCGCCGACAGGCCAGACAAGTGCCATCGTGGCCGCCGTGCCAGCCGACACCGACGCGCTGCCCCTTTTTCCACACGGAAATACCCCCGCCCAGCTCATCGATCGTGCCGGAAATTTCGTGTCCGGGAACACGGGGATACTCGATCCCCGGCCAGGAACCTTCTTTGGTGAACGCGTCGCTGTGGCAGACACCACAGGCCTCGACCTTGACGCGCACCTGGCCTGCAGCCGGCTTGGGAATCTCCCGCTCGACGATCTCGAAATCTGCTCCCGCCTTGGGGATCAATGCTACCCGCATCGGCGCTACTGCGACTCTTGTAGTTGCCATGATTGTCCTCCGCACGAGCCCTGGGGGCCCAGCCTAGGTTGGATGTCGGGCGGCCGGGAAAGGGGTCATAGGAACCGCGACTTTTTGGTCGGGGTGGGATGGCGCGAAGAGGAGGCGGGATGCCCGGCTATCCGCCACCGACAAACTGCACAATCTCGAAACTATCGCTCGCGTGGACCAGAGTTTCTGACCAGGCCGCGCGCGGGAGGATGTCGAGATTGCGCTCGACCGCGATGCGGCCCGCGGCCAGGCCGAGATGCTCGAGCAGACCGGTTACGGTCAGGCCATCGGGAACTTCACGGCCTTCGCCGTTGACGGTAACTCTCATGACGGTGAATTGGTCAGCGGCTTCGGATTCGACCGAATAACGAATCGAAGGTCCTCCACACCCGCTTCGGCCTTCGCGCGGATGACCAGGGCGAGCCCGCCCTTTCCGAGTCTGGGCATGGGGAAGAGGATTTGCGCACGTCCTTGAGCGTCCGTGGTTCCAGCGTGGCACGCTTCGTCGAGCGAGCCCTCGATCAGCGCTTCTACCTGAGCGCCGCGTTCGGGTTGCTGATCGGACCTGCGCAGAATCTCTACATTCAATGAGATCGTTCCCGCCGTGAGCCAGGATTCAGGGTTGAGCAGCTGGACCTGAATGCCCGTCGACGCCTCTGGCACGGTGCGTTTCTCGCCATTCGGCTCAACCGGCGCCGCCGGATCCGCGCCGATTCGCCCGGAGCGAAGATCTTCGATGACCGTCTTATGCTGCTGTTGCACGCGCTCGTGCAAGGCATCGTGACTAAACTCGGCCGAATCCCTGAAGTCGCTGTAGTTGGAGCTTCGCCGATGAAGCACGCGACCGCTGTGATACACCATGGTATCGATCACAGGCCGGCTCGGGCCGCGATCCTCGGTCTGGACGTGGAAGACGCGCTCGCCGACGCGTATATCGGTGTTGAATCCCGAACTCATCCGTCATCCCGCTAGTGCCACGGAACAGCATATCGTGAATTTTGGGAGTTTATTTGACCGATGTGAGCTGGCGCCGCTATTATATCAACTTCGCGGGTGCGCTCGGCCGCTTGCGCGCTCCGACGCAGCCACCATGGAAACAAGCTACGTCGATTCTTACGCTCCGCTTCTGCTGATGTTCCTGCTTGCGTGCGGCCTTTCCGGGGCATTGATCGTTGTTTCCGCGATCGTGGGCCGGCATAAACGGACGCGCGAGAAGGACCAACCCTACGAATGCGGCATCCGCCCCACGGGGGATGCGCGCGAACCGATTTCCGTACATTTCTACATGGTGGCGCTGGTTTTCGTACTGTTCGACATCGAAGCCATCTTTCTCTATCCCTGGGCCCTCGTCTACCACGAACTGCGGCTGTTCGGGTTTGTCGAGATGGTGCTCTACATTATAATTTTGTTGACCGGTTACGTATTCCTCTGGAAGAAGGGCGCGCTCGACTGGGATCATTGAAGCTCCGCGCCCTGAAGGAATCAATTCCTAGTGGAAGCACAGGAGCTCAGCAAACATCCGGCAGTAAATAAACTGAGAGAATGGAACCGATCCGCCGTTGCTGAGGTGATTGAGTTTAGAGGTGAAACGACGGTCGTGGTGCCCCGGCAGCACCTTTTGGGGGCCGCTGAATATCTCGCCTCGGAACGCTCGCTGCGGTTCACCTTTCTCTCCGACATCAGCGCCGTGGATCGTTTCCCCCTCGAACCGCGCTTCGAAGTGAATTACCACCTTGTGTCGATCGATCAGCGCGCGAGATTGCGATTGAAGGTGAAGCTATCGGGCGCCGACCCCGTCGTTCACTCCGTGACGCCCGTGTGGCCGACAGCGAACTGGCACGAGCGCGAGGGTTACGACCTGTTTGGAATCCAGTTCGAAGGTCATCCTGACCTTCGCCGCATCCTGATGCCCGATGACTGGGAAGGCCACCCGCTGCGCAAGGACTATCCGATGGAGGGATACCGTTGAAACCCGCGCTAACAGGCAACCCCTCCGCCGCAGTGGCCGCCGCTACGGAGTCCATCCGGCCCCCGCAAAGAATGGTCCTGAACATGGGGCCGCAGCACCCGTCAACGCACGGCGTGCTGCGCATCGTTTTGGAGCTGGATGGTGAAATCGTGTTCAAGGCCGAGCCGGTCATCGGCTATCTGCACACGGGAATCGAGAAAAACTGCGAGGCGAAAACCTACTCCCAGGCGATCACCCTTACCGACCGCATCGATTATCTCGCGCCGCTTTCGAACAATCTCGGCTATTGCCTGGCGGTCGAGAAGCTGCTCGGCCTCGAGGTGCCTAAGCGCGCGCAGTATATCCGCGTTTTGCTGACCGAGCTGACGCGCATCGCCTCGCACCTGGTGTGGCTGGGAACGCATGCCATCGATCTCGGCGCCATGTCCGTCTTCCTCTACAGTTTCCGCGAACGTGAAGAAATCCTGAAGATCTTTGAGTATGTCTCCGGGCAGCGCATGATGACGAGCTATTTCCGCATCGGCGGGCTGGCGCTCGAACCGCCGCCCGGCTGGCTCGACAACGTGCGCCGCGTGATGGGCACCCTGCCCGGACATATCGCCGAATACGAAGATCTGTTGACGAACAATCGCATTTGGATCGGACGCACCAAAGGCATCGGTGTGCTGAC
>Ga0187783_10000951_pt1 | contig 21270 bp, 19 predicted proteins | sample 1015_SJ02_MP02_2_FD_132471 | JGI IMG/M metagenome (GOLD analysis project Ga0187783, IMG submission 132471) | Tropical peat soil microbial communities from peatlands in Department of Meta, Colombia - 1015_SJ02_MP02_20_MG | ecosystem: Environmental > Terrestrial > Soil > Wetlands > Peat | place...
ATTTTCACGGCCGCCCCATGATCGCCTATACGATTGAAGCTGCGCACCGCAGCGGGTGCTTCGATCGCGTCGTCGTCTCGACAGAAGATGCCGAGATCGTCGAGGTCGCGCACCGATTTGGCGCCGAGATCGACCAGCGTCCGGCCAGATTCGCCACGGATGAGGCGCGGGTGACTGATTTATGCCTGGATCTGCTGGATCGCGAGCGACGCGCGGGCCGAAAATGGGACGTCATGGCATGTCTCTATGCCACTGCGCCGATGCGAACGGCTGACGATATTCGCGCGACCGTCGCGCTGCTTGATCCCGGTCGTTGTGACTTCGCAATGGCGGTTACGCGCTATCCGTTGCCGCCGCACCAGGCGCTGAAGCAGGGCGATGACGGCATGCTTTCGCCAATGTGGCCGGAGTTGATTGCGCTCCGTGCGAGCGAACTGCCGGAGCTTCTGGTAGATAATGGCAGCACCTACGTTGTCGATGTTCCCGCTTTCGAACGTCATCGGACATTCTACGGACCGATACTGCGTGGCCATGAGATGCCACGCGATAGGTCGATCGATATCGACACCCGCGCGGACTTCGAGCATGCGCTTAGGATTATCGGTGACCGAGGCAGGAACGTCATCTGATCGGCCCTTGCGGCGCAAGAATTGAAAGTGTTGCTCGAAACTGCGATCGAAACAAAGGATCTGATCCTGCGTTCCCTTGACGCCAGTCACGCGCATGGGCCCTATGAAGCCTGGATGCGCGATCCTGCGGTCAACCGTTTTCTTGAGGTGCGATTTGGTCCGCCTGACGCGACCGCGCTTGAGACCTACATCATGAAACTTAACGCTAGCGATGACAATATGCTGCTTGGCTTATTTCCAAAATCCGGACCGAACCGTCATATCGGCAATATCAAGCTCGGCCCGATCAACAAGCACCATCGCTCTGCACCGATTGGTATTGCGATCGGAGCTGTTGAATTCTGGGGCAAGGGGCTGGCGACACAAGCCATTCAGGCGCTCGCGAATTACGCATTCTCCATTCTGGGACTCGAACGCCTCGAGGCCGGCTTTTATGCCGCCAATGAACCCTCCCAACGTGCATTCCGGCGCGCCGGCTTCATCGAAGAAGGTCGCCGGCGTGGGGCACGTCTGTGCGGCGGCGCAAGAATGGACGAGATCATAATGGGTCGCTTAGCGGCAACCAGATCCGTTCAAGCGCAAGGATAATCCGATGAGATATTGTAGCCGCTGTCTGCTTCCCGAGACCGCCGAGTCGCTTACCTTCGATGAGCAGGGCGTATGCTCGGTCTGTCGGCAGATCGAATATAAGCACACGCAGATCGATTGGGCCGAGCGGGGGCGGGCGCTCGACGAGATCCTCGATCGTCACCGCGGCAAGCAGCAATATGACTGCATCGTGCCGTTTTCGGGCGGCAAAGATTCGACTTTCACGTTGTGGTACCTCGTCAAGGTCAAGAAGCTCAGGCCCCTGGTGGTGCGCTTCGATCACGGCTTCCTTCGCAAGACCGTGCAGGAGAACAGCGTGCGGACATTTCGCACTCTGGGCGTGGATACCTTGCATTTCACCCCCAATTGGCAGGTGGTGCGCAAGCTGATGTTCGAATCGCTGCGCCGTCGCGGCGATTTTTGTTGGCACTGCCACACCGGCATCTTCTCCTATCCCATGTGGGTTTCGATCTGGCAGAAAATTCCGCTGATCATCTGGGGCGAGCCGACCGCCGAATACGCCTCGTTTTATCGTTACGACGAGGAGGAGGAGGTCGACGAGCGCCGCTTCAATGCTTTCGTCAATCTCGGCATCAATGCTGAAGACATGCTCGGCATGCTGGACAACACGATTTCCGATTACCCGGTCACCGAGCGCGATCTGTTGCCCTACACCTATCCGCCGGCCGAGCAGTTGCGCGGCGTGCGTTCCTTTCTGCTCGGCTCCTATCTTCCCTGGGATGTTAAAAAGCAGGTCGAGGCGATCAAACGTGAACTCGACTGGCGCGGCGATCAGGTCGAGGGCGTGCCGCCCGAATACGACTACGAGAAGATCGAATGCTTCATGCAGGGCGTACGCGATTACATCAAATATCTGAAGCGCGGTTTCGGCCGTACCACGCATTTGGTTTCAATCGACATTCGTAACAACCGCAAGACCCGTGAAGAAGGCGAGCAATTGGTCGCCGAATATGACGGCCGCCGGCCCGCCGCGCTCGATCTATTCCTCGATTATCTCGGTTTGAACGAGGAGGAATTCCTGAAATTGATCGGGCCGCACGTGGTCGCGCCGCATGTCATGCCGTCCTGCGAGACCTGCCAACGGAATCGCACCAACTGGGTGCCGGGTGATTTCGAATCGTGGACGCGCGTAGTCGGCGATCCAGCCCAGGACAAGGCCGTCATCCGCTGAATTGTTGCGAGTATGCAGGTCGCGATTGTCGACTACGGTGCCGGCAACATCGAATCGGTGCGCAATGCATTGTTTACGGCCGGCGCGCAACCGGTCGTCACACGCGAGCCGGAAGCCGTGCTCGCCGCGGACCGCCTGGTGCTTCCGGGTGTGGGCGCCGCGGGACCCGCGGCCCGTCGCCTCATCGAAACCGGATTGAACGAGGCGCTGGTTGAAGCCGTGCGCCGCCGGGCACGGCCGATGCTTGGCATCTGCCTCGGCATGGAGCTCCTGGCGGAACAGTTGCTGGAGTTCGGCAAGCATCGCGGCCTGGCTTGGTTGCCGGGCGAGGTCGTGCATCTGCGCGACGTGGGCGTGACGGCGGCCCGTGTTCCCCATATGGGCTGGAACACGATCGAACCGGTCGGCCCGGCTACGCGGTTTTTTCAGGCGCCCGAACGAATGCGGACGTTCTACTTTTGTCACTCCTATACGCTTGTCACTTCCGCCGTGGCGGCGGTTGCGGCGCGCACGAGCTACGAGGCGTCCTTGGTGGCGGCGGTCTTCGACGGCACGGTCTTGGCGACCCAGTTCCATCCGGAGAAGTCGCAGCAGAACGGCCAGAAGCTGATCCGCGCTTTCCTGGATTGGGCGCCCTAGCCTGGCCGGGAACTGGCGCCGTGCTTAAGAGAGTCATTCCGAGTCTGCTGCTGCGCAATGGCCGTTTGGTTAAAGGTGTGACTTACGACCGGCACCGCGACGCCGGCCGTCCCGAGACAACCGCGCGAGCACACAATGCTCAGGGCGCCGACGAGCTTCTGTTATTGGATATCGATGCCGGGCGGGAAGGACGCGAACCGGATCTGGCGACGATCGCCGCGGTGGCGCGCGCCTGTTTCATGCCGTTGACGGTCGGCGGCGGCATCCGCACGCTCGAAACGGCGCATCGCTGCATGGAGGCGGGAGCCGACAAAATTTGCCTTACGTCTACGGCGCTGGACGATCCGAGTTTGATCGGGCGCCTGGCTCGGATGTTCGGCGCCCAGGCCATCGTTCTCGGCGTTGATGTGATCACGACAAACCGCAGACGGCTGCTCTACGATCATCGCGCGCGGCGCGCCGTGGAAGGCATTGAGTGGGACGAATGGCTCAAGCGCGGCGTGAGTGAAGGCGCCGGCGAGGTGCGGATCATGGCGGTGGATCGCGAAGGTACCCGCACCGGGCTTGATCTCGCGCTTCTGACGGATGCATCCGCATTGGTGGACGTGCCGATCATAATCGAAGGCGGCGCCGGCTCGCTGGACCAGGTCGCCGCCGCCATGAGGGGAGGTGCGGACGCCGTCGCGCTCGGCACGATGCTCGTGTTCTCCGACAACAATATTCACAAGGTGAAGAGTTTCCTCAAGAACGCTGGTCTGGAGATCCGCCTCTGATCTGTGGACACAAAGTCGCCGTCGTAGATTACGGACTCGCCAATATTCGCTCGGTGGTCAATGCGCTGAGCTGTTTCGACGTCGACGTAAGCGTCGTTGAGAGCGGCGCCAAACTGGCCGACGCGGGCCGCATCGTTCTTCCCGGCGTCGGCTCTTTCGACGCCGGAATGTGCGGTCTTGCCGAGCGCGGTCACCTTGAAGCGCTTCGCAACCGCGTACTCGATGCAGGGGTACCCTATCTCGGCATCTGTCTCGGCATGCAGTTCTTGTTTGAAGGCAGTGCCGAGGGATCGCTCGCCGGGCTCGGATGGCTGAAAGGAAGGGTCGAGCGCTTTGTGTCCGGTCCCGGACACCCGAAAGTTCCGCACGTCGGCTGGAATGAAGTCGACATTGCGCCGTCGTCGTCACTCATGGCTGGGCTGGAATCGCCAACCGACTTCTATTTCGTCCACAGCTATTATGCCCCTTTGGCCGCGACGGAAACCGTCGCGGTCGGCACTTGCGACTACGGGGTGCGTTTTTGCGCCGCGCTTGAGCGCGACAACATCGCCGCCGTTCAGTTTCATCCTGAAAAGTCGCAACTTGGCGGCATGAAACTTTTCCAGACATTCCTGAATCCGGGCCAATGAGCATCGTTCAGAAGCATCGCCTGATCGCGAGCCTCTTGGTTTACAACGGCGACGTGGTTCAGACCCGCCGCTTTCGGCCAACCAACAATGTCGGCAGTGCATTTACCGCGGTCGATTTCTTCAATGGCTGGACGGTCGACGAGATCATCGTGCTTGAGATCTCGAAAGACGACGCCCATCTCGATCGTTTCGAAACCATCGTCGAAGGATTATCGCGGCGATGCTTCGTGCCGCTGACGGTGGGCGGCAAAATTCGGGATCTCGATCGGGTCCAAACCTATACGCGTGCCGGTGCCGACAAGGTGGCGCTGAATACCGCGGCGCTACAGAGACCCACGCTGATCACCGAGATCGCCGGCCGCTACGGCAGCCAATGCGTGGTGGTTTCAATCGATGCCCGACGCAATCCGCTGATGCCGTCGGGTTACGAGGCGGTCGGCGATCGAGGCCGCGTTCCCAGCGGTCGCGACGCGCGTGCTTGGGCCGAAGACGTGGTGCGGCTCGGGGCGGGCGAAATCCTGCTCAATGAGATCGAGCATGACGGGGACAAGCGGGGCTATGACCTTGGGCTTGTCAGATTGATCAGCGATGCCGTCGATATCCCCGTCGTCGCCTTTGGCGGCGTAGCGAATTGGGACCATTTTGTCGAAGGCGTGCGGCTGGGACATGCTCATGCCGTCGCCGCGGGCAACATCTTCCACTACACCGAACACAGCACCAAAAAGGCGAAAGAATTTATGACTGCCGCGGGCTTGCCCGTCAGAGGCACGACCTTCTACAAGGTGGCGATGCCCCGCCGCCCGAGCTACAAGCCCTTCTGAAGAAAGAAACGATGGAATACTGCAAGCGCTGTGTCTATCCGGCCAATGCCAAGCCCGGAATAATTATCGACGAGGATGGAGTTTGCTCCGGTTGCCGCTCGTTCGAGGCCAAAACGGTTTTCCTCGATCAGGTTGATTGGCCCGGCCGCGAACGCAAGCTGCGTGAGCTGCTTGATGAATACAAGTCTCAACAGCGCGCCAAGGGCAATCCCTTCGATTGCATCATTCCGGTCTCCGGCGGCAAGGACAGCCACTTCCAGGTCTATACCATCAAGCGGCGCTACGGACTGAACCCGCTGCTGGTAAGCTACAATCATACTTTCAATACGCCGCTCGGTATCCGCAATCTGACCAACCTGGTGGAGAAGCTCGACTGCAATCTCGTGCGTTTCACCACGGCGCCGGGCTCAGCCATCCGCATCGCCAAATACATGCTCGAGAAGGTCGGCGACGTGACGTGGCACTATCACGCCGGCATCATGACATTTCCGATCCGTGCCGCCGTGCAATACGACGTTCCGCTCATAGTATGGGGTGAAGAGGGCTTTTCCGAGCTCGTCGGCATGTACAATCTGGACGATTTCGTCGAGTTCACCAAAAAGAAGCGGCAGGAACATTCGATGCGCGGTTTTGAGCCGGAGGATCTGTTGCTCGAGCCCGAGTCGGGGCTGACGCGTTATGATTTTGCCCCTTTCTTCTATCCAAGCGATGAGGATATCGAGCGCGTTGGCGTGCGCGGCATCTATCTCAGCAATTACCTGCCGTGGGACGGTCGTAGCCAGACCGAATTCGTCATCAAAGAGCTTGGTTTTGAATCGGCACAGTCACGCGAACGCACTTTCAATATCTACGCCAAAACCGACGACATCCACGCCAATGGGCTGCACGATTATTTGAAGTTCCTCAAATTCGGCTACGGGCGAGCGACCGACGATGCGGCGAATGAAATTCGTCATGGCCGCATGAGCCGCGAGCAAGGCATCGATATGGTCATGGAATATGATCACGTGCGGCCCTATGACATGGACTTGTTTCTCGACAAAGCCGGAATGTCGGAAAACGAATTGATGGCGGTGATCGAGCCGATGCGCGACCCGGCCATTTGGTCACGGCAGAATGGCGCCTGGATCCGCCTTGACCATGTCGGCAATCATCTGAGGGATGCCGGCGTCGAAGGCGCACACCTGAAGCAAATTCAAAACTGGCGACCGTTCGAACCTACGCCCTTGAGCGCGGCAGCACGCTCCCAACAAGACGGCAAGCAAACGGACTACGTCATCCTTTAATCAAGGCAATGCAGACCGGCGCTCTTATGAACGAAAGAGCAGTGAAGCAGTTTTGGGACGACCAAGCCGAGGCTTTTAAGGACTCCGACTTAGCGACTGCCCCCGATCATTATTATCGGGAAATGGAGATCACCCGGATAATGGCGCATCTCTCCAATGGCCACACTATCCTCGATGTCGGTTGCGGAAACGGCTATTCGACGTTGCGCTTTGCAGCGGCAGTGCCTTCATCAAGAATAGTGGGCGTCGATTATTCCGAGCCGATGATCCGATACGCAAATGCCGCACTGGCTAAGCGCGCCGATATTGAGAGCCGAACGGCATTTGTTGTCGGCAATGTACTCTCGCTTTCGAGTAATTTAGCGATTAACAAGGAGAAATTCGACACCGTCGTCTCGGAGCGATGCCTGATTAATTTACAGAATTGGGGAGAGCAGCGCGCAGCGCTTTTGCAAATGAGGCAGGTGCTGAAGCCCGGCGGCCGCATTATTCTGACCGAGAATACTCAAGAGGGGCTTGCAAGCCTGAACGCGTTGCGCGCTCAATTCGACCTGCCTACGATCGGAGTACGCTGGCACAATAATTATCTACCGCAACAGGAGCTCGAGAAGTTTTTGTCGGAACATTTCACAATCGAAGCGATCGAGAACATCGGAAATCTATATTACATCATCTCGCGCGTCGTTTACGCCAAGCTGGCCGCGCTCGAGGGGAAGGAGCCGGAATATTTTCATCCCATCAACAAGATTGCCGCGCAGCTTCCATCGCTTCCCGATTACCAATATTCGCCGAATTTTATCTATGTTCTGCGCCTCGGGAAGAACGCCTAGCGGCGGTCAGGGGCGATAGGGGTGAAAAGCGCGGTTCTATGATTTCGGAAGTCGGCATCGCTGGACGGCCGATCGGCGAAGCACACTCACCTTATGTGGTCGCCGAATTGTCGGGCAACCACAACGGTGATCTCGACCGCGCGTTTGCCATCATGGAAGAGGCGGCGCTCGCCGGCGTTGATGCCGTCAAGTTGCAGACTTATACCGCCGACACCCTGACGATCGACTGCAAGACGCCAGATTTCGTGATCAAAGGCGGCTTATGGGACGGGCGCACGCTTTATGACCTCTATCAGGAAGCGGCAACACCGTGGGAATGGCACGACGCACTGTTTGCGAAAGGGCGCGAACTGGGCGTGACGGTGTTTTCCACACCGTTCGACGACAGTGCAGTCGATTTTCTCGAGACTATGGGGACTCCGGCCTATAAAATCGCGTCGTTCGAATTGCTCGATCTGCCGTTGCTTCGCAAAGTGGCATCAACCGGCAGGCCGGTTATCGCTTCGACGGGAATGGCGACGCAGGAGGAAATCGCGCTGGCGATGGACACCTTGCGCGGCGCGGGCTGCAGCGAGCTTGTTCTGCTCCACTGTATCAGCGGTTATCCGACGCCCGTCGAACAATCAAACCTCCGACGGATTCCGCGTCTGGCCGCCGAATTTGGCTGTCCGATTGGACTTTCGGATCACACCCTCGGAACCGAGGTCGCAATCGCTTCCGTTGCCGTCGGCGCTTGTCTCATCGAGAAGCACTTCACGCTCCGACGCGCCGATGGCGGCCCGGACGCGGCATTCTCCCTTGAGCCGCAGGAACTGGCCGCGCTGGTGCGCGGCGCACGCGCGGCGTTTGCGGCCCTAGGAACGGGTGAAGCGACGCGCGCCGCGGTCGAGGAAGGCAACAAAGCGTTCCGTCGTTCGATCTACGCGATCCGCGACATCGCGCCCGGCGAGCGTTTCAGTCGCGAGAATATCCGCATCATCCGGCCGGGCTTCGGGCTTGAGCCGAAATATTTCGATGTGCTGCTGTCGCGCAAGGCAAGCTGCGGCATCGCGCGCGGAACGGCGCTCGACTGGTCACTGGTGAGCGGCGGCGCAACTTCCAGACCCGCGATCTAACTCTGGACGACATTTTCGGCTTCACGGCGTTGAAGAAGGGCCCACGATGAACGACGCTTCGCGGATTGTCTCGGACAGCGTAACCACGCGGTCGTCCACGCTGTCGCATCCGCATGCCTATAAGATCGCCCTTTACGGCTTCGGCTCGCAACCGATCGTCCATCGCCACCTCATCGATCTCGCCGCCCGGCAGAAACTGCCGCTGAGCTGGTGCGCGATCCTCAACACGCCACACTACCGGCAGATCATCGGCGAGGTTATTCCCGTTGGCGAGATTTTGGACGTGTTTCGCGCTCTGCCGCGGGTGCCGGTGGGCGGCGATCTTTCCTGCCTGTCGCGCTATCCGGGAAGCCTGGCCGAAGACCTCGGGGCACAAAAGTGGACCTTGAGGAGACGCAGCGGACGGTGGCTTTTGGACCGGGCGATCGATCACTACAAGCTGTACAAGGCATTTTTGGTCGAGCGCGGCGCGACGCATCTGATGATGTCGACCATCGAAACGCCTGAGGAAAAAATCGCGGCGGCGGCAGCGCAAGAACTCGGGCTCGGCGTGATCGCACCGGTTGATATGAGAAGCATTACCGGGACCTATTTTTCGACGGATTGTTACGAAACCCCGCCGGCTTACGCCGCCGCCAACGCCGAAAGCCGCGCCAAGGCCGCCGAGTTCATTGATCGCTTTCGTAAAAGCCCCACGCTGGCCCGGGCGCTGCCGCCGGAGATCGCCGCGATCACGGACCGCACAACGTTGCCCGCCTATCTGCCGTCGCTGTGGCGCCGCGCCGTACGCTTTGCGAAAATCGCAATGGAGCGGCCGGATATTTTCGACGCGGAACTGGTGCGCATCGCGCTGATGGCCTATGGTACGCCGGTTCGCAAAATCGTGCGCGGCACGCGCAAGCGCCGGAACGCGAGGCAATACGATATTGCCGATGTTGAATCGCTGCCGCAGCGCTTCGTCTTCTACCCGCTGCATCTGACGCCCGAGTCGGCGATCAATACACCCGCGCCTTATTTTGTCGATCAAATGCGGCTCATCGACCTGCTGCGGTTCGCCATGCCGAGCGATCATCTGCTGGCCGTGAAAGAGCATCCGACCTGCCTCGAATTTCGTCCGACTAGTTTCATGCGCGACCTGCGCAAGCTGCCCGGCGTTGTTGTCGTCAAACCCTCGATCCCCGCCACCGAAGTGATCAAGCACGCCGCGTTGACGGTCACCGTGACCGGGACCGCGACACTCGAAGCATTCCTTCTCGGCCGGCCGGCGATGGCGCTGGGCGGCGGTCTTCCGGCCGCGGCGACCAGCCGCGTGTCCACAATCGCCAGTCTTCGCGACGAGATCAGATGCGCGATCGACAAGCCGCCGTCGGACGAATTCGTGACGGAGCAAATCGCAAAACTCATGAGCGTACGCTACCCGTTCTCGTTCGATCAGCCGCATCATCCGGGAGAGCCAATGCTGCGCCTGCATAACGTGCAGGGCTTTCTGTCCGCGCTGATGGATCACCTCGAACGCGAGCGCAGCTTGCAGCCGGCCAAGACGCGTTCGATTGCATGATGCATCGCTTCCTGGTGTCGGTCCGGCATAAAGCGGTCGCTCGCCTGTCATGACGGCGCTAGCCATTTTATCCACCGGCCTCGCACACCTTCAAGCTTTGGAGGCGGAAAGCATTTACATCATGCGCGAGGTAGTGGCGCAGTTTCGCAATCCCGTCATGCTGTACTCGATCGGCAAGGATTCATCGGTCATGCTCCACCTTGCCATGAAGGCGTTCTGGCCAGCCAAACCGCCGTTTCCGCTCCTGCATGTCGACACGACCTGGAAGTTCAAGGAGATGATCGCGTTCCGCGACCGCCGCGCCGCCGAGCTTGGGGTCGAGCTTATCGTCCATATCAACGAGGACGGGTTGCGCGCTGGCATCGGGCCGTTCAGTCATGGCTCCGCCGTCCACACCGATGTGATGAAGACCGCGGCGCTGAAGCAGGTGCTCGAGCGGCACGGCTTCGATGTGGCGTTCGGCGGCGCCCGGCGCGACGAGGAGAAGAGCCGCGCCAAGGAGCGCATCTTCTCGTTCCGCACCGCGACCCACCGCTGGGACCCGAAAAACCAGCGCCCGGAATTGTGGAAGCTTTACAACGGGCGCATCAACAAAGGCGAGAGCGTCCGGGCCTTTCCGTTATCGAATTGGACCGAACTCGACATCTGGCAATACATCGCCGCCGAGAATATTCCGGTCGTGCCGCTTTACTTCGCCAAGGAGCGTCCGATCGTCGTCCGTGACGGCGCCCTGATCATGGTCGACGACGCGCGCATGCCGCTCAATCCGGGCGAACAGCCGGTCATGAAATCGGTTCGCTTCCGTACGCTCGGCTGTTATCCGCTCACCGGCGCGGTCGAAAGCCGGGCGCGCACGGTCGCCGAGATCGTCAACGAGACGGAAACCAGCACGACCAGCGAGCGCGTAAGCCGCGTCATCGACCACGATCAAGCGGCTTCGATGGAAAAGAAAAAGCGGGAAGGCTATTTCTGATGCACAACACGGTCGCGAGATCCGCCGATGTCGCGCAGGCGGTAGTGCCGCCCTCGGGAAAGAAGCTACTGCGCTTTTTGACCTGCGGGTCCGTCGACGACGGCAAATCAACGCTGATCGGCCGTTTGCTGTACGATTGCCGGCTGTTGTTCGAGGATCACCTTGCCGCTCTGGCGGCCGACAGCGCGCGCTTCGGCACCACCGGCACCGCTCTCGATCTGGCGCTCCTGGTCGATGGACTGCAGGCGGAGCGAGAACAGGGCATCACCATCGACGTGGCCTATCGCTATTTCGCCACGCCGCGGCGCAAATTCATCGTCGCCGATACGCCCGGCCACGAGCAATACACGCGCAACATGGTGACCGGCGCATCGACTGCCGAACTTGCCGTGCTGTTGATCGACGCGCGCAAGGGGCTTCTGCCGCAAACCCGGCGGCACAGTCATATTGTCGCGCTGCTCGGCATTCGCGACGTCGCCGTGGTCGTCAACAAGATGGACGCGGTCGGCTGGAACAGAGCGGAATTCGAGCGCATCAGCAGCGAATATCGCGCGCTTGCATCCGGCCTCGGATTTACGCAGGTGCTGTGCATCCCCGCTTCCGCATTGCATGGCGACAATGTCACGCGGCGAAGCGACGCCATGCGCTGGTACGACGGACCGACGCTGCTTGAGCACCTTGAGACCGTTGAAGTTGCCGCAGCCGTCGCCGGGCAGCCGTTTCGCATGCCGGTGCAATGGGTCAATCGGCCGGATTCGGACTTCCGCGGCTATTGCGGGACCGTTGTCTCGGGAACCATACGACCCGGCGACGCTCTCGCGGTCTTGCCCGGCGGCGCCAGCGTGAGCGTCGCACGCATCGTCACGCACGACGGCGAGTTGGCGGAAGCGGCAGCCGGCCAAGCCGTCACCCTGACGCTTGCCGAAGAGGTCGACATCAGCCGCGGCGATGTCCTCGGCGCACCGGATGCGCGCCCCGCCGTCGCCGATCAATTCTCGGCACATGTGATCTGGATGAGCAAGCAACCGATGCTGCCGGGGCGGTCCTATCTTCTGCAGATCGGCACCGCCTTAGTGCCCGCGCAAGTGACCGAACTCAAGCACAAGGTCAGCATCGATACGCTCGAGCGGATCGCCGCCAAGCACCTCGATCTCAACGAGATCGGGCTGTGCAATGTCATGGTCGACCGCGCCATCGCCTTCGATCCCTACGCCGAGAACCGCGACATGGGCGCGTTCATCCTGATCGACCGCATAAGCAACGCCACGGTAGCCTGCGGCATGATCGACTTTCCACTGCGCCGCGCCACCAACATTCACTGGCAGACGCTGAAAATCGACAAGCGCGCGCGCGCGACGCTGAAGGATCAGAAGCCATGCATTCTGTGGCTCACCGGACTATCGGGGGCGGGAAAATCGACCATTGCCAATCTGGTCGAGCAATTGCTGCATGAGCGCGGCCGCCATACCGTGCTGCTCGACGGCGACAACATCCGGCACGGGCTCAACCGCGATCTCGGCTTTACCGATGATGACCGCGTCGAGAATATCCGCCGCGTCGCCGAAGTGGCGAAGTTGATGGTGGAAGCCGGACTGATCGTCATTGTCAGTTTCATTTCGCCGTTCCGCAGCGAGCGCCGCATGGCGCGCTCGCTCGTCGGTGACGACGAATTCATCGAGATTTATGTCAATACGCCGTTGGAAATTTGCGAGGCGCGCGATCCGAAGGGGCTTTACAAGCTCGCGCGCGCCGGCAAGCTGCCAAACCTCACCGGCGTCGGCAGCGCGTATGAGCCGCCGGAATGGCCGGAGCTCGTGCTTGCGGCGGGAACGCAGCCGGCGGAATTTCTCGCCGAGGAAGTTTTGGCTGCGCTCAGACAGCGCGGAATCATCTGAAAGTCGCGATCAGGTGCGCCCGACGACAACCTTGGCGAGTTGCCGCGCCGCTAGATACGGGCGTCCGAGCACTGCAAAGCGCAGATTCTTGGTGCGGTATCTCCAATAGATCCGCTGGGTATTTATCCGCGGCGTCTCCACCGCCGCCGGGCGTGCCGCAATATAGATGTCGCCGCCGATGGTGCGCGTCAGAATGGGCGCAAGGCCGGCCAGCGCCAGTGCGTAGCCCATCGATGGCCCGCAGGGATAGAAGGTGTTGGCATAGCTCGGACCGCTTTGGGCGTGCGCGGCGAGAAAATCGGATATGACGACTGCGAATAGGCCGTCCTCGGTAAGCTGGGTGCGAACACGCCGCAGAAACGCCATCGGCTCGGTGATGAAATAAATGGCATGCGAGATCTGGATCAGCTGATAGCGGCTCGCGAGCGGCTCGTCCTCGAATCGGCCGATCCTGACACGCAATTCCTGCTTGTCATGGAACGGCTTGGTGCTGGCGTCGAGATCGATGCCTTCTGCATCCCAGCCGCAATCCCTGAATTTGCGAACGGTTTCTCCGAGTCCGCAAGCGATGTCGAGAAAGCGCCCGGGCGATCCGCGATGAAGCGGCGCAAATACCTTGTAGGCCAAATCGGCGCCGGCACGGCCCATCGCCAGCCGCCGCTGCCACACCGCTTGCGCGGCTTTCTCGCCATCTTCGACACGCCGGTCGGCTTGCCAATGCCGATTAAGTACCTCGGCTAACGGTGGCGTTGACGGATAGCCGTTGCCGCACTGCTTGCACAGCCGCCACGAATACGGCCGCGTATCGCCGGCTTCCGCGCGCCAGGCGGCAATGGCCGGCTCTAGCGTCGCCGCAATAGGCCAGCCGGCGCTGGATTCGCAAATGGGACAATTCACTGCAGCGTGCTCTCGGGTCGTGTCAGCGCATGAGAACTCGCCGCGTTCTAAGACAGGAACGCGGACCAGGAAAGCTTAGATGATGCAGCCCAACTTCTTTATTTTAGGGGCGCCGAAATGCGGCACGACATCGCTCGCGACGTGGCTTGCCGAACATCCGGAAATCTATCTGCCGTCGACCAAGGAACCGCATTTCTTCAATACCGATCACAAACGCCTGACAGGTTCATTGCAGGCCTATGAGGCATTGTTCGCAGCAGCTGACGAACGGCATCGCGCTATCGGCGAGGCATCGGTCTGGTATTTATCGTCGGCGACCGCCGCAACAAACATACTGAGCTACGCCCCGGAGGCCAAATTCATCGTGATGCTGCGCAATCCGGTGGAAATGGCTCCGTCGCTCCACGAGGAGATGGTCTTCACGGGAAGAGATGACGTGGCTGATTTTGCCGAAGCCTGGAGCCTGCAGGAATTGCGCCGCAACGGTCGCCGTGTGCCGTTCATGGTTTGGGAGCCGAAATTCGTCCAATATGGCGATGCATGTAGTCTGGGAAAACAAGTAGCCCGCCTGCTCGAAACCGTTTCGCCGGAGCGGGTGAAATTTCTATTGCTCGAAAATATCGCGCGCGACCCCGCGGCGGCTTATCGCTCGGTCTTGCAATTTCTTGGCGTGAGCGATGACGGCCGCAGAGATTTTCGCGTTCACAACCAGGCCAAGACGCGCAAATGGCCGAGCTTGGTCGCGGCGGCCTGGGCGGTCAGCCATGTGAAACGGGCTTTGGGCATCGAGGGAGGGCTCGGCGTCTGGAAACGGATTGATGCGATGAATCGGGTTGAGCGACCGAGGCCGCCGATCGCCGAGGACATGCGACGGACGCTGAAGGACTATTTCGCGGCAGATGTTGCGTTATTGCAAAATCTCATTAGCTGCGACCTGCGTCACTGGAGTTTATGATGTGACCGCCAGTTTCAGCGCGTCCGCTCGCGCAGCGAAAAAGCCAACGCCCGGAGTGCTGGCGGGCTCCCCGCCAACAGGCGAGCCTGCCACCATCGCCATCGCTGCAGCCGCGTCCCCGATGCGATGTCGAGAAATCTCAACGCCTCGGCCGTATAGCCCTCTTTTATGCAGTCCAGTGCATGGGCGATAGCGACTTTACTGAGGAACTCGCACAGACCATTGCGTTTCTTCTCGTCGAGGGCCGCCGGATCACGAAAAAGTTCGAGGATCGTGGTCATGCAAATATCCGGCTGCAAAAGCGGTGTGCCGGTCAGGCCGCTCGACTGGCGTACGTAAAGGCAGCCGACATAGCTCGATACCGCGACCGCTCCCGCCAATGCCATGCGCACAAAAAACGTCAAATCCTCACCGCGGTTGAAGCCTGCGGGAAAACCGCCGATCTGCTGGGCGGTTGCGCGCGCCGCCATAGATGAGGACGTGTAAAACGGCACTGGGCCTCTCACCCAGCGCAAGAAGTAATCGTCCAGTTGCTCGTAGGTTGGAGCGTCGTCGATGATCGCGGTTGTGGCGCAGGACGTGGCAACGAAACGGTTGCCGTAAAGCACGGCATCCGGATAGTCCGCCCTGAGCTTCATCAGATGCTCGAGATGACGGGGTCGCCACACATCGTCGGCGTCGAGAAATGCGACCAAATCATGGTGCGCCAATTGCAGGCCGGTATTCCGCGCTGCCGAAACACCGCGATTGGGCTGAGAATGAAGTTTGACGCGCGGATCGTCGAAGCTTCGAACGATGACCGGCCCGCGGTCGGTCGATCCGTCATCGACGACGATAACTTCGAAATTCTGGAAGCTTTGCGCCAGCACGCTGTTGAGCGTCGCGCCGATCTGCGCCTCTTTGTTATACAATGAAATGGCGATCGAGACTGGTGACGATGGCATCGCTTGAGGTTGCTCCGGCACCGTGCACAATTTGCCGTTAAACGATCGTTTTTCCAGCGCGTTCGGCTTGCCGGCTCCTGCGACAGTTCGACTGCGCCCTCAGATCGATAACATTCGCTGCTGCGGTTAGAAAGGTCCCGACCAATCTGAATGGCTGACGCAGCGCAGACGGCGGCGCCGCAAGTCGTGATCGTGACCTCGCGTCTCGACATCGGAGGCACCGAACGGCACCTGACGCGCATCCTGCCGGCGCTGAAGCGGCGCGGCATCGACATCGTACTCTACGTCATGGAGCGCGGTGGGCCGCTGGAGGCGGGGTTGATCGACGGCGGCATTCGCGTCGAAGGGCCACAGCCCGCACGCTTCCTGCATTGGCCGAGGGCGACGCTTGCACTGGCGCGCTTTCTGCAGCGCGAGCGCCCCGCGGTCGTTCACTTTTTTCTGCCACGGCCCTATGTCTACGGCTCGATTGCGGCGGAACTGGCCCGCCACCGGCGGCGCGTCATGAGCCGGCGCTCGCTGACCGATTACCGCTCGCGCTATCCGTTGCTTGGCAGCCTGGAGCGGTTGCTGCATCGTCGAACCGCGGCTCTCCTCGGCAATTCGCAAGCGGTCGTCGAGCAGCTGACAAACGAAGTCGACGATCCGCGAAAGCTTGCGCTCATCCACAACGGCATCGAATTGCCGAAGCCCGTCGGCGTGGCCGAGCGGCAGCGCATCCGCGACATGCTGAGTGTCGCCGCCGATACGCTGGTTATCGCCGCTGTCGCCAATCTTGTCGCTTACAAGGGTCATCGCGACCTGATCGCAGCATTGGCGCGTGTCAATGCGAGTTTGCCGTCCTGGCGGCTCCTCGCAGTGGGCCGCGACGACGGCATCGGCCTCGAACTGAAACGTCAGGCCGAGGAACTCGAGATCGCGGAGCGCATTTTGTGGCTGGGCGAGCGACCGGATGTCGGCGACTTGCTTGCGGCCAGCGATATTTTCGTCCTGCCGTCGCATCAGGAGGGCTTCTCCAATGCTTTGTTGGAGGCCATGGCGGCGCCTGTTGCCCCGATCGCCACTGCAATTGGCGGCAATGTCGACGCAGTGACCGACAATAAGACCGGTCTGTTGGTGGCGCCGGGCGATCCGGCGTCGCTCGCCGCCGCCATTTTGCGCCTCGCCAACGATCCGGCGTTGCGCCGCAGTCTCGCCGATGCAGCGCGGCTTCGCGTGCGACACAGCTTCACGCTGGACGCCTGCGTCGGTCGTTACGCGAAGCTTTATCGCGCGATAAGCGAACCGAATCCTAAGCCGATCGGCGAAATTTTGTTGGACGAGGCTGATACTGGCTGCCCTGGCAAGGTCGCGGCCGCGCTTGAACATGCGCCTTAGCGCCGAGAACAATGTCGATCCGCAGGTCGCGCGCGGTTTTGGCCGTGAATGGTCGACTTTCCGCCAGGACACTGACCACCTGTCGCATCAGCAGCGTCAGGAGATTTTCGACGATTATTTCCGGATTTTTCCCTGGCATTTGCTGCCGCCGGGCGGCGGCATCGGCATCGACGTCGGCTGCGGCGCCGGCCGCTGGTCGATGCTGGTGGCGCCGCGAGTCGCCCATCTGCATTTGCTTGATGCCAGCGTCGACGCGCTCGCCGTAGCCAAAGAGAATCTGAAATTCGCGGACAACATCAGCTTCCACCTCGCCAGCGTCGCCGACATTCCACTGCCGGCAAATTCGCTGGATTTCGCCTATTCGCTAGGCGTGCTCCATCACGTCCCGGATACGCAAGCCGCGCTCGCAGCGATTGCCGACAAGCTCAAGCCCAGCGCGCCGCTCTTGGTTTATCTCTATTACGCCCTCGATAACCGCCCGGCTTGGTATCGGGCGCTGTGGCAGGCGACCAATGTGGCGCGACAGGTCATTTCGCGGCTGCCGCATCCGCTTCGGCTCGTTATCAGCGAGGTCATCGCGGCGCTGGTGTACTGGCCCATGGCGCGCTTCGTCCGCGTTCTTGCGCGACTTGACTTGTCGGCCCGCTCGCTGCCGCTGTCGTATTACGCCGATAAGTCGTTCTATGTGATGCGAACCGACGCTTATGATCGCTTCTGCACGCGCCTGGAGAAACGCTTCAGGCGGGACGAGATCGAGCGCATGCTCAACCGTGCCGGCTTTGAGAGCGTGCAATTTTCCGACCGCTTTCCGTTTTGGTGCGCCGTCGGCGTCAAGTCCAGCGCTCGCGCCAGGCCTCCAGCATGAGCACGTCCCAGATCAGATACTGCCAATTGCGCCGTCCGTCGATGTGTTCCTGCCAGAAACGCCGCACCATCGCGGCATCGAGCAGGCCCGCCTGGCGCAGCCGCCGTTCCTCGAGCAAGGCTTCGGCCCAGGCGCGCAACGGGCCGCGCAGCCACTCGCCGAGCGGAATGCCGAAACCCATCTTCGGCCGCTCGATCAGGGCACGGGGAACGTGACGATAAAGCACCTGCCGCAAAATCCATTTTGTGATGTTGCCGCGCACTTTGGCGTCGCGCGGCAGCCGCCAGCAAAATTCCACCACCCGATGATCGAGCAACGGGACGCGCGCCTCCAGCGCTACCGCCATGCTGGCGCGGTCGACCTTGGTCAAAATGTCGTCCGGCAGGTAGGTGACCAGATCCAGAAATTGCATCCGCGTCAGCACGTCGGGAAATTCCCTCGCCAGCGCCGTGTCGTCGAGCAGGCTTTGCGGTTCGCGTGCCTGCGACATGATTTCGGCCGGTTCCCAATGGCTGACCAGACGGCGATAGATCGCACCGGCGCTGTCGAGCCGGAGCACGCTGGCGGCCTTATGCATCTTGTCGCCGGCTTGCGGCGACCGCAGCCGCGCCGGCAGTACGGCCAGGAGCGCGGTCCAACGGTCCGGACTGACCGCGGTCAGCGCGGCGGCGGCGGCGTTGCGCAGCGGACGCGGCAGCAACGAAAGCGTGCGCCAGAAGCGCTGCGTCAGCTGGTAACGATTGTAACCGGCGAAAAGCTCGTCGCCGCCGTCGCCGGACAGCGCCACGGTGACATGCCGGCGCGTCATCGCCGAAACGAGGTGGGTGGGAATTTGTGAGGAATCGGCGAACGGCTCATCGTACCATTCCGGCAGGCGCGGGATGACATCGAGCGCCTCCTTCGACGTCACCGTCAGTTCGGTATGCTCGGTCTGCAAATGGCGCGCCACCGCGGCCGCCTGCGGCGCCTCGTTGTAGCCCGGAATATCGAAGCCGATCGAGAATGTGCGCACCTTGCCGCTGCGCGCGGCCTGCATCAGCGCCACCACCGTCGAGGAATCGACGCCGCCGGACAAAAACGCGCCGAGCGGCACGTCGGCGATCATGCGGCGGCCGACGGCGTCCTGCAGCAAGGTTTCCAATTGCTCGACCAGCTCGGCGTCGGTTCCCTGAAGCGGGCGCGCTCCACCGTCGCGCGCCAGCTTGCGGGCGTTCCAGAAGCGCGAGATTTGTGGCTCACCCTGCCACGGCAGGGTGAGCACGGTACCGGGTTCGAGCTTGTAGACGCCTTCATAGATCGTATGCGGAGCCGGAATGTAATTGTGCCGCATGAACGCCGCGACCGCGTTGCGGTCGATGCGCGGCGTCCAACCCGGATGCGCCCGAAGCGCCTTGAGCTCGGATCCGAACAGAAAAAGCCTCCCAAACTTCGCCCAATACAGGGGCTTGATGCCGAGCCGGTCGCGGATCAAGGTGAGCGTACGCTCGCGCCGGTCCCACAGCGCGATCGCGAACATGCCGATCATCCGCTTCAGCGTCGGCTCGATGCCGTTCGCCGCGAACGCTTCCAGAATGACTTCGGTATCGGAATGACCGCGGAATTTGCAGCCCCGCTGCGCAAGCTCGGCGCCGAGCGGCTGATAGCTGTAAACTTCGCCGTTATAGGTGATGACGAAACGCCCGTCGGCGCAAACCATCGGCTGATGTCCCGCCGGCGAGAGATCGATGATCGACAACCGGCGGTGAACGAGCGCCGTGCCATTTTCGCCGTCAAGCCAGATACCTTGGTCGTCCGGCCCCCGGTGCACTAGGCTCGCCGCCATGCCTTCGGCGACCGCGTCGACGTTGCCGCCGGCGATCTGCGCTGCGGCGTCGACGAAGCCTGCTATGCCGCACATCGATTTTAATCCGCATCAATGACGATAGGACATTGCATATAGACTCGAACCGGAACAAACAATGAAGTTTTTAACAAAGCTCGTCGTGGTTCGGCGATGATGCAATCGCTTTTGCGTGCGGCGTCGGCGCCGCCGTTGCGGGGTTTTGTGCCGGCGGATGATGACTGCTTCGCCCCACCACCAACGCAGCCGTCGACGGCGGTTTTCGACGGCAATGGATCAAGAGGCCACTGTTGACGGACGGAACCGCAGTGTCGCCGGCGAATTTCGGCAACGCCAAACGCGCTGTAATCGCGGCGAAGATTTTCGTCACGCTGGCATGTTTCTGGTACCTGTTCCGGCACATCGAGGTGGCCGAACTGCGCCGCACGCTGCCCGGCTTCGATGTCCGCTGGGCCGCCGCCGCCGTCTTGCTGCTCGTGCTGCAAATCCCCCTCATCGCGCTGCGCTGGCTGCAAATCGTCGAGGTCGTGAAGCTGCGCGGCGACGGATTGTCGTATCGGTGGATGACAGCGGTGTCGGCGATCGGGCAATTCTTCGGGCAGGTCTTGCCGATCGTCGCCGGCGACGGAGTGCGGGTGTGGTTGCTGACGGATTTGGTGGGCGATTGGCGCTACGCCGCGATCAGCGTGGCGATCGATCGTTGCGTCGGTATTGCATTGTTGTTCGCTTTCGCGTTCGCAATACTGTTGTTTCCATCCGGTCTCGGGCTGTTCGAAGCATATCGCGTCGAAGTGGTCGTGGTGCTCGGCGTCATGCTGGCGATCGGCGCGGGCGCTCTGGCGCTCGGCCCAGGCGTTAGCCGGGCCGTCGTGGAGCGCCGCGGCGGCAAATGGATCGCCGACTTCTTCGCCGGGGCCTACCGCGCCGCATTCGGCCCGCACAGCGCCGCCATCCTCGGCGCCGGCTGCCTGATCCACGCCCTGACGATCGCGGCAGTGTGGTCGCTGGGCCGCGCGCAGGGTCTGGCATTGTCGCCGGCGGACGCCGCCGTGTTGTTTGCGGTGATGGTGGGGATTGCGCTGTTTCCGTTCGCGGTCGGCGGCTGGGGCCTGCGCGAATTGGCCATGGTGTCGCTGTTCGGTAATTACGGTTTGACGCCGGAACGCGCGCTGGTGTTCTCGATGTATTTCGGTCTCGCCTGCATGATCGCTTCGCTGCCGGGCGCCGTGGCCTGGTTTGGCTTCATGATACCGCGGCCGGCGCGGTCTTCGAGTTCGGGGTCATGAACGTCGCGGATTGCACGCCGGCGACATTGTCGCCGCGCAAGCAGGAAATCCGCCGCCGCTCCGACGCCGCGGCGTCCGATCGCGCCAGATGGCGCCGCCGCGCCGCGTTTTTCCACAGCGAAGATCTGCACTATCTCAAGTTCCTGATCCCCGAGGGCGCCCGCGTTCTTGAACTCGG
>Ga0187783_10000952_pt1 | contig 21239 bp, 18 predicted proteins | sample 1015_SJ02_MP02_2_FD_132471 | JGI IMG/M metagenome (GOLD analysis project Ga0187783, IMG submission 132471) | Tropical peat soil microbial communities from peatlands in Department of Meta, Colombia - 1015_SJ02_MP02_20_MG | ecosystem: Environmental > Terrestrial > Soil > Wetlands > Peat | place...
CAAATCTATTCTGCCTGAATTTTCACGTTTTAGCTATACCGTTAATTAATCCAGCTACCCAACCGAATTTGCGATTAATCTGTGGAGCGGTCAATCCGCTGGATAATACATGAGAAGCGCTTCCACCACGAAATATTAAGATACCTTAGGTATCATACCTCAAGTATAATCATCAGTGCAGACTTCTGCCTTTAGGTTCTATCAATGGTGGTATCACGCTGATCTCGAAAGCAGATTGAGCAGAATACTAGTGGCTTCCAGAGGTAAATGCGCTAGGATCTCGGCTTGACCTTTAAGAATCTAAGCAAATGATTCTGTGTGGGATTTTCTTCCCTCTTTAAATTAACAAATATTTTATATAGAATGAGATTCAAATTAGTTGATAAACTTTACCCACAGGGAGAAATTTATGTTAGATACATCAATATTCAATGAAATACAAAAAACAGACACACTAGAAGGATTCCCCAAATTTCTTCAAGAGTGGGATGAGGAGTTTATAAATAGAACTAAAAAAATTGCTTTATTTGATAAAAGTATAACAAGCAAATGGACTAAATACCAAAAGGAATTATTTGTTAAGCTCTTATATCATCAAAGATCTCATTTTGATGATGTTCTTTGGTATATGGGAAACTTTGCTCCAGATTCAGCCACTAAAGAAATGATTCTCGATAATATTCGAGATGAATTTGGTAAGGGCGGACGATCTCATGAAAAACTCTATCTTGATTTTGCCAATTGTATGGGTATAGACTTGACTTACGAACTTATCGAAGAAAAATTTTACCTTCCTTTTTTAAGGGAATATAATCGTGGCCATTTACAATGGCTGAGAGACCATGACTGGACACATCGCTTATCAGCTTTTGCCGCTTTGGAACGTCTTGATAATGTTGATTATTTAAACCTCAAAAACGTAGTCGAAAGCTTTAATCTAGAAAAAGTAGATGTGCTATTTTTTAAAGTGCACATCTATGTTAAACATTTTGAAGGGGCTCAGGGTTGCCAACTTGACCAAATTTGGAATGAGCAACCAAATATAATTCATAAGGTTTTTAATTTTATAGGTGACTATCAAATAGAGATATGGAAGAAAATTTCAGATACGATTCTCAATCACAATTTGCCAGATTAAAAAGTTCATTTAAAAAATTTATTGACTCCATAAATGAACGAGTTGAAAATTTTGGAATCCAATATATAGCTTTTGGCATTTTTGGAATTCTAAATTATCCAATTTACTATTTTATTTGGCTACACTTAGCGCATCAGTCCTATGAAAGTTTTTCTCTGAGATTGACAGCAACCTTACTTTGTTTATTGTTGCTACTTAAAAACTATTGGCCAGAAAAATTAAAGTATTGGTTTCCAATTTACTGGCTGGTAACACTCTGCTTTTGCTTACCTTTCTTTTTCTTTTTTATGACTCTAAAAAATCAGGGTGAAACTGTTTGGTTAATGGCCGCGAACACTATTGTCTTTTGGATGATTTTGATGGTCGATTGGGTCATTTATATTTTTATTTTTTTCGTAGGGATATCAGCCGCTATAGTTTGTTATTATCTTACAAGCAATGAACCAATAAATTTCGGAATGTACAAGGGTGTTATTGCAGAACTAATAGGTTCTTTCATCGTAGTAGCATTTTTTGCGGAGAATAAGTTAAGACTTGAAAAAGAAAAGTTACAAGTCATGAAAACCTTAGCAGCAACAATTGCTCATGAATTAAGAACACCTTTGGGAGCTATTCAAGCGGGAGTGGTTGGAATAAAAAATTACTTTCCTGGTTTATTAAAAGGCTATAGATTTGCAAAAAGTCATGGCGCAAACGTTGAAGAGATTAGATCGGATCATTTGGAAATATTGCCGGAAATATTAGATAATATTGGCTTATCAGCAAATCAAGCCAACATCATTGTGGAAATGCTGCTAACAAATATCAAATATCCATCCGTTAAAATTGAAAAACTCGAAACCTTTACTGTGTTTGAATGCGTTGAGTATGCTCTTTCCAATTATTCATTCCTACCCAATCAAAAAGAAAAAATTCAGGTCGATTACATGAGCAATCACGATTTTCAAATTAAAGGTAATAAACTATTAATAGTCCATGTTATGTATAACTTGATCAAAAACGCCCTTTATTTCATCGAGAAAGCAGGAAAAGGAAGTATATCCGTTTGGATTGATAATAGTCATTCGAAATATTATGAACTGCATTTTAAAGATACCGGACACGGCATCGCAAAAGAGGATCTGCCCTATATATTCGACCGGTTCTTTACTAAGGGCACTCACCGAGGCTCAGGTATTGGTTTAGCTTTTTGCAAAATGGTGATGGATGCGCACGGCGGAAAAATAGCGTGCCATTCTATAAAAGGAGAATACGCAGAATTTGTTTTATCTTTCCCCAAATCATAAGATGACGGTTACATGAGCAGAAGGGGTGTCGTCCCAAACCAGCCGCACCCGCATAGAAGAAGAATCACCTCGACTCCAAAATCGATCAACTAAACTGTTTACCCAACTAAACCGTGAGGAGGATACCCGTGCGGATGGTGCTCGCAGCAATGATGCTGAAGAATCTTGTTGAATATTGAGTAATGGCTTTTCCTCCCCAACCCGGCCAAATACTCGCCGCCAATCCCGAAATACATGAGCAGCAGCCCAGAACGTTCCAAGCAAGCTGGCAACACCAATGCCAACAGCGCCCAATCCCATCTGCATACTGAATAGATAACCGGCAAGAACACTGCCCCATAGCCATAAATTAAAAAAAATCGTTGATTTAAGATGATTAGGGGTCATCGTTCGGATGCTCTGGAGCATAGTTAAAGCCCCTACGTATAAAACAGAACCGGCGCCTGCCAATGGCACCAGTGTATTCGATAATGAGATCACCTCATTATTTACACCATCACTAAATACCGTGGTTAACATTTTCGGATGAACACTCACTACCAAGCCAACCACAGCACCGAAGAGAACGGCGGTTAACAATCCATATCTCGCATAGAGTGATTTATTACTTCGTTGAGCACCACTAACATTATATGAAACAGCTTGGGAAAAAGCATGGGCAAAAATTAAATTGATAAATATCACTTGGCTGGCAAAATTCTGCGCAGCTAATTCATTTTTTCCCAAACGTCCGGCTAACATGTTTTTCAAAAATACGGTTGACAATTCACTTAAGTAAGTCGCTTCTAAGGGAAGTCCCTGTTTAGCAAGTTCAAAAAATTGATCCCCATCTTCATGATCACAATGTAGACTGCTTGCTAAAAACCGATAATCCTTAAATTCTTCCAGTAAAAAAAGAGCTGCAGTTAAAAAAGTGGTAAAAATATTTTCTGCCATGACGCCAAAAAAAATACCCAGAATTTTCATGGGGGACGAGGAAAAATCTCCATATCCCAGTACATGCGCTAAAAAAATGCCAAAAAATGAAAACCCAGTTAAGCCAATCGCAGTGAGCCATTTTTGTTTCTTATGAATATAAATAATATGCTGATGATTAAAACGCAACATAAACAACGGCATCAAGAAAGCCGCCGGAAGCAGGAATTGCTCCGCCAACTGACAAACTTCCTCATTTTGTCCAAACAAGTCTACTAAAATCGGTTTAGAAAAATAAAGGAATAGCACACAAATCACAGTAAAAGGAGCGGATAGTCCGAGCGAATTTTTGAGCATTCGAGACATCCTATTCTTCAAAATTATCTTTTGTTGATCATCTGTTCCATCATTGTTGATTTCCCCATAAATATTACCGCCAATAAACATCATGGCAAATGAAGTCATCACAGTAAGATTCACGGCGGTGTCGAATAGAGTCACAATTAATGTCGCCGCAGCCAGGTAATTGGTATTATCGCCCTTCTCGTCTTTTAAATTGCCGATCATGCTCAACAGAACAGGCACTTCCATACTGTAACTAAAAGACGCAGCCATCGTCAAAGCTCGTTCTATAGTCTCTTTCATAACCGTAAGACCGGTTAAGGAAGGTTGTAACTGTTCTGCATGAACTTCATAAGAAAGATCCCTCACCAGCCGGCCTTCATCATCATCTCTGTTCATTGTAATTCCTCCGTATGTTAAAAATGGCGGAAAAATATTATCATTATCCTATTGAACATTCTAGTTTGTTGTTTTATACTCACTCATCAGGACTTTTTCATCAATTGGAGGTTTGATATGAGACAAAAGAACATCCCATGCTATATGCACCCCACGGAAGTGATCTTAATCGACGATAATATTCAATTTTTAAAGAACTTGGAGATCGCTTTGGGACGCGAATTTAAATGCCGCTCATTTAGTGATCCTAAAAAAGCATTGGAACATATTTCCCAAAATGTACAGTCTGGAACAAGTATTAGTAAATATATTACCGAAGAGGATTTGAAAGTTCCATTACCAGACATTCATAAAGAAATTTATAATAAAAATCGGTTTAAAGAAATATCCGCAGTGGTTGTAGACTATGGAATGCCGTCGATGAATGGGCTGGAACTGTGTAAAAAAATCAGAGCTTGCACTCAAAATCCCATTCAATTAATTATGTTGACGGGCGAAGCGGATTTACCGACTGCGGTTCAAGCTTTTAATGAGAGCTTAATCGATAAATTTATTCTAAAAAGTGGAGGCGATTATACCCGTGAAGTGGCTGAGGCGATCCATGCTTCGCAAGAAAAATATTTTTTCTTTTTGTCTGAACCGCTGCGCCGATCGCTGCAGGCAGACGCACAAAAATTATTGGAAGAAGACGAATTTTTTAAATTGTTAAATCAAATTATTGAAAAAAATCATTCGAAAGAATTTTATTTGCTGGAAGATTCGTTAAGCCTTTTGTTTCTAGATGACAAAGCAGAAAAGCCGGTCTGGTTGATTATGAAAACAGAAGATGATATGGGTACACAATATGAATTAGCGAAAAGCGATCACGCTTCACCCGCTATTGTCGAGGCATTAAAAAAGAAAAAGAAAGTCGCTTATTTTCCCAATCAAAAAACGCTGTCTGAATCGGCTGAACGTTGGGTGCTGCATGATGCCAAGGTGTTAAAAGGCAAAAAATCTTATTATTACGCCATTGTCAGCGATTCAAAACAATATCCGCTGGATAAAAATAAAATCGCTTCTTACTACGCCTATATTAACCGCGGCTGAGTATGGCTCTGTCACGAAATAACTTGAACACACGCATCCCATTTGACACGCATCTTTGAACGAACTGATTGAGAAAAAACGCTTACATAGAATAACTATGCGCGCATTTTTTCTCAATCAGTTCGTTCAAAGCTGCATGTCAACTGGGCGCTAAATGTCCAAGTTATTTCGTGACAGAGCCGCCGCAACGGCGGCGCCGATTTCGGCGGGGGAATTGACGGTGTGGACGCCGGCGGCTTTTAGGGCGGCGAATTTTTCGGCGGCGGTGCCTTTGCCGCCGGCGATGATGGCGCCGGCGTGGCCCATGCGTTTGCCGGGAGGGGCGGTGACGCCGGCGATGTAGGAGACGACGGGTTTAGTGACGTGCTTTTTGATGAAGGCGGCGGCTTCTTCTTCGGCGCTGCCGCCGATTTCGCCGACCATGATGATGGCTTTGGTTTGCGGGTCTTGCTGGAATAATCCCAATACATCGGTAAAACTCATGCCGGGAATGGGGTCGCCGCCGATGCCCACGCAGGTGCTTTGACCTAATCCCAGCGCGGTGGTTTGGCTGACGGCTTCGTAAGTCAGCGTGCCTGAACGGGAGACAATCCCTACTCTTCCCGGCTGATGAATCGGCCCGGGCATAATGCCGATTTTACAGGCGCCGGGGGTGATAATTCCGGGGCAATTGGGGCCGATTAAACGCGATCGCGTACCGTTGATAAAATTTTTCACGATCAACATGTCTTGCACCGGGATGCCTTCGGTGATGCACACAATGAGTTTTACCCCGGCTTCAACCGCCTCAATAATCGAATCTTTGCAATAAGCGGCAGGCACGTAAATGACGCTGGCGTCGGCTTGAGTTTTTTCGACGGCTTCGCGCACACTGTTAAATACGGGTAATCCTAAGTGGGTTTCCCCGCCTTTACCGGGAGTGACTCCGCCGACCATTTTGGTACCGTAAGCAATGGCTTGTTCGGAGTGGAAAGTGCCTTGTTTGCCGGTAAAACCTTGGCAAATTACTTTGGTATTCGCATCAATTAATATGCTCATTTAAAAACCTCTACATAAATAGTGCCTTGACCATAAAACCCCCACCCTAACCCTCCCCCTGGGAGGGGGAGGGAATTTTGGGGGCTTGCGAAGTGAGGGCGACGATTTTTTTGGCGGCGTCGGCGAAGCCTTGGAGGGCGACGATGTTTAGGCCGCTGTCGGCTAATTTTTTGGCGCCCAGATCGGCGCGATTGCCTTCTAAACGCACCACCACCGGAACTTGAACGCCCACCTCGGCAACGGCGCTGATAATGCCGTCGGCAATTAAATCGCAGCGAACAATGCCGCCGAAAATATTGACAAAAATGCCTTTGACATTTTGATCGGAAATAATAATCTTAAAGGCTTCTCGCACCCGTTCTTCGGTGGCGCCGCCGCCGACATCTAAAAAGTTAGCAGGCCGGCCACCGTTCAACTTAATCAAGTCCATGGTGGCCATCGCCAGTCCGGCGCCGTTGACCATGCAACCAATGTCGCCGTCCAGAGCAATATAATTTAAATTCCAGCGTTGAGCGGTGGTTTCCCGTTGGTCTTCTTGAGACGCATCGTGCATTTCCCGTAACTCGGGTTGACGGTAGAGGGCATTATCATCGATGTTGATTTTACCGTCCAAACAAATCAGCACACCGCTTTTAGTCACCACCAGCGGATTAATTTCTATTAAACTCAAATCCCGCTCGACAAATAATTGATATAAATTCATTAAAATATCAGTGAACGTTTGCATCTGCTGAGGCGCCAGCTTTAAACCAAAAAATAATTGCCGGCATTGATACGGCAATAATCCCAAGGTGGGATTCACCGTCACCGTTAGAATTTTCTCAGGGCTGGTTTTGGCGACCTGCTCAATGTCCATACCGCCTTCGGTTGAGGCCATCAACACCACCCGTTGGGAGGCGCGGTCGATAACGGCGCTGACATAGAGTTCACGCGCAATGTCGGAGGGCTGTTCAATCAGCACTTGATTAACGGGTTGACCATGGGCGTCGGTCTGATAGGTTACTAAGCGCGTGCCTAATAAACCTTTCACCGCGGCGATTAATTCGGCTTCATTATTGACGATTTTAACGCCGCCGGCTTTGCCGCGACCGCCGGCATGGACTTGGGCTTTCACCACCCAGCGATCACCGCCGACGCGGCGTGCTGCTTGGACGGCATCTTCAACATTCCGGGCGACTTCGCCTAACGGTACCGGAATGCCGTATTGTTTTAATAAATGTTTTGCCTGATATTCGTGTAAGTTCATTAAAAAAAATCCCCTATATTTGTAGCAATAACCTCGATGGGTCTTCGAGCAGTTCTTTGATCACCACTAAAAACTGTACGGCTTCGCTGCCGTCGATCAGCCGGTGATCGTAAGAGATCGCCAAATACATCATCGGGCGCACCACCACTTGACCGTTTTCAACCACCGGTCGATCAGTAATTTTATGCATGCCTAAAATGGCGCTCTGCGGCGGATTAATAATCGGCGTGGATAACATTGAACCGTAAACACCGCCGTTGGTGATAGTGAATGTACCGCCGGTCAGCTCTTCGAGGGTGATCTTATTATTCTGCACCTTATCGGCATACTGGCGGATGGCTTTTTCAATATCCGCCATGCTCATCGCATCAGCGTCGCGAATCACCGGCACGACTAATCCTCGCGGACCACCGCCAACGGCTATGCCGATATCGTAATAGTTGTGATAAATAATATCATTGCCATCAATCGAAGCATTCACTACCGGAAACCGTTTTAATGCTTCAATCACCGCTTTGACAAAAAACGACATAAAACCCAAACGCACACCGTGCATTTTTTCAAACCGGTCTTTGTAAAGCTGCCGCAGCTCAGCGACGGCAGACATATTCACTTCGTTAAAGGAAGTCAGAATCGCCGCTTGATGTTGCACCTCGACCAGGCGCTCGGCAATTCGCGCCCGCAATCGCGACATGGGTACTCTTTTTTCCGTGCGTTCACCCGCAGGAATCGGCGCTGCAGGCGCGGCAGCGGCAGGCGCGGGTTTGGCGGCTAAATAGTTTTCGATGTCTTCTTTGGTGACCCGCCCGCCTTTGCCGGTGGCTTTAATTTGACGAACATCAATATTGTGTTCGGCAATCAATCGGCGAACGGCAGGACTCAGTTCAGCACTTTCTTCGACTTTAGGCGCTTTCTCCACTTTCTCTGCTTTTTCCACTTTCTCTGCTTTTTCGGCTTTGACCTCCGCCTTGGCGGGCGCTTCTGCGCCTTCCTCCAGCACGGCTAACACCACGCCGGCTTTCACCGTGGTTTTTTCAGCCACAATAATCTTGTTCAGTACGCCATTGGCGGGCGCGGGCACTTCGAGCATGACTTTATCCGTTTCCAAGTCGACTAAGGGTTCGTCGCGCTTGACTCGTTCGCCGGCTTTTTTATACCACTTAGCCACGGTGGCGTCGGCAACGGATTCCGGTAAGGTAGGGACTTTAATTTCAATAGTCATGGTTCACTCCACTAAGCTAACGCCTGGTTGATCAGTGCGATTTGTTGTTTTTTATGCAGTGCCGAATAACCGCCCGAGGGCGCCGCCATGGCTTCACGGCCGGCGTATTCTAATTTCGCTTGAGCGGGCACGCAGGCCATCAAGCGATCATACAGAATATACCAAGCGCCTTGATTCATCGGCTCTTCTTGACACCAAACGATGGTTTTCGCCTGCGCATAATCCGCCAATGCCGCTTTGACTTCGTCGTAAGGAAAGGGATATAACTGTTCTAAACGCAGGATGGCGATCGCATCCTTGTTCTCTTCGCGGCGTTTCTCCAGCAATTCATAATACACTTTACCGGAACATAAAATCACTTTGCGCACTTTTTTCGAATCCATTTTGTCGATTTCGCCGATCACCAATTGGAATCGCCCTGTGGATAAATCCTCAAAAGTCGACACGGCTAATTTATGCCGCAACAAACTTTTCGGACTCATCACCACCAACGGCGTTCGATACGGCCGCAACACTTGGCGGCGCAACAGATGAAACATTTGTCCGGGCGTGCTCGGCACAACGACTTGCATATTGTCTTGCGCACACAATTGCAAATAGCGTTCTAATCGCGCTGAGGTGTGTTCAGGCCCTTCGCCTTGTTGACCGTGCGGCAGCAACAGCACCAAACCGCACAACAAATTCCACTTCTGCCAGGCCGAACTGAGAAATTGATCGATATACACTTGGCCGGTATTGGCAAAATCCCCGTATTGCGCTTCCCAAATCACTAAGGCATTCGGGTCGGACGCAGCATAACCCCATTCAAAACCAATCACCCCGGCTTCCGATAACAGTGAATCGTATATATCAAACCGTCCTTGACGCGGCGCCAGATGGGATAAGGGGGCATATTCGGCCCCGGTTTTTTGATCGAACACCACGGCGTGCCGATGAAAAAACGTGCCGCGCCGGCTGTCTTCACCGGAAAAACGCACGCGATGGCCTTCCGCTAATAAAGTGGCGTAAGCCATGGTTTCGGCATAACCCCAATCCAAGGGCTCTTGTTCGGCGGTCATTTTTTTTCGATGATCCATCAACATAGCGACATTGCGTTGCAGCTGAAATCCGGGTGGGAATTCGGTAAATTTTTTGCCTAATTCCAGCAGTTTTTGCTTGGGTACGGCGGTATCGGCGGGCGTATTCCAATTTTGATTCATGAACGGCGACCAATCGGCGACGTAACGATCCGCCAAACCGTTTCTTTGCACCTTGACTACGGGGTTGCCTTGATCCAACACCGTGTTATACGCTTCCCATTCCTGTTCAATGTCTTCGGATTTAAGAATGTTTTGCTGAATTAAGCGCTGCGCATACACTAATCGTGGCGCCGGATGTTGATCGATAATCGCGTACATCAACGGTTGGGTAGCGCGGGGTTCATCCGCTTCGTTATGACCATGACGGCGATAGCATACCAAATCAATCACCACGTCCTTATGAAATTTCATCCGATAATCTAAAGCAATCTGCATCACTTTCACCGCCGCTTCCGCATCGTCTCCATTGACGTGAAAAATCGGGATATCAATCATCTTGGCGGGATCCGAACAATATCGCGACGAGCGTGCATCCCGCGGATCGCTGGTGGTAAATCCCACTTGGTTATTTAAAATAATATGAATCGCGCCGCCGACGTCATAAGCGCGGGTCTGCGACATATTGAATCCTTCCATGATGACGCCCTGCCCGGCAAACGAGGCGTCGCCATGAATCATGACCGCTGCGGCGTAATTAAAGCGGGCGCTGATTTCAGCAGATTGGCGTTCCTGATGAGCACGCACCGCGCCCATTACCACCGTATTGACAAATTCCAGATGGGAAGGATTAAACATCAGCGATAAGTGGATGGAACCGGCGCCGGTTTGGGTATCCATGGAGAACCCCAGATGATATTTCACATCGCCGGTGGTTAGCCCGTAATCCTTAATGCCTTCAAATTGCTGAAATAATTCCCGCGGAGGCATCCCGGTGGTGTTGAGGAGAACATTCAGACGGCCGCGGTGCGCCATGCCGATAATCAATTCTTGTAATCCCGCGGTTCGCGCTCGCTGCACCAAATCATCGAGCATCGGAATTAAGGCATCGGCGCCTTCAATCGAAAAGCGTTTTTGCGCCGGATATTTTCGTTCTAAATATTTTTCCATGCCGTCGGCGGCCGTTAATTTCTGAAAAATGCGGCGCTGTTCGGCGGGAGAAAATTGAATATTCGGCAACCGGCTTTCAATATAATCGCGCAACCAAGTGCGCTCTTCTTCATCGGTAATTCGGGTGTATTCAATGCCGATATGGCCGCAGTAAATACGCTGTAACGCCGCATAAATGTCGCGCAAAGGGGCTTGCGAAGCGGGTAACACCCCTCGAGTTAAAAATGGCCGATCCATATCGGCGTCACTTAATTGATAATGGGATAAGGTCAAACGAACATCGCCGGGAGATCGGGAGCCCAGCGGATCCAAATCCGCATTTAAATGACCGAAACGCCGATAGGCAATAATCAACTGATCGACGGCTTCTTGCCGCGGCGCCGTGGGCTTCATCGCGGCGGTTTTCGGTTGCATTGCTGCGGCGCGCAATTGTTCACGCAGCGCTCGATGCGAGACTTCGTGCGCAGCTACGCGGCCATCGGGTAAGGATTCAAAATAACGGCGCCATTGCTCACTCACCTGACTGGGATTTTCTAAAAACTGTTCGTACAACTCTTCAATATAAGCCGCATTATTTCCCGATAAAAATGATTGTGTGACATCAGCCATAATCAATCCAGTGACTCTCGCAACATTTCTCTGCGTATTTTTGCAATGGCTTCGGAAGGATTTAACCCTTTTGGACAAACATCCGCGCAATTCATAATCGTGCGGCAGCGCATTAAACTGTAGCGGTCTTCTAATCGTTTAACCCGCTCGGCGGTTGCGGTATCGCGGCTGTCGGCAATAAAACGATAGCCATTTAACAAAGCCGCCGGGCCGAGAAACTGTTCGGGATTCCACCAATACGAAGGACAGGAACTGGTGCAACAGGCGCATAAGATACATTCATACAGACCGTCTAATTTGGCGCGATCTTGCGGCGATTGCAAGCGTTCGGTGGGCGGAGGCGGATTTTTATTTTGTAAATACGGTTTTACTTTTTCGTATTGATCGAAAAACGGTTTCATATCGACGATTAAGTCGCAAATAATTGGAAAACCGGGCAAGGGTTGCAAAACCACCCGATCCGGTAATTGATGTAACTGAGTGATACAAGCCAAGCCGTTTTTGCCATTGATATTCATGCCGTCGGAACCACACACCCCTTCTCCGCACGAGCGGCGAAATTTCAAGGTGGGATCTTGCGATTCTTTAATGGCTTCCAAGGCATTGAGTAACATAGCGCCTTTAATTTTAGATACATCCAAAACAAACTCTTGCATCTGCGGCGGTTTACCACTGTCCGGATCAAACCGGCAGATCGAAAAAGTCATGTTGCGCGAGGGCTTACTCATAGGTTTCTTCTCGTTCTTTGATGCGGAAAGGAGGCACGTATTTGGGTGTTTGATTGACTGGGCGGAATCCCAAACGGCCGTCTAAGAAATACAAGGAATGCTTCAACCAATTCTGATCATCGCGATGCGGATAATCATACCGCGAATGGGCGCCGCGGCTTTCTTGGCGTTGGGTCGCGCACACGGCGGTGGCGACGGCCACATCCATTAAATTATCCAGTTCCAACATTTCAATGCGGGTGGTATTGAAAATTTGACTGCGATCTTTCAGCTGGGCGCGTTGCAGACGTTGATTGAGCGCTTGCAATTTCTCCAGACCGGGGCGCATGTGCTTTTCATCGCGAAAAACGCCGAACTGAGCTTGCATGACTTCGCGCATTTCCCGGCGGATGGCGGTGGGGTCTTCGGTATTGGCCGGATTCTCCCAACGGGCTAAACGAGCGAGCGCTCGCTCCAGATCGGCGGGATCATGAGCCATTGCGGGTAAATCACTTTTTAATCTTTCCTGTAAATGCATGCCGGCCGCGCGGCCAAAGACGATGAGATCCAACAGGGAATTGGTGCCTAAGCGGTTGGCGCCGTGGACCGACACACAGGCGCATTCACCCGCCGCATAAAGACCGGGTACGACGCGTTCTTGCCCGGCGGCGTCTTGGGTGACGACTTGTGCGTGAAGATTGGTCGGAATACCGCCCATCATGTAATGACACGTGGGTAACACCGGAATCGGTTCTTTAATTGGGTCGATGTTGAGAAAGGACATGGACAAATCGCGAATGCCCGGTAAGCGCTGGTGGATTAAATCCGCGCCGAGGTGATCGAGTTTAAGCAGGATATAATCCTTATCGGGGCCTGCCCCGTTGCCGGCCATCAGTTCCATGATGATCGAACGTGAGACCACGTCCCGGCAATCCAGATCTTTTAAGTGCGGCGAATAACGCTCCATAAACCGTTCGCCTTTGCCATTCAATAAATAGCCGCCCTCGCCGCGCACGCCTTCACTGATTAGACAGCCCACGCCTGCCAAGCCGGTGGGATGAAATTGCCAAAATTCCATATCCTGTAATGGGAAACCGGCGCGCAATATCATGCCTAATCCATCGCCGCTGTTAATATACGCATTGGACGTGGTTAGATAAATCCGTCCTGCGCCGCCGGTGGCTAACACGGTCGCTCGCGCTTTAAAAAAAACCAGTTCTCCGGTTTCGATGCACATCGCCACTACGCCGGCGACACCGCCCTCAGCGGTTTTGACCAAATCAATGGCATACCATTCACTGTAAAAATGGGTTTTGGCTTCCAAGTTCTTTTGGAACATGGTGTGCACCATGGCATGACCGGTGCGATCCGCGGCCGAACAGGTTCGGCGAGTCGGTTCACCGCCGTAATTCTGGGTGTGGCCGCCGAAAGCGCGTTGATAAATTTTACCGTTATCCAACCGGGAAAACGGCAGCCCGATATGTTCTAATTCGTACACCGAAGCCGGTGCGTTTTGGCACATGTATTCGATGGCGTCTTGGTCTCCCAAATAATCGGAACCATTCACCGTATCATACATATGCCATTCCCAATGATCTTCCACCACATTGCCTAACGCCGCGGCGATGCCGCCTTGGGCGGACACGGTATGCGAACGGGTGGGATACACTTTGGAAATCACGGCGACTTTATAATTGGATTGAGCTAACTGCAACGCCGCTCTTAACCCCGCGCCGCCGGCGCCGATAATGATGGCGTCAAATTCTTTTTGATTAATAGCCACTGCCGGCGCTCCACAACACGTCAATGCTGCTTATGATATAAGCCGCGAGTAAAATAATAATGATCCCCTGCACGATCACCCGCACGCTGGTATTTTTCACATAATCGGTCAATACCGTCCATAAACCAATCCACGCGTGCCAGACGATGGTTAACACCACTAATAAAGTGATTATCCGCATGGGTAACCCTTGGAAGAGGTGATGCCATTGCGCATAAGCGAGAGAGGGGTTGGCCAATAAATAGATCACGATAAATAGCGTATATAACCCGATAATAATCGCCGAAACTCGCTGGATGAGCCAATCGCGCAATCCGGCTTTGGAGGCAGTTTTTACGACCATATCCCGATTCCTAATAAAATGATGACGATGGCGGAAAGGACGATCACGATCCATGCGCCGGCTCGTCCGCCGCGAAGACTTTCGCCGACTCCTGCATCCATTAATAAATGACGGATGCCTGCGAAAAAGTGCCAAGCAACCGCGCTTAATATAATCCACAACCACAGTTTCTGGCCTGGATTGGACAGTTGCATCGACAATTGATTAAACGTCTCGGGTGAGTGCAAAGATAAATTCAGTAAATAAAGCAAATACGGCAATCCCAAAAAAATGATCACTCCCGAAATTCGGTGCAAAATGGACACGATGCCTGGAATCGGCAATCGAATTCGCCATAAATTTAAATAGACTGGCCGTGCTTGTTTCATAAGCTCCCTTCAAAAAATTCGTTTTGATTATATTCCCAATGGGATTAAAATACAAACACAACTATGATGATGTCATTCCTGCGAAGACACATCTGCGTCAACTTAAGGCGCTTGTCATTCCCGCGAAGGCGGGAATCCATCCTTGCACCCACCGAAATGTGCGGGCAAAAATGGATTCCCGCCTGCGCGGGAATGACATAATCCTTAAATTGATGCCTGGCGCCTTCGCAGGGATGACATAGAGAATCAGACAAACTATGAAAAAACGAACTACTTATTTTATTTCTGATCTGCATTTGCAGCGTGATCAACCGAACACGACGGCTATTTTTTTGCGATTTCTCCGTGAGCAAGCGATACAGGCCGAGGCATTGTACATTCTGGGTGATTTTTTTGAAATGTGGGTGGGCGATGATGATGTGTCGCCGTTTAATTTGCAAATCATGGCCGCCTTGAAACAAGCGACGGACGGCGGTCTTTCCGTATATTTCATGCGCGGCAACCGTGATTTTTTAATCGGGCGACGATTTGCCGAAAAAACCGGAGTCCGTTTGCTGGATGACCCGACGGTGATCGATCTGTATGGTCAGCGTATTTTGCTGATGCATGGCGACAGTCTGTGTATTTTGGATCAAAGGCATCAAAACACACGGCGGTTTTACTTAAATCCCCGCAATCAAAAATGGGCGTTGATGCTGCTGCCCCTATTTTTCCGGCGTCAGTTGGGGCGCTGGGCGCGGCGAAAAAGCCGGAACATCCAAACCGATCTTCCCCTCTACATCACCGATGTTGTCCAGGAAGAAGTGGAACGCGAAATGCGAAAACACCGGGTTTTGCGCTTGATCCACGGCCACACCCATCGCCCCGGCTTTCATGATTTCAAGCTGGATGGCCAGCGCGCTCAACGTGTTGTGCTGGGTGCTTGGCATCAGTTTGGCAGCGCACTTTTATGCAATGACTCAGCTCCGCCGGAATTACTGACTTTATGACTATGAAATTATTTACGATTGGCCATTCAACCCATACACTGGCAGAATTTATCCACATTCTGCATGCGCACGACATTAAACGATTGATTGATATCCGCAGCATTCCGAAGTCCCGGCATGTGCCGTGGTTTAATGAAGCGAAATTGAGTGCTGCACTTTCCGCTGAAAAAATCTTTTATCATCATTTACCGGAGCTGGGCGGCTTGCGTCATGCGCACAAAGATTCTATTAATCAAGGCTGGCGAAACGCCAGTTTTCGCGGCTTCGCCGATTATATGCAAACCCCCGAATTTTATAAGGGATTGCGAAAATTAAATGAGTTCATCAAAAAAAAAGGACGCACAGTAATCATGTGCGCCGAAGCAGTGCCTTGGCGATGCCATCGATCACTTATCGCCGACGCCGAAATCGTTCGCCACATTGATGTTTACCATATTTTGAGCGCTACCAACCTTCATCCCCACGAACTCACCTCTTTCGCTGTCGTCAACAAACATAAACGACCGATTCAAATTGTTTATCCTTATTGAGAATAATGCGATGAGGGTGCTTATCATCACATAAATTACCGCGATAAATGTCAAATGATGGAATGAAAGGATCTGGGCGAGCAAGGGTGCGCTGCCGCCGAAAATGGCGACTCCGATGTTATAGCCGATGGCTTGGCCGGTGCAGCGAACCGGAGAAGGAAAAATATCAGCGAAATATTTAAACATCGTTGCGGTGACTGCCGCGAGGAATAGTGCATAAAAAATATTGATCAACATGACCAGATAAAATTGTTGATGAACGCTTGCTAAAAATAAACCGGGGCCAATTAAAAGGCTGCCCGATAATCCGCTCTTCATCAAAGCCTTGCCGTTCCACCGTTCGGCTGTCAATGCCATTACCGGCGTCAAAATCATCACGCAAGCTTGAGCAAAACTGGCTAAAAACCTCGCTTCCAATGCGCTGAAATACTGAGCTTTGATCACATAAGTGATCCACCAAACATTGAAGATATAAATATACAAAGCGATAAAGATGCCTAAAGCCGCTGTTTGCAATAACGGTCTTTTATATTGACTCATTACGGTTTTAATCGGTAAAGGCGCCAGCGAATGCGTGGTGACTAAGTTTTTAAACGGAGTGGTTTCCGACAGGTTTCTGCGGATATAAAATCCGATCAACCCCGCTCCTGCACCTAAATAAAACGGTATTCGCCAAGCCCACTCCGGCATAGCAGGCAAACTAATAATAACCGCCGCGGCGCCGCCGACCAACATCCCAGCAGCCGCAGCCGTAGCGACCCAGCAAGAAGATAAATAAGGTCTTTGCGAATCGTGTTCGATAATAAACACCGCAGCGCCGGTGTATTCTCCGCCCATGCTTAATCCTTGCAGAAAGCGCAATAGCAGCAGTAATGCGGGCGCATAAATTCCGATGGTTTGAGCAGTGGGTAAAATACCGATCCCCAAAGTCGCCAAACTCATGATAAACAGCGAAGAGGACAGTGCTTTTTGCCGGCCTTTTTTATCGCCGATATGCCCAAACAAGAAACTTCCCAGCGGTCTCGCTAAATAACTCACCGCAAAGCCCCCAAAGGTAGCTAAAATGGCCAGATCAGGCGTGAGCATCGAAAAAAATAAATGCGAAAACGGAATGATCAAATAACCATAAAAACTAAATTCCGCCCACTCCACTAAAGTACCCATCGAACTCGCGATAACATTATTTTTATACATGATTCTTCTTTAAAATCTTTAGATAAAATTTTTCATTTTTTCAGGTGAAAGATGATTTCTGAGTAAGGGGATTTATCTCGCTCAGTTCGATTTAACACCGGCCGCTTGAACTGATTAACAATGGCCATCCCTGCTTGCTCGGCTATGCTAGGATAAAGATTATATTTATCATTTGCAACTAAAAATACATCGAAGTCCTCCGTTAAGTATTTCTTGGAATTTTGTAATACCTTAGTAATGCCGTCGACATAAGAAGTTCGCGCCTCTAAACCTTGGCCTTTATAAAGAGGACCTATTTCTAAATTGTCACAACGTTTGAAGCCGAATAAATCGTAAGCATAAGCGTGTTGTTGGTGATAATTTATCTGACCCACATAGGGCGGCGAAGTAAAAATGCCCTTAATTTTTTGATTTTTTAACAGTTGGTAAAATTGATTATTCTTTTTCTCAATTTCTTTAAAAATATCCACTTCTCTTGAATCGGCGGTTAGAATCGCATGATGTGAATCGGTTTTTAGTTTGGCAAATTCTTTCAGACGTTTGACGGTGTCGGCGGCATAGCGATAAAACCAGGCTTTGGTTGACAATAACGGCTTACAAATCTTTTTATGTTTCCAGCAATAATAAGGAGTTATTTGCGGTTGTTTGAGCGTCGCCAAATCGGAATGAGTGGTTGCTCGGCATGAACGAATGGTTCGACTTAAAATAATTGCTAATATTTTTTTGGTATTAACCTCTTTAATGCTTTTAATTGTTTTAAAAATAAAATCAATTTCTTCTCGAACGGGGGTCATATACCATTTATCTAAAAATTTTTCTCCCGGAAAGCAATCGATTTTAATGGCATGTTTTTGGGTAATATCCTGGTATTTTTCCATAAATTCTGCTTCTTTTATTTTGGCGTAATTATTTTCATCGACATTGCCCGTTTGAAGTTCAAATTTAAATTCAGGTGAAGGAAAATATCGATTATTAAAATTAGTAATACTCATTGATAAATCCTGTTCAAAAGCGGCTAATCGATCATTTTTCTTCTCGCTCATTAACATTTGTTTAATTTTCTTTATTTCGTGTTCTAAAAGAGAAAAATCATAATTGAGCAATTTGGCCTCAGAAATCATGGCATTAAAATGCGAAACGTCAATTCCGATAATGTGAATGCCCATTTCATGCGCTTGGACCAGCGAAGTTCCAGACCCGCAAAAAGGATCAAGCAGAATGTCATTTTTTTTGAAATAAGCTTCAATAAAATATTCAACTAATTGAGGAATAAATTTGCCTTTGTAAGGGTGCAGACGATGGACATGCTTAGTAGTATCTTTTTCTCGAAGATGGTCAAAAGATAATGCCCAATTCAAATCATCTCCCAATTGAGTTTTCCAGTGAGCTACGCGTTCTTGGCGATGAGCAGCGTAGTATTGCTTTAAGTCAGTCATATCCACATAAACGGTATGCCCGCCATTATGCTTTTTCACTTTCCCATATTGCATTAAATAAGAAATATTGGATTCACTGACGTCTTTCTTGAGATAAGCACTGGCCCAACGACTGGCTTCTTTGATGGTTAACAGATTTTTTTCGAGTTTCATAGCGAATCACCTCCGGTTGGCCTTCAATAGCAGCATCCCTCAGAATCTTACTAGGAACGAGCACTCGAATGCAATACAGTAATTACAGGAAGTCAATCGCTTATTCAACATGCCACTCCCGTTTCAACCGACTCATCAGTCATAACCTCGGGCAAAAGAACAGAGTAAACTTCAACTTCTTTTCCACGAAACGCCAAGCCGACTTTTACCATGCGATGAATTCCCTTTTGTTTTAAGGTGATTTCATACCGGCGCTGGGTAATTTGCTCCACTGCTTTAATCGCTGCTTGTTTGAGATCGGCATCAGGCTCCCGCACGGTTTTAAATTCGAGAATAATACCTAACTGCTCGGGATCTTTGGGAATCAGCATCACATCATAACGGCCAAAACCGCTTTCCCGGTTAGACTGAATTTCATGCGATTCGCTTAAAGTGACCATTAACCCTAACACAAAGCCATGATAAAACTTTTCAGGTTCCGTACCCGAACTGTCAAAATAGCTAGCTGTTTCCAGTAAATATTTTTGCAAATATTGAGCGAAATCATTTATTAGACCCTGAGTTAAGCTCAATATAAATGTGAGATATTGTTCATATCCAAAAGATGTTCCCAACCAATCCTTAATGAGTTTTCGATATAAGGCGAATATTTCCTGATTTGGAATAGCCAATTCACATTGCTGCTCTGCTTCTTTCCATTGAATGTGAATGGCTTTTAGATAACCGGTAGCGATTAGAAAACTCCACAATGATCCGGAGTTTTTTTCTAATTCACCGAAGACAATATTTTCATCGACCGGAGCACTAATGGTCTCGTTTAGGAGAAGAGATTCTAATTCCATTTTCATCTGAGCATTGCATCGAGCTAATAACTGTTTAAGGAGCACATTATCGCTGGTATTTACCCAGTAAGGTTTTAATTCTCCTTGATTATCGAGACAATTTAGAATAGACCAAGGATTATAAAGAGTGATATTTTTTATTTGATAACCATTATACCACTGACGAATTTTATCGGTTAAATGAGTTAATCCGCTTTTTTCCAATAGATTAGAAACTTCTGATTCTGTAAATCCAAAGTACTCTCCGTATTTCGAATTTAACATAGAATAGATTATGACATTATTAACCCCAGAAAATAAGCTTTCTTTAGACACTCTCATAATTCCAGTGACTACCGCTCTTTTAACAAATTCGTTTCCTTTTAAAGCAGAACCTAATAATCCTCTGATAAGCGCCACCATCCGATCATAATAACCATGGAAAAAAGCAGCATGAATGGGTGAGTCATATTCATCAATCAATAACCAAGGTTGTTTCCCGTAATGCTTGAATAGGTATTCAGTTAATTTTTTAAGTGACTCCTCTAAGGTAGCTTGGGGAGGGTTAGAGTCTAACACTTTTTGAAAGTAAGTTTTATCACGAGTACTTAAATGAGGGCTCGATAAAAGGTAATTATGTTCGTTGTAAACGTCTCCAATCAGATCGCATATTTTCTGATAAGCCGTCTCAAAATCCAAATTTTTAATATCTTTAAAAGTAATTGCAACCACGGGATATTGCCCTTGATGTTGCATATACTCTTCCAATTCAGTAATTTTTAATCCATTAAATAAACTTCGCGTCGATTGACCCTTGATTTCCCAAGCCAGAAAATGATGAAGCATCGATAAGTTAAAGGTCTTACCAAAACGCCGAGGGCGGGTGATCACCGATACCTTAATATGATTGTCTAAAACTTCTTTGATAAACAAACTCTTATCAATAAAATCTAAGTTGGAATTAATAATTTCAGCAAAATTATCGTAACCAATCGGCAATTTCATGATCTTCTCCTTATTTATTGAGATCATCGATAAAAAATTCATTTTAGCCGATTAGCGCAAACCCAGCAAGTGCGGACCTCTGCGTAATTTATCTTTTAGCAATAGTCGTAGCCACAATGGCTTGTTGAACCGTTAACCCAGTATCGTGATAAACTTTGCTTGCTTGGGTAGAAAATAGGTTTCTTTTCGATATAGCCATAGCGAATTAATTCCGTCTTGGCTGACCTTGACACTGATGTAAACCAAAAATAGTTTTATATCATGAATGATGATGATTTGCAACGGCGGTCGAGGCCGTAATTCAACTCGATAATTCGATGCATCTAATGTTAGGTCGATGCAAATGTAAGGATTGTTTGGCGTGGGCTTGGAACTTGTCCAGAAACTTGTTCAGAAGCAAGAGGACTTTGCAAGATACTTTTAGCTAAAAGAGGGCTGGG
>Ga0187783_10000953_pt1 | contig 21237 bp, 15 predicted proteins | sample 1015_SJ02_MP02_2_FD_132471 | JGI IMG/M metagenome (GOLD analysis project Ga0187783, IMG submission 132471) | Tropical peat soil microbial communities from peatlands in Department of Meta, Colombia - 1015_SJ02_MP02_20_MG | ecosystem: Environmental > Terrestrial > Soil > Wetlands > Peat | place...
ATTCGGGCTCAAGCTGTTCCACGGCACCAGCGCCATGATCACGGCCAGCGCCCCGATATAGAAAATGAGAATCCGCACGATGATGCCGTTGGTCGCGCGCGGCAGCACCACTGCAGGGTCGCGTGCTTCGCCGGCGGTGACTCCAATCAGCTCTACCCCGTTGTAGGCGAACATCACGATCTGCAGGGTGAGCAGAACTCCACTGATACCGAAGGGCAGGAGGCCGCCGTGTGACCAGAGATTGTCGAAGCCGGCGCTGGCACCGAGATCACCGACGTGGAACACGATCACCGTCAGGCCGGCGACGATCAGCGCCACGATCGTGACCACCTTGATGAGCGCGAACCAGAACTCCAGCTCGCCGAACGCCCTCACCGCGAGCAGGTTCGAGCCGTAGAGGACGAGTAGCGCGATCAGCGCCGGCAGCCACTGCGGCACTTGCGGGAGCCAGTAGCGCACGTAGATGCCGATGGCGGTCAGCTCCGCCATCGCGGTCGCTATCCACATGAACCAGTATGACCAACCCGTTGCGAAGCCGGCGAACGGTCCGCAGAACTCCTGCGCGTAGGTGGCGAACGAGCCGGCCACCGGGCGATAGGTGAGCAGCTCCCCCAACGCCCGCATGATGAAGAAGATCGCGACGCCGCCGACGGCATAAGCGAGCAGCAGTCCCGGCCCGGCGTTGTGGATGGCCTTGGCGGAGCCGAGAAACAGCCCCACACCGATGGTGCCGCCGAGGGCGATCAGCTGAATGTGGCGATTGCGCAGATTGCGTGACAGATCGAGAGGCGGTTGCGACATGCGCTTTCTCTCTTGGATCAGGGGTGGGGCGGCCCAAGCAGCGCATAGCGGCGCCCTTGTGGCAGTTCGTAACGCTCGACCAGCGCTGCCGCACCGGAAGCGATGACCTCGGCGGCGAGCCCATCGCCCGGTGGCGCGAAGTGGTGGAATCGCTCGAGCCAGCGTGACAGGTGTCCGGGCGCGTGGCCCGGCAGCAGCACCAGCACCCGTGCCTGGCCGCCGTGTGAGGCGAGCCAGGCGCCGACGACGTGGCGCGCGCCGGCCGGGTCTGCCGAGCCTGTGGTATCGCCGCCGCTCGTCAGCAGCGTCACCGGAGTCGATAGACCGTGGTCGAGTATCGCGATCGTCGTCTCGTCCGGATCGAGCAGCGCGAGAGTTTGCGCCGCGGTGTCGGCGTGGATGCGTCGTGCCAGGCTCGGCAGATCTTGCCAGCGGTCGATGACCGGCAGCGCCGCCAGGGCGATGACGGTGAGCGCGGCGAGGTACGCCGTGTACGTCCAGCCGAGACTCTGCTGCACCTGACCGAGAGTCTGTGCCCGGGCGGCGCACAGCAACCCGCACAGCGCGAGCGTGACGCCGACCAGCGCTGCCGCGATGCAGCCGGACGCCGGTCCCTCGCCGGCCGCCGCCAGAATCAGCAGCGCGCAGCCGAGTGCCAGCGTGAGCGAGCCCGCGAGCCAGCGACTCGAACGCAGCGCCAGTCGGTCGAGGGCTGATGGCGAGCGCTGCACCTCGTGCGCCCACAGTCCGACTAACGCGCCGAACCCGAGCAGCGCCGGGGCCGCGTAGACATCGCGCGCCGTGGCTGCCAGCGACAGCAGCAGCAGGAACGGCAGGCTCGCCGCGAGCGCAAAGCGCCAGGCCGTGCCGTCCGGCTGACGCGCCCGCTGCCACGCGCGCACCAGCGCGGCTGCGGCGAGCAGCGTCCATGGCAGCAGGTAAAGCGGCAGCTCGAGCAAGTACTTGCCGGGGAAGTTGCGATGGCCGCGGGTGTAGTCGAGATCCGCGCTGGCGCTGACATGGGTGAAGCGCCCCACCAGGTTGTGCCAGAACAGCGTCTGCAGCGACTCCGCGCCGTGCGCGCTGCGCGCCACTGCGAGCAGCCACGGACCGATGAGCAGCGCCTGCAGTGCAAACGGGGCATAGAGCTCCCAGCGGCGCAGCTCCGACCAGCGCCGCTCCCAGGCGATGAGTGCGCCGAGCGCCAGCGCCGGCACCAGCCAGCCGGGAGCGCTCTTGGCCATGAAGCCGATCGCGGCGCCAAGGTGCATCAGCGTGTAGCCGGCGGCTTTGCGCACGCCCGGAGCGGCGCGGTACCCGCGCCACACCCCCAACAGCGCGACGGCGCAGCCAGCCAGCAGGCAGGCGTCGGGCGCGAGCCAGACGCTCACGCGGTACACCGTCAGAGCACTCAGGGCGACGAGCGCAGCGATCACGGCTGCGCCGACATCGGTGCCCAATTCCAGGGTGAGCGCGCCGAGAGACACCGCAGCCGTCACCGCATAGAGCGCGTTGGGCAGGCGCGCGCTTCCGGGGGAATCTCCCCACTGCGACAGTGCCGCCGCCGACATCCAGTACGAGAGCGGCGGCTTCTCCAGGAAGGGGCGGCCTGCGAGCTGCGGCAGCGCGCGGTCGCTTTGCCAGCTCATGCGCCAGGCGATGTCGGCTTCGCGCGGCTCATCGGGGGTCCACAGCCCGCGGCAGAAGATGCCCACGAGCCACAGCGGCGCGAGCGCCATCACGATCAGCACCGCCGCTGAGCGCAGGGGCGCGGACGGTCGCGACGGTGAAATCAACAGCTCCCCCGGGGTCGATGCTGCCGGCAGCGGATTATGCGGGAGTTCAGAGCTGCAGTGAGTAGTGCACCACCATGCGCACCACCCGGGCGTGATCGGACCAATGGACGAAGCTCTGACACACGTGGCGCACGCCCGCCTCCGCAGCGCTTTCGGAGTACTCCGCTGCAAAGCGCGCCTGGCCGGACTCCACTCCAGGCAGAAAGCGGCTGGCGCTCCACAGGGCATCCGAGTCGGTCGGGCGGCTGAACAGCGCCACCTCGGTGACGGTGGCGTTGCCCGGAATCGTCGCGCACAGTGTGACCGGGCTCGCCTGCGCCTCGATGCACGCCGCCGAAGCCGCAGCGGGCGAGGCAGCCGGACTCGCTGCGGGCGATGCGGTACCGGCGCCCGCGGCGGAGGCGCTCGGCGGTAGCGTCGGCCCGCAGGCGGGCACGGTTGCCATCACGATCACGCCATCGGCGCCGAGCCTGCGCAGCACGCCGCTCTCGATCTCGGCACGCTCGCTGCCGCGGGTGAGCTCCAGCTCGCTCGCGGTGCGGCTGATCTCGGCGACGCGCGCCTGCAGCTCGCGTTGCATCACCGCCTGCGCCGCACGCTCGCCGTTGGTGAGCCACTGTGACAGCGCAAAACCGGCGAGCCCTGCGCCGCCGACGACGGCGCAGAAAAGGATGAGCTGCAGGCGATTCCTGCGTCGCGAGGCCGCGGTGGGGCCGCGCGCAGATGCCTCGCGCAGCAGCGCCGAGCGCAGCTGCACGAAGGAGGCGGACAGAGTCGCCGTTCCGGCGATGATGGCGGCGAGCACTGAATCCGGCAGCAGCATGGGGGCGCGGGCGACAAAGCGACGCCGCCACGCTAGCACGCGCGCCGCCGGCGTTGCCGGCGATGCGGGCGCGTCCGGCGAAAACCGCGATGCCGGTCACAGGCTCCGTGTCGGCATCTCGCGACGCGGCTGCAGCGCGGCGCGCTGCGAGGCGAGCCAGCGTTCGAGCGGGCTCAAGTCCGCGTTCAGCAGGTGCAGGCCGAGCTTCGAGCGCCGCCAGAGTATGTCGGCGGCGCACTGCGCGAACTCTTCGCGGCACAGGTATTCGAGCTCGCTCTCGTGCAGCTGCGGCAGCACCTCGACGCCCAGGTCGCCCGGTGCCGCGGCGCTGCCGATGACCCGCTCGAGCCGCGTGCCGTAGGCGTGCGCGTAGCGCCGCCGCAATCTAACCGGCAGCCAGGGGTAGCGGCGGCCGACGCTGCGCAGGAACGGCACGAAAGCCCCGCGCGGCAGGTCGCCGCCGGGGAGCTGCGCGCGCCGCGTCCAATGCATGGTGCGCAGGCCGAGCGCGCTCGCGATCAGGTCGACGGCATCCTCGGCGAGCCGTCGGTAGGTCGTGATCTTGCCGCCGAATACCGACAGCAACGGCGCCGGGTGTCGCTCGAGCTCGAGCGCGTAGTCACGCGTCACGCTCATCGGGTCGCTCGACTCGTCGGCGAGCAGCGGCCGCACTCCGGAATAGCTCCACACCACCTGCGCCGGCGTGACGGGCTGGCTGAAATAGCGGCTGGCGAGCGCGCACAGGTAGACGGTCTCCGCATTATCGATGCTGACTGCGGCCGGATCGCCGTGATAATCGACGTCGGTGGTGCCGAGCAGAGTGAATTTCTGCTCGTAGGGTATGGCGAACACGATGCGCCGATCCTCGTTCTGGAAGATGTAGGCGAATCGATGCGTGAACAGGCGCGGCACCACCACGTGGCTGCCTTTGACCAGGCGCACCTGGTGCGCAGTCCTGACCGGCGTGGCCTGCGACACGAAACGGCTGACCCAGGGACCGGTCGCATTCACCACCGCACGTGCCTGCAGCAGCTGGCGTCCCGCGGCCGAGACCAGCGTCGCGCGCCAGCACGGCGGCTCGGGTGTCAGCTGCTCGCAGCGGGTACGTGTCAGGATGCTAGCGGCGTGCGCCTGCGCATCGAGCGCATTGAGCACCACCAGCCGCGCATCGTCGACCTGGCCGTCGGAATAGACGAAGCCGCGCTGATAACCCGGCCGCAGCGCCTCGCCGGCCACGTGCGTGCGCAGGTCGATTGCCGCCGACGCCGGCAGGCGCGCGCGCGGGGCGAGATGATCATAGAGAAACAGACCCGCCCGGATCATCCACGCGGGACGCAGGTGCGGGGCGTACGGCATGACGAACTGCAGCGGGTGCATGATGTGCGGGGCCGTGGCGAGCAGCACCTCGCGCTCGATCAGCGCTTTGCGCACCAGCGAGAAATGAAACTCCTCGAGATAGCGCAGGCCGCCGTGGATGAGCTTGGTGCTGGCGGAGGAAGTATGTGCGGCGAGGTCGTCCTGCTCGCACAGCACCACCGACAGCCCGCGTCCGGCGGCATCGCGCGCGATGCCGGTGCCGTTGACGCCGCCGCCGACCACCAGCAGGTCGCAGCTCGCGCCGCTTACCGCACTCACGCCCGCCGCGGCACCTGCCGCCCGTAGTAGTCCGGGTAGTCGGCCGTGAGCCCCTTGAAACGGCGGTGGATCCACAGGTACTGCTCGGGTGCGCGGCGCACCTGCGCCTCGATCATGTGATTGAAGCGCTCGGTGTCGGCCGCGGCGCAGTCGCTGGGAAAGTTCTCGAGCGGCGGATGGATGACGGCACGGTAACCCTGCGTGCCCGGCAGACGCTGGAAGAAGTACGGCAGCACCACCGCGCCGGTGATACGCGCCAGGCGCGAGGTGAGGGTGTTGGTAGCCGCAGGAATGCCGAACAACGGCACCATCTCGGCGCCCTTCTTGCGATAGCTCTGATCCGGCGCATACCAGACGCACTCGTTGCGCTTGAGCGCGGCGACGAAGGCGCGGATGTCGTCCTTGGGTATCGGATGTCCGCCATAGCCGACGCGGAAGCGCTTGAGCGCGTAGGCGACCACCTCGTTGCGCGTCTCGCGATAGAGAAATCCGACCGGTGCCACGAACAACAGCGCGCGGCCGGCCATCTCCATCGAGGTGAAGTGCGCCGTGAGCAGTATCACGCCGCGCTTGCAGGCCTGCGCCGTACGCAGGTGCTCGATGCCCTCGAAGTGCAGCAGCTTCTCGAGCCGTGCGGGCGAGCTCCACCAGGCGAACGGAATCTCGAGCAGCGCCACACCCAGGCTGGCGAAGTGCTCATCGAGCAGCCGCTCGCGCTCGGCTACCGACAGCTCCGGCAGGCACAACTCGAGATTGCGCCGGGCTGTGCGCACGAAGCGGATCGGCAGCCGCCGCAGCACCGCGCCGAGCAGCCGCCCGAGGTGCACGATCGCAGCGAACGGCAGCAGGGCCAGCAGGCGCAGCAGTCCGAGCCCGGCCCATGTCAGCCAGTATCGCGGCGCGAGCAGGCGCAAAGGCATGAGGACCCCCGGCGGCCTGAGCTCAGGCCCGGTGGCGGCGAGAATAACCGATTCCGGGCGAACGACTGTGATGGAATGCGGCAGTGCCCCGGCTTTCGCGCAAGCCCCTGGCTCTGGTGGCGACAGGATTGGCGTTTCTGGCGCTGATTCTGCTGGCCGCTCTCGACCAGCGCCAGCTCGCGGCTCTGATCGAGCGCGCACGCTACCGCTTACACCCGCCGCGCGAGCTGCTTGCCGGGGAAAGCTCACCGCTCGCCCCGCGCGTGACACCCGAGCTCGAGTCGCTCGAGCGGGCGGGTCTCGAGGCCGCCGCCACCTACGCGGGTGAGCATGGCTCGCTCGCACTGATCGTCGCGCGCCACGATCACATCGTGTTCGAGCGCTATTGGCGCGGCACCGGTTTCGACACGGTCGCCGATGCCCAGTCGTTCACGCGGCTGCTGGCGGCGCTCGCCGTCGGCGTCGCCATGTCGCATCGCCTGATCGGCTGGCCGGATGAGCCGATCGGCGCCTTCATCGGCGAATGGCGCGCGGATCCGCGGGGCGCGATCACGCTGCGCAATCTGCTGCAGTCGACCAGCGGGCTCGCTCCGGGACCGCCGCTGTCGGCAGGGGGCGATCTGCTGGCGTCGCTGCTGCGCACGCCGCTTGGCGCGCCGCCCGGCAGCGACCGCCGAGAGCAGGCCGCCGATCCGCAGCTGCTGGCGCTGGTGATCGAGCGGGTCTCCCACGAGCGCTACGCGAGCTACCTGTCGCGAACGCTGTGGCGGCGCGTCGGCGCGGCGGACGCCTGGCTGCGCCTCGATCATCCGGGCGGGATGGCGCAAGCGGACTGCTGCATGCTGGCGCGCCAGGGTGACTGGATCCGCATCGGGCAGCTGCTGGTGCGTGACGGTAACTACCGGGGCGCGGAGGTGATCCGACCCGGATGGATCACGCTGCTGCGCCGGCCGACTCGCGCCGACCCGCAGTACGGTGCGTACCTGCGACTCGCCACTGGACCCGCGCCCGAGGTCGAGCCGTACGCGACCGACGATGTTGCCGTAGTCGAGGGCGCGGGCGGTAATCGGCTGTGGCTGCTGCCGTCGCTGCAAATCGCGATTCTCTGCACTGGCCTCCCCGAGGGGCGCGATCCTGCCTGGGTCGAGAGTCGCATCCCGAACCTCATCATGCACGCGGCGCGCGATTTCCGGGCGCGCGGCAACCCGGGCGGTGCGGACGTCTCGGCAATCGTTCCCGGGCACTGACGCTGTGCCGGGGGTCACGGCGGTGGCGCCGTTGCTGCTGCGGCGCGGATCGCTCGCGGCGGCGGCGCCGCGCGAATTTCCAAGCGCGGGCGACTCTAGACAGCGATCTCGGTCTGGAATATCGACACGGCCTGGCCGCTGATCCAGACGCTGGCCAGCTCGCTGTCCTTGAATTCGAGCTCGACCTCGACACGCCCCGGCCGGTGCAGCGAGTGCCCCTGGATGCCGCTGAAGCTGGCGCGCTCGCCATTGCGGGCAAGGAGCCCGAGGTGGGCCAGGTATGCGCCGAGCAGTCCGTGGGCGTTGCCGCTCACCGGGTCCTCGGCGATTCCGAGCGCCGGGCAGAACATGCGTGACTCGGTGAGATGGTCGCTCGCTGCCGCGTTGACAGTGAAGACGAAGTAGCCGGCGGCACCAATCTGCGCTGACAGCGTGGTGAGCCGCGCCATATCGGGCTTGAGGTGCTTGAGGGGCCCCGGTCCCCGCACCCCGATCAGCAGCCGGGTGCCGGCAGCGCCGACGATGCGCGGCGGCATGCGTGAGTCCAGGCTTTCGGAGGCGAGCGCCAGCGCATCGAGCACCGCCAGTCGCTCGCGGTCGTTGAGCTCACGCCCGAGGGGCGGCGCATTGCGCCGGATCGCGATACGGCGGTCGTCATCGCTGCCGCGCACCTCCACGTCGACGATGCCGGCCTTTGACTTCTGCCGCTGCCAGCGTGGCGCGTCGTGGCGCCGCGACAGAACGTACTGGGCAGCGACCGTGGCATGGCCGACGAAACCGGCTTCGCTGCGCGGGGTGAAGAAGCGTGCACGCACCGTGTGATCGTCGCCGTCGGGTGCGAGGATGAAGGCGGTCTCGGCGTTGTTGAGCTCGCGCGCGATCGCGAGCATCTGCGCCTCGGAGAGCGGGTCGGCGTTGAGCACTACGCCGGTTGGATTGCCGGTGAAGGGCTCACGGGTAAATGCGTCAACCTGATGAACTTGGATCTTCCGCGTCATCTGTCCAACCATCGTTTCGCGTCGAATGGCCGCTGCCTGCCGGGCCGTCGCTTCCGTGCCCGCCGCCGCCGGCTTCGCCCGCGGCGCCGCGTTCCGCCCACCGTCAATTCTAGACCCTCGCTGCGATCATAGCCCGAGGTGAGGCAGGGCGGGGCGCGCATGCCATACTGCCCGCGACCCTCCAGCGGAGACAGCTATGGACATCGGGGTCGAGATCAGCCTCTATCCGCTCCGGGCGGACTTCGTGCCAGCCGTGCGCGAGTTTCTCGCGCGCCTCGGCTCGCAGCGGCGGCTGCGGGTCACGACCAACAGCATGAGTACGCAGCTGTTCGGCCCCTACGATGAGGTGATGGAGGTGCTGCGGCAGGAGCTGCGCGCCACCTTCGCCGCGTTGACAGATCGTTCCGAGAAGGCGGTATTCGTGTTGAAGGTGATCGGGCCGTTGCCACCGGGCTGAGCGCCCCGAGCACCGCGGGCGCTGGCGGCGCGCCGGGCGAAGCGGCACACTAGCGGATTGCGGAAATGCGCCGCGTTGCGCGGCCATGAGGTGGGAAGCAGCATGGCGCTCTTGCGTGTCGTGGACCGCGACGGGGTCGAACACGAGGTAGAGGCGCGCACCGGATTGAAGGTGATGGAGAATTTGCGCGAGCTCGACTACGGCGTGGCGGCAATCTGCGGCGGCATGTGCTCGTGCGCGACCTGTCACATCTACGTCGACCCGGCGTGGCAGCCGCGGCTGCCGGCGATGATGTCCGACGAGCGCGAGCTGATCTCGGAGCTCAGTCACTCCACCGAGCATTCGCGCCTGTCCTGCCAGCTGGAATTCACCCCGGAGCTCGCCGGACTCCGGGTGCGGATCGCGCCTGACGAGTAGCGCCATGGCCGCGCCCGCCGTACAAGTCGAAACCCGCGGTGCAGTAGCGCTGGTGACGCTCAACCGTCCCGACAACGGCAACGCACTCAACCTGCAGATGGCGATGGACCTGCTGGCGGCGGCCATGACCTGCGCGCGCAACACCGCGGTGCGCGCGGTGGTGCTGTGCGGCGCCGGCCGCCACTTCTGCTTCGGCGGCGACCTGCGCGCCATGGTGGCGCGCGACAGCGCCGGTGTCGATTACGTGCGCGAGCTCACCACCTACCTGCACGCGGCGATTTCCAACTTCGTACGCATGGACGCCCCGGTGGTCGCCGCGGTCAACGGTACCGCGGCCGGTGCCGGCGTCGGTCTGGTGGCCATGGCCGACCTGGCCCTGTGTGCGCGCAGCTCGCGCTTCAACCTCGCTTACACCAACGCCGGCCTGACTCCCGACGCCGGCACCTCGTTCCTGCTGCCGCGCACGCTCGGCATGAAGCGCACCATGGAGCTGCTACTGCTCAACCGCACTCTCAGCAGCAGCGAGGCGCTCGAGTGGGGGCTGGTCAACGAAGTCGTGAGCGATGACCAGCTCATCGAGCGCGCGCTGGAGCTGGCCGAGCAACTGGCGCAGGGTGCAAGCGCGGCCTTCGGTGCCACCAAGCGCCTGATCGCCCACTCCGTCGGGGCGTTCGAGTCGCAGATGGTGCTCGAGAGCGAGACCATCGCCGCGCACGCGGTCGGCGCGGAGGCCGCCGAGGGCATCGGCGCATTTCTCGAGAAGCGCAAGCCGCATTTCCCCGAGAAGGGCACCCGCTCCAAGGGGTGAGCCGCCGACATGACGTGGTTCTTCGTCGCGCTGCTGGCCGCACTCGGCGTGGTGCTGCTGCGCATCTACTTCAAGCTGCGCATGGCGTACCGGTCGCGCGCCGAGAGCTGGGACGAGCAGGTCATCGCCCGGCTGCGCTCACAGGGCTACGCACCGTTCAATGACTACCGCGTGGACTTCTTCCTGGCGCTGCCCGATGTGGCGGCCTGTCAGAGCGCGCGCGCGCGGCTCGAGCCGGAGTTCGCCGTCGACGTGAAGGATCTCGACAACGATCCGGAGCTTGTCTGCAGCCTGCATGCGAGCAAGACCATGCGGCTGGTGGTACCCGAGGTGCAGGAGATCAGCCGTCGTCTCACCGCGCTCGCCACCGAGCTCAGGGGGCGCTACGACGGCTGGGCGGCTTAACGGCGAAGTCAGCGCTTCTCTGTCTGGCGTTTCACCGCCTCGGCGGCGGCGGCGATTGCCGCCGGGTCGCCGAGGTAGCGGCTGGCGCGGGGCCGCAGCGTCTCGTCGAGCTCATAGAGCAGCGGTACACCGGTGGGGATGTTGCGCTCGGTGATGTCGCTGTCGGCGATGTCATCGAGCATCTTCACCATGGCGCGCAGGCTGTTGCCGTGCGCCACCACCAGCACGTCGGCCCCGGAGCGCAGCTCGGGCGCGATGCGCGCGTGCCAGAAGGGCAACACCCGCACAAGCGTGTCCTTGAGCGATTCACTCGCGGGCAGCTCGCGCGGATCGATACCGGCGTAGCGCGGATCGAAGCGCGGATGGCGCGGGTCATCGGCGCTGAGCGGCGGCGGCGGGATGTCGTAGCTGCGCCGCCAGTTTTTGACCTGAGCCTCGCCGTGCTGGGCGACGGTCTGCGCCTTGTTGAGTCCCTGCAGTGCCCCGTAATGCCGCTCGTTCAGACGCCAGGCGCGCTCCACCGGAATCCACATGCGGTCGAGCTCATCGAGCATGATCCACAGCGTGCGGATGGCACGTTTCAGCACCGAGGTGAAGGCGATGCCGGGCTCGAGCTGCTCGCGCTCGAGCTCGCGCGCGGCCTGCACTGCCTCGGCCCTGCCAGCCTCGGACAGATCGACGTCGGTCCAGCCGGTGAACAGGTTGTCGACGTTCCAGACACTCTGGCCGTGGCGCACCAGGATGAGTTTTCCGACCATGTCAGCTGCCAGCGAGCTCGCGGTCTTGATCAGGCACATGGACGTGCCCGCCGCCTAGACCACCCCACGAAATCCCGCTCACCGTGCGAGAGGTACGCAACCCGACGGACAGGACGCGGTCTTTCGTGGGGACCCCGGGGCGTGCGGCCGGCGAGCCGAAACGACGCTTTCGGCTCGCCGCTCGCGCGGGGCGTGACAGGATGTCCGCCCCGTGCATGAACTAGTTCGCCACTTTGCGAACCGCTTCCACGCCCACCGTCAGCGTGGCGAAGTCGCCGGCGTCCGCGGCGCGCATCTCCGCGATCGTGCGTTGCCAATGCGCGAGCTCCTTGCCGCCGGCTTCGACCCAGGCGGTGACGCGGGCCGGGGCGCTGCCGCGACTCTTGTTGGCGAGCACGCGCTCGGCGAGGCGCCGGTGCACGCGCAGTGCCGCATCGCGCAGCCCGGTGCGCGCGATCGCCTGCCAGGTGCCTTCCACCGTCAGCTTCTCGATCCGCTCCTGCAGCCAGTCGCAGCCGATGCGCGTGCCCACCTCGAAGTACACCCGTGCGGTCTCGGGAACACTGACGCGGTGGCTGGCTGCGACCTCGACGATGTCGAGCGCAGCGTTGAGCGCCTCCAGCGAGGCAACGCGCGTGGCCAGCGGTGGCGGCAGTCCCGCCTCGGTGTAATGCCGGCGGGCTTCCTCGAAGCGCGTGCGCTCCGTGCCGGTGATCACGGATGGCGTCTCCGTTTCGAGCTGACGCACGCCGTCGCGGAACGTGCGCACCGCGGCGTCGACCTGCAGCGTGCCGCCGTGCGAGGTGAGCAGCCAGTAGCTGGCGTGGCGCAGCAGCCGGCTCGTCTGGAAGGCGGCCTGGTACTGCAGCTTCGCCGGCACCTTGTTGTCGAGGGCCTCGATCTGCTCCCACACCTGCCGCATGGCGAAGATCTCGCGAGCCGCCGTGTAGGCGCGCGCGATCTGCGCCGGCTCAGCGCCGACGTCCTCCTGCAGGCGCGGCACGAAGGTCGGGCCCATGCGGTTCACCAGGCTGTTGGTGGTGGCGGTGGCGATGATCTCGCGGCGCAGCCGGTGATGCGTGATGGCGCGGGGAAAGCGCTCTTGCACCGGCGCGGGGAAGTAGCGCTCGAGCTCGGTCGACAGGTACGGATCCTCGGGTACGTCCGAGGCGAGCAGGTGGCCGTTGAGCCAGATCTTACTGTAGGCAAGCAGGATCGCGAGCTCCGGCCGCGTGAGCCCGACACCACTCTTGCGCCGGTCGGCGAGCTCGTCGTCGCTCGGCAGAAATTCGAGCGCGCGGTTGAGGACGCCTTCGCGCTCGAGCGAGCGGATCAGGTGCTGGTACTCCGGCAGTCGCGCCGCACCCTGCAGCTCCAGAATGCTGAGCGCCTGGCTCTGCAGGTAGTTGTTGCGCAGCACCAGCCCCGCGACCTCGGGGGTCATGCGCACCAGCAGGCGGTTGCGCTCCGGGCGGGTCAGCCTGCCCTCCGCGACCTGCGGATTCAGCAGGATCTTGATGTTCACCTCGACGTCGGAGGTGTTGACGCCCGCGGAGTTGTCGATGAAGTCGGTGTTGAGGCGCCCGCGGGCGAGCGCATATTCGATCCGGCCGCGCTGCGTCAGGCCGAGATTGCCGCCTTCGCCGACCACTTTTGCCAGTAGCTCGCGGCCGTTGATGCGCACGGCGTCGTTGGTGCGATCGCCGACCTCGGCGTTGCGCTCATCGCTCGCCTTCACGTAGGTGCCAATGCCGCCGTTCCACAACAGGTCGACCGGCAACTTGAGGATGGCGCGAATGACCTCGTTCGGTGCCGGGCTGGCGCTCTCGAGTCCCAGCAGCGTGCGCGCCTCCGCCGACAGCGCAATCGATTTCGCCGCGCGCGCGAATACCCCGCCGCCGCGCGAGATTTTCCTGCGGTCGTAGTCGTCCCAGCTCGAGCGCGGCAGCGCAAACAGTCGCTGCCGCTCGGCGAAGCTCGACTCCGCCGCCGGCTCGGGGTCAAGGAAGATGTGGCGGTGATCGAAGGCGGCCTGCAGCCGGATGTGGCGCGACAGCAGCATGCCGTTACCGAAGACGTCGCCGGACATGTCGCCGATGCCGCAGACGGTGAAGTCCATGCGCTGGGTGTCGACGCCGAACTCACGGAAGTGGCGCTTGACGCACTCCCAGGCGCCGCGCGCCGTGATCGCCATCTTCTTGTGGTCGTAGCCGGCCGAGCCGCCCGAGGCGAAGGCATCGCCCAGCCAGAAGCCGTAGTCGGCGGCGATCGCGTTGGCGATGTCGGAAAAGGTGGCGGTGCCCTTGTCGGCCGCCACCACCAGATACGGGTCATCACCGTCGCGGCGTATCACCCGCGGCGGTGGCGCGATGCGCGCGCCGATGATGTTATCGGTGAGATCGAGCAGTCCGCGGATGAAGGTCTGGTAGCAGGCGATCACCTCCGCCTGCACTTCCTCGCGCGCGCCGGAAGGCGGCAGCCGTTTCGGCACGAAGCCGCCTTTGGCACCGACCGGCACGATGAGCGTGTTCTTGACGTTCTGCGCCTTCATCAGGCCGAGGATCTCGGTACGGAAGTCCTCGCGCCGGTCGGACCAACGGATGCCGCCGCGCGCCACGTGACCCATGCGCAGGTGCACCCCTTCGATGCGCGGGCTGTAGACGAAGATCTCGAATTTGGGCTTCGGCAGTGGCAGGTCGGGGATCCGCGCCGGATCGAACTTGAAGGACAGATAGCCCTTCGGCTGCGAGTTGCCGCCCGGCTGGTAGAAGTTGGTGCGCAGCGTCGCCTGGATGAGCGTCAGGTAGGCGCGCAGGATACGGTCATCATCGAGGCTCGCCACGGCGTCGAGCCCGGTGCGGATGCGTTGCACGATGCTGTCGCAGTTGCGCTCGCGGCGGGCGTCGGCGGCACCCGCAGGGTCGAAGCGCGCCTCGAACAGCTGCACCAGGGCGGTGGCAATCCCGGCGTTGGCGGCCAGCGTGCGCTCCATGTAGATCTGGCTGAAGGGCACGCCGGTCTGCAGCAGGTAGCGGCAGCAGGCGCGCAGCAGCACGATCTGCCGTGTGGTGAGATCGGCCGCCAGCAGCAGGCGGTTGAAGCCGTCGTTCTCGACCGCGCCGCTCCAGGCGGCGGCGAATCCCTCGCGGAAGTTTGCCTCGACGCGCGGGATCTCGACCAGCAGGCCGTCGCGGTGCTCGAGCTCGAAGTCCTGGATCCAGGCCGCGCCGCCCTCCGGCCAGACGAGCTCGTAGGGGTGCTCGGAGATCACGCGCAGGCCAAAATTCTCGAGCATCGGCAGTACGTCGGAGATCGGCACCGGGTCGGTGAGCCGCACGAAGCGCACGCGTACTCGCTGCGGCCTCTGGCCGGCCGGGCGGTGCAGGCGCAGCTGCAGCGCACCGGGCTGCGAGCGCAGCGCCTCGAGGTCGCGCAGGTCCTCGAGCACTTCCTCCGGCGAGACCCCTTCCTGGTAGACGATCGGGAAGGTGTGGCGGTAGCGGGAGACCAATGCCAGCCCCGCTTCCTCGCCGTGCCGGCCGACCAGAAGCTCGCGCAGCCGGTCGGCCCAGGTGAGCGCGGCCTCGCCGATGCGGTGCTCGATGTCGGCGAGATCAGGCTTGTGACGGCGCGCCGGATCGGTGCGCACCTCGACGTGCAGGCGCGCGTGGCTCTCGCCGGTGATCTGCGCCTGGCTCTCGACGCTCACGCCGGCGAAGCCGGCGAGCGCGATTTTCTCGATGCGCTGGCGCACCTCGGTGTTGTAGCGATCGCGCGGCACATACACCAGGCAGGAGTAGAAGCGGTGGTAAGGATCGCGGCGTACCAGCAGTCGTACGGTACGGCGCTCGTACAGGTTGACCACGCCGCGCACGATCGGCACCAGATCAGCCACACTCGCCTGGAACAGCTCATCGCGCGGATAGGTCTCGAGCACGTTGAGCACCGCCTTGCCGTCGTGACTGGCGGGGTCGAGCCCGAAGTGCTCGATCACGCGCTCGACCTTGCGGCGCAGCACCGGGATGTCCCGCGGACTGCCGTGATAGGCGGTTGAGGTCCAGAGTCCGAGGAAACGATGCTCGCCGTCGACCCGGCCGCGGCTGTCGAAGGTCTTGACACCGACGTAGTCGAGCAGCTCGCCGCGGTGCACGGTGGAGGTCGAGTTGGCCTTGGTGAGGATCAGCAGCTCCGGCTCGCGCGCGCGTGCGCGCACGTCGCCGCGCAGCACTGTCGGCGCGGAGGTGCGCGCGTGGCGGCGCGTGTTTTTCAGAATGCCGAGGCCGGAGTTGACGTCGGGCACCAGCTGGTCTTCGCTGCGGCCGCGAACCAGACGGTAGTGACGGTAGCCGAGAAAGACGAAATGCCGCCCCTCCATCCAGTCGAGCAGGTGGGCCGCCTCGGTGACCTCGGTGGCCGGCAGCGGCGGCGGGGCGCTTTCCAGGCGGGTGATGATCTCGCGCACCCGTTCGCGCATCGCGCGCCAGTCGCTCACCGCCGCGCGCACGTCGGCGAGCGTCGCCTCGAGATCGTGCTCGAGGTTTTCGAGCTGTGCGGCATCGGTGACGCGATCGATCTCGTACAGCTGCCATGACTCGGGATGCGCGGCGTGTGCGCCGTTGGCGCCGATGTCGAGCAGCGTACCGCGCCGGTCGCGACGCACCTGCAGCACTGGATGCACGATCAGATGAACCGCGAGCCCGGCGCGGCTGAAAGCCATGCTGAGCGAGTCGACTAGGAACGGCATGTCGTCGGTGACCGAGAGCACCAGCGTGTGCGGGCTCTCGAAGCCGTCGCGGCGTGCGTCGGGGTTGAAGACACGCACCAGCGAACGCCCCGGCGGGCGGCGCGCGCCGAAGGCCAGGTGCGCGAGCGCGGCGCGCGCTAGCTGGCGCGGCGCACGCTCGGCGAGGTCTTCCTCCGCCACTCCATGGAAGTACGCGCGCAGAAAGCGATGGCGCACCTCGTTGCGCGGGGCGGCGCTGCCGGCCGCCCGGGCGATGCGCTCGATCAGCGCGATGCGGGCGGCGGGAATGCTGTGCAGCAGCCGGTTGTCTTCAGCAGCCATTGACGCATGCATGGCCGATCATCCTGGGAGGGCGGCGCTGTCGCCGCAGCGCGTGGCGCATCTTGTGCTGTAACGGCGCGGCCGCTGATCCCGTTGGGGAGCGAGAGTATACATGCGGCCGGCACTTCAGGACTTGAGGTCCGGAAGATCGCGGAAATACTCGAGCGCGCCCGGGTTAGCCAGCGCGTCGAGATTCTTGACCGGCAGCCCGTGTATCAGGTTTCGCACCGCCAGCTCGGTGAGCTTGCCGGAGAGGGTGCGCGGCAGGTCGGGCACTGCGATGATCCGCGCCGGCACGTGCCGTGCGGTCGTCTGCGATCGGATCGCGGTGCGAATCTCGTTCCTGAGCGGCTCATCGAGCACCACACCCTCCTTGAGGCGCACGAATAACACCACCCGCACATCGCCCTGCCAGTCCTGCCCCACCGCCAGCCCCTCGGCGATCTGCGGCAGGCTCTCGACCGCCGAGTAAATCTCCGCAGTGCCGATGCGCACGCCGCCGGGATTGAGCACGGCATCCGAGCGGCCGTAGATGATGACACCGTCGTGCGCGGTGATCGCGGCGTAATCGCCGTGGTGCCACACGCCAGGGAAACGCTCGAAGTAGGCGGCGCGGTATTTCGCCCCGGTCGGATCGTTCCAGAATCCGACCGGCATCGACGGGAAAGGGGCAGTGCACACCAGCTCGCCGCGCTCCCCGCGGACCGGCCGCCCGGCTTCGTCGAAGATGTCGACCGCCATGCCGAGCCCGCGGCACTGGATCTCGCCGCGGTAGACCGGGCGGGTCGGACAGCCGAGTGCAAAGCAGGAGACGATGTCGGTGCCACCGGAGATCGAGGCGAGCTGCAGGTCGGACTTCACCGCGCGGTAGACGTAATCGAAACCTTCAGGCAGCAGCGGTGAGCCGGTCGACAACAGCGCCCGCAGCGCCGTGAGCTCGACCTCGCGCGCCGGTACGAAGTCGCTCTTCTCGAGCGAGGAGAGGTACTTGGCGCTCGTGCCGAACACCGTGAGGCGCTCCTGCTGCGCCATCTGCCACAGCGCTCCGGGTCCGGGGTGGAAGGGACTGCCGTCGTAGAGCACCAGCGTCGCTCCGGTTGCGAGCGCGCTCACCAGCCAGTTCCACATCATCCAGCCACAGGTCGTGAAGTAGAACAGCCGCTCGCTACGGCGCAGATCGGTGTGCAGCAGATGCTCCTTCTGATGCTGCAGCAACGTGCCGCCGGCACCATGAACGATGCACTTCGGCACGCCGGTGGTGCCCGAGGAGTAGAGGATGAGCAGCGGTTGGTTGAAGGGGAGCGATGTGAATGTGAGCGGCGCTGCCGCGTTGCCGAACTGTGGCCACAGCACTGCGCGCTGCGCGGCGGTGCCGAGGGCCTGAAGCGGCGGCTGTTGCTCGACGTAGGGGATCACCACGACGCGCTCGATACTCGGCAGACGCGCGAGCGCTTCGGCCATGGGCGCGAGCGAGTCGAGGCGCTTGCCGGCGTAGAAGTAGCCGTCCGCGGTGAACAGCACCTTGGGCGCGATCTGTCCGAAGCGATCGAGCACGCCGTGCACCCCGAAGTCCGGCGAGCAGGACGACCAGATCGCGCCAATACTGGCGGCCGCCAACATGGCGATGGCGGCCTCCGGCACATTCGGCACGAAACCTGCGACGCGATCGCCGACCGTCACGCCGGCGGCCCGCAGTCCAGCGGCTACGCGCGCGACCTCGGCGCGCAGCTCGCGGTAGGAGAGCGTGCGACGTGCGCCGCGCTCGTTGCGGAAGACGAGCGCCTCGGCGCCGTCGTCGTACCTGAGCAGGTTATCGGCGAAGTTCAGCTGTGCACCGGGAAAGAAGCGCGCCCCGGGCATCGAGCCGGGTGCCTCGATCTTGGGCCCCGTGCCGAAGTCGGCGCGTACCCCGGCAAAGCGCGCCAGCTCGCTCCAGAACTCCACCGGTTCCTGCAATGACCAGGCGTAGAGCTCGCCGTAGTCGCCGAGGGTCAGGCCGCGGCGCGCGTTGATGCAGCGGGTGAAGCGCGTCAGGTTCGCATCCGCGATGCGTGCGGCCGAGGGTCGCCAGAGCTCAGTCATGTCGATGGCGGCGCTACAACGACTGGTAGTTCGGACCCGAGCCGCCTTCGGGGGTCGTCCAGGTGATGATGCCGTACGGGTCCTTGATGTCGCAGGCCTTGCAGTGGACACAGTTGGCGGCATTGATCTGCAGCCGCCGTCCGCCGCCCTCGTCGTCGACCATCTCGTAGACTCCGGCCGGACAGAAGCGCTCGCACGGATTGCCGAACTCGCGGGCACAGCGCTGCGCGCAGATGCCGGTATCGGCCACCTTAAGATGCACCGGCTGGCTCTCCTCGTGCACGTTGCCGGCGAAGAAGACGAACGAGACCCGATCGCGCGGCGGCAGCGTGCGCTCGACCCAGTGGCGGTCGGGCGAGGTGAACTCATCGAGCTGCGCCATCCGCGAGAAGTCGGCGGTGTTCTTCAGTGTCCACGGTGAGTGACCGGCGGTGAGCATCTCCCAGCCGGAATTGATCAGTCCCCACCACAGGCCGCGCTTGAAGGCAGGCTTGAAATTGCGCACCTTCTTCAGCTCCTGTCCGCCGACCGAAGCGCGCCAGCGCTCATCGAAGCCGCTGCTGGTGCCGGTCTGCGCGATGTGCTCGCCGGCGAGCGCACCGGAGCGGATGGCCTGGTGCACGCCCTTGATCTTGGCGAAGTTGAGCGTGCCGCCAGCGTCGCCCGCCAGAATCGCACCCGGCATCTCGAGCGTCGGCGTCGACTGCCAGCCGCCGGCCGCCACCGCGCGCGCGCCGGCGGAGAGGATCTCGCCGCCCTCGAGCAGCCCTTTGACGCTCGGATGATTCTTGTACTGTTGGAACGCCTCAAAGGGCTGCAGCCGTGGATCGCGGTAGTCGAGGCCGACGATGTAGCCGACGTACACGCGGTCCTTGTCGAGGTGATAGAGAAAGCTGCCCGCATAGGTGCGCGAATCGGCGGGCCAGCCGAGCCCGTGCTCGATGCGCCCGGGGCGCACGCGGCCCGGTGGCAGCTGCCACAGCTCCTTGTAGCCGAGCGCGTAGGTCTGCGGGCAGTGACCGCGGGCGAGGTCGAAGCGCGCGATGAGCTGCTTGGCGAGCGAGCCGCGTGCACCCTCGGCGAGCACCGTGATCGGCGCGATGATCTCGACGCCCGGGGTGAAGTTAGGCCCCGGCTGGCCGTCGCTGCGCCGTCCCATGTCACCGACGCGCACGCCGTGCACGGCACCGTGCTCGTCGAACACCGCGGCGGCGGCGGCGAAGCCGGCGAATACCTCGACTCCGAGCGCCTCGGCGCGCGCGGCCAGCCACGGCGTGAGCTCACCGAGCGAGATGATGTAGTTACCGTGGTTGTCGAACGGCGTCGAATAGGTCATCGAGCGCGGCAGCAGCTTCACCAGCAGACCCGGCACCGGCCGGAAGGAGCCGCGCCGCGTGAGGATGCGGAAGTCATCCTCGGTAACCGGCACTTTCATCCCCGGGTAATCGGTGCGCCACTCCGGCAGCAGCGCCTCGAGCGGCCCGGGCTCGAGCACCGCCCCGGAGATCGACTGCGCGCCGACTGCCGAGCCCTTCTCCAGCACGCACACGCTCGCCGCTGGCTTGAGCTGCTTGAGACGGATGGCGCAGGCGAGACCCGCCGGCCCGGCGCCGACGATGACGACATCGTATTGCATGCGCTCGCGCTCGATGCCGTCATTGGTGCTCGAATCAGTCACGGACCGTGCCTCCGTTGCCAGCGGCAAAAGACGCGGCTGCTGGCGCCTGCGCCGCCGGTAGCTGCTACTTCGGCTGCATGCGGATCGCGCCGTCGAGGCGGATGGTAGTGCCGTTCAGCATCGGGATCTCGAACACGCTCGCGACCAGCTGCGCGAACTCTTCCGGCCGGCCGAGCCGCGCCGGGAACGGCACCTGCGCGGCGAGCGACTGCTGCACCTCCGCCGGCATGCCGTCCATCATCGGCGTATGGAAGATGCCCGGCGCGATCGACACGCAGCGTATGCCGAAGCGCGCCAACTCGCGCGCGATCGGCAGCGTCATGCCCGCCACCGCCGCCTTGGTGGCCGAATAGGCGGCCTGGCCAATCTGCCCCTCGAACGCGGCCACCGAGGACGTGTGGATCAGCAGTCCGCGCTCACCGTCGGCCGCCGGCGCGTTGCGCTGCATGAGCTGCGCCGCGGCCTTGTCGCACAGGAAGGTACCGATCAGGTTGATATGGATGACTTTGGTGAAGAATTCGCCCGCCATCGGCCCGTTCTTGCCGAGCACACGCCCGGCACCGACCACGCCGGCGCAATTCACCAGCAGGTTGAGTCCGCCGAGGTGCGCGCCGGCGGCCTCCATCGCCGCATTGACCTCGGCCTCCGAGGTCACGTCGCAGCGCAGGAAGTGGGCGCGCGCACCGAGCGCGGCGGCGGCGGCGCGCCCCGCGCCCTCCTGCACATCGAGCAGCACCACATTGCCGCCGGCGGCGGCGATGTGGCGTGCGACCGCATGGCCGAGACCCGAGGCGCCGCCGGTGACGACGGCGCGGGCATCCGCGATTTTCATGCCGCCCCCTGACTGTTGTTCTACAAAACCTCGACCGCGAGCGCCACTGCCTCGCCGCCACCGATGCACAGCGAGGCGATGCCGCGTTTGCCGCCGCGGCGACGCAGCGCATGCAGCAGCGTAGTGAGGATACGTGCCCCGGTCGCGCCGATCGGGTGCCCGAGGGCGCAGGCGCCGCCGTTGACGTTGACGCGCGCATGATCGATGTCGATGTCGCGCATCGCTGCCATGGTCACCACGGCGAAAGCCTCGTTGATCTCGTACAGGTCGGCGTCGTGCGGCTTCCAGCCGAGCTGGCCGAGCACTTTGCGGATCGCTCCGACCGGGGCCGTGGTGAACCATTCGGGCTCATGGGCATTGCTTGCGTAGGCGAGCACGCGCGCCAGCGGCTTCAGCCCCTTGGCGGCAGCGATGCGCTCGCTCATCAGCACCAGCGCCGCGGCGCCGTCGGAGATCGACGACGAGCTCGCCGCCGTCACCGTGCCGTCCTTGTTGAAGGCGGGCTTCATGCTCGG
>Ga0187783_10000954_pt1 | contig 21199 bp, 16 predicted proteins | sample 1015_SJ02_MP02_2_FD_132471 | JGI IMG/M metagenome (GOLD analysis project Ga0187783, IMG submission 132471) | Tropical peat soil microbial communities from peatlands in Department of Meta, Colombia - 1015_SJ02_MP02_20_MG | ecosystem: Environmental > Terrestrial > Soil > Wetlands > Peat | place...
CTGAGCGGCGGGCGGCACGGATTTTTTGTGGGCGACGTTTCGGGGAAGGGAATCTCGGCGGCATTGCTGGCAACCCTGCTGCAGGGAATTTTCTTTACGACGGCGTCGACCGACATGCCGCTGCCGAGTGTCTTTTCACGCGTCAATCAATATCTGTGTGAGCGCAGCGGAGATGACCGCTATGCCACCGTGTTTTACGGCGTGCTCGACGAGTCGGGCCACTTCGAGTACGTCAACGCGGGGCACGTGCCACCGCTGATCCTGCGGCACTCCGGCGCGGTCGAGGGGTTGGAGTCCGGCAACCTCCCGGTCGGCATGTTTGACGAAGCGGTGTACGCATGCGCATCGGTTGATTTGCAAGATGGCGACTTTCTCGTGATCTATACCGACGGAGTGTCGGAAGCCGCCAACATCCATTCCGAGCTTTTCGAAGAATCGCGCCTACGAGCGGTGCTCGAGCGTTTCACGGGGCAGAAGGTGGAGGAGATCGCCGAAGCCATCCGGGACGGCGTAAGGGCCTTTACTGCCGGGGCGCCGCAGTCAGACGACGTCACGATCCTGGCCATCCAATATAAGGGCCAGATGAAAGAAATGCCTGCCGGAAGGCCAGCCTGAGCGTGGCTCGCATCGGCGCGCCTCCCCGTGCCCCCAGCCGGCCGCTGTAACCTGATTTTAACATTCGCAGGCAAGCGTTTCGCTACAATCCGGCCCTATGACAAAGGATGTCCTGCAGATATCGACGTCCCGTGGCGCAGCAGGGCAAACCATCTTTTCCCTCGAAGGACCTCTCGATATTCATGCCGTGTTCAAGTTCCAAGAGGCAGTGCGCGCCGATCCTTCTCCCGTCTTGATCATCGACTGCGGCGGCGTCCCGTTTATCGATTCGGCTGGACTCGGCGCCATGGTGGGCATCGTGGTGTCCGGCCGAAAAACGAACCGCAAAATCGCGTTTGCTGCGATGACCCGGCAGGCGAAGGCGCTGATCGACATGACGGGTGTCAAACAGTTCCTTCATCCATACGAGACGCTTCAAGAGGCTGAAGCGGCCGTTTCCTAGCCAAGTCGCATTTCGCCCGCCGGCGGGGTGCGCCATCGCTTGCACTGGAATTTCCCGAGAAAACCGTACTATCGTAGCGGCATCGAGAAGGAGCGTGCCATGGCGCTGGCGGAGTCGACTGGCTCGCCGCGAGTGAGCGGAATCGTGCGTATGACACTGATCGCCTTCGTTTTGCTTTGGGTGCAGGCTCGGCCAACGGTTGCGCGTCAAGGTGACAAACCGACTGACAGCCAGCCTGACTTGAAGGCGTTTGTTGGTACTTGGAAAGCGCGCTATCAAGGTGACGTCTTCGCGACCCTCATCCTGAAGCAGGAGCGCGGCACTTTGAGCGGGACGCTGAACAATTTCGATCTGAGCGTCGATAAACAGGGAAATCTCATCGACGGCACACACAAAGACGACGGCGATGCTCCGCTGCTGAACGTCCATTTCAAATCAGGCGCGCTTTACTTCGTCGTGCTGGAAAAGGACCAATATCGCAACGGAATGAACTGGAAGTTCATGCCGCTCAACGCGCGGCAGGGCGAACTCACCCCCGTACTGGATCATCAAGAGGACGCGCCACGGGACCTCGTCGTCAAACCCATCCGCATGGAGCGAGAAGCCGCCAAACCCTGAAGCAGGCCCGGACGTTGTTCGAGACAAAAGCGTTAGGTCGTTCCGATGGCCGGGGTCGTTTTCCTGTCCGCGGCACGGTGCACCGGGGGAGCCGCCAGCAAGTAGAGCAAGGCAGTTAGCAGGCAAAGCAGCGCAATCGCCTCGAAGACCGGCACGTAGGTGCCATACTTATCGTAGACGTATCCCGCGGTGAACGGCCCAATGGCTCCGAGAATCGTACCAATGGGCGTGGTCACCCCGAGCAGCGCGGGATAGAGCTTTGGTCCGTAGTAATTGCTCCAAATCGTCATGATACACGTGAAGGCGGCGGCGAAGCCGGCGCCCATCATGACAGCATACACATACATGGTGGTCGTGGCAGAAGCGTGAATGGCGAGCAACGTTCCCCCGCCGAACAGACACACGGCCACCGCTGAGATGAAGCGCGGCTCGATGCGGTCGCCGAGCGTGGCGACCACAATCTGCCCGATCAGCGAAGAGCCGAAGATAACGGAGATCGACCGCGCCGCTTCGGCGGGCGTGTGCCCGAGTCCCTCCAGGTGCAAGATGCCGTGAGCCAGGTAGATGAAAAAGCCCATGAAGAACCCGAGGTAGGTCGGCACGAGCAACCAGAGTGTCGGCGATCGCAAAGCTTCACCCAGGGTCCAGTCCTCGGTCGTCTTGAAAACCCGCCCAGCGCCTGGCGCGCTCCGCTGGTGTGAGGACGGATCGGTCCGCGCCTCACCGTCCGGCGATTGCTTCATCTGGGCCGGGCTCTCTCGAACGAAAAGGGCGGAGACGATTGCGGCGGCCATGGACATGGTGCCCATACACCACCATGCGGCGCGCCAGTTCCCGAAATGGGCGATGACCGCGTTCAGGGTAGGGACGGCGATGAGACCTCCGATGCCGGAAGCCGTGAGGAGCAGGGACATAGCGCGGGCGCGTTTTTTGTGAAACCAGCGCGCGATGCCGACCTGCGGCGCGACGGTGCCGGCCATCGCCGCGCCGGCACCCACGATGAACCCGAGAACGAGAATCGCTTGAGAGGTGGTCTTGACGAAAACCGCCATCAGGAACGCCCCGCAGGACGTCAGTACGGTCCCCATCACGAGAGTCGGGCGAATGCCCAGCGCGTTGATCGACTTCGCGATCAGCGGACCGGGCAGGCCGGCCATCAGGCTGAAGACGGAAAAGGCCAGGCCAAGCTCCTTGCGATTCAAGTGCATGGCCTTGGCCATGTACGTGTTGACGATGCTGGTGCCGAAGGTAGGGAACGTGAAGTTCAGAATGATAATCACCCAGAAAATGACCAGAAGTTTCCAGCCGTAGAACGGCTTTTCTTGCACGGTTCTCTCCATCGAGCCGTCTCGTTCGGCGGCGCGAGCCCGCATAATCCCCTGGCCAGCCACGGCTGTCAACCGTGGCCGCGATCCTGTTCAAACGAAGCCCAAAATATTGATCGAAAGGATCGAAAAGCTAACGAACGCCGGTTGCGGTGCGTCGGTGTATAGTAGGGAAGAGTCTGGTAACTCCGCTGGGCGTCCCCGGGCGTAGCCAACCGACGCTGGGGGTGTACCAGGGACGCGAGCGCGGCGAGGAACGAGTGGCGATCGAGTCAACAATGAAACGGAAGGCGCGGGCGAAGCAGGAGGAAGTGCCTTATCCCTTCCTGAAGATGCCGAAGGCGCAGGGGCTGTACTCGCCTCGGCACGAGCACGATGCTTGCGGCATCGGGTTTGTGGCAAACATCGAGGGACAGAAGTCGCACGATATCGTTCTGAAGGGCATTCAGATCCTCGTGAATCTGACGCACCGCGGCGCCTGCGGCTGCGATCCAGAGACAGGCGACGGTGCCGGAATCCTGATCCAAATTCCGCACGCTTTTTTCGAGCGCGAGTGCGCGGGTCTGGGGTTTACGCTGCCTCCGCCGGGAGAATACGGCGTGGGGATGGTGTTTCTTCCGGTCGATCCGCAGGAGCGGATTCTGTGCGAAGGCATTCTGGAGAAGGCGGCGAAAAAGGAAGGGCTGGGCGTGATCGGCTGGCGCGACACGCCCATCAACGGAGACACAATTGGGCGACTCGCGCGCAGCTCGCAGCCCTACATCGAGCAGATTTTCATTCGGCGCGGCCGCGGCATGGATCAGGACGCGCTCGAGCGGAAGCTCTACATCGTTCGCAAGCGTATTGAAGCGCTGGTCGCCGAGTCCGAGCTGAAAGAGAAAGAGTTCTTCTATGTGCCTTCGCTTTCCTCGCGGACGATTGTCTACAAGGGCCTTCTGCTCGCGCCGCAGATCGCCAACTTCTACAAGGAGCTTTCCGATAGCGATGTGACCAGCGCGTTGTGTCTGGTGCACCAGCGCTTTTCGACCAATACCTTTCCGAGCTGGAAGCTGGCCCATCCCTATCGCTACATCTGCCACAACGGCGAGATCAATACGCTGCGCGGAAACGCGAACTGGATGTACGCGCGGCAATCGGTGCTGGCCTCGCCGCTTTTCGGCAAGGATTTCCAGAAGCTGCTACCGATCATCACGCCGGGCGGCAGCGATTCGGCCATGCTGGACAATGCCGTGGAGCTACTGACGCTGGCGGGTCGGGGTCTGCCCCATGTGATGTCCATGCTCATTCCGGAGGCTTGGGACAACGACCCAACGATGCCAGACGATGTCAAGGCCTTCTACGAGTATCACGCTTCGCTGATGGAGCCGTGGGATGGGCCCGCCGCCGTTGCATTCACCGATGGGCGGGTGATTGGCGCCAAGCTCGACCGCAACGGTTTGCGTCCGGGGCGGTATCTGGTGACCACCGATGGATTGGTGGTGATGGCTTCGGAAGCGGGTGTGCTGCCCGTCAAGCCAGAAGACATTCGCATGAAGGGACGGCTGGCTCCCGGACGCATGCTGCTTGTGGACACCGAGCAAAAACGGTTCGTTTCCGATGACGACGTGAAGAAGCAACTGGCCTCGCGCCGCCCCTACGCGAAATGGATCCGGGAAAACCAGATTACGCTGGATCATCTGCCGCCTCCGACGAACGTCCAGCCCACGGACCACAAGACGATTTTGATGCGGCAGCGGGCCTTCGGCTATACCGACGAGGATCTGAAAACCATCCTGCAGCCCTCCGCTCTGAAGGCCGAAGAGCCGGTCGGATCGATGGGAATCGATACGCCGCTGGCGTGCCTGTCGGACAAGCCGCAGCTGCTGTTCAACTACTTCAAGCAGTCCTTTGCGCAAGTGACGAACCCGGCCATCGACCCGATTCGGGAGGACCTGGTGATGTCGCTGAACACCTATATCGGGTGCGAAGGCAACATCCTCGAGGAGACGCCCAAGAACGCGCACACGCTGAAGCTGCGCCATCCCATCATCTCCAACTGGAGACTCGAAAAGCTGCGCAGCGTCAAGTGGGGCGATTTCCTGGCAACAACGCTTTCGGCGCTTTTCCGAGTAGACCGGGGGGAGCAACAACTGGAGCAAGCCGTCGAGGACCTGTGCCGACGGGCTTCGCAGGCGATCAAGGCCGGCTACACCCTGCTGATTTTGTCGGACCGCGGAGTCGATCGCGAGTACGCTCCCATTCCCAGCCTGCTGGCGCTGTCGGCGGTCCACAACCATCTCATTCGCGAGAAAACGCGCAACCAGGTGGCACTGATCGTGGAGTCAGGCGAGCCGCGCGAGGTCATGCACTTTGCCCTGCTGCTGGGCTATGGCGCGAGCGCCGTGAATCCCTATCTGGCGATTGAAACGCTCGAGGATCTTTTCAAGGCCGGGCATTTCTCCGCGGAGTACTCCTGGGACAAGCTTTTCAAAAGTTACATGAAAGCCACCGACAAGGGGCTGCTCAAGACCTTCTCCAAAATGGGGATTTCCACGCTGCAGAGTTATCAAGGCGCGCAGATCTTCGAAGCCATCGGCCTGAATCGCTCGCTTGTGGAGCGGTACTTCACCGGCACGGCTTCTCGGATCGAAGGCGTGAGCATGGAAGTGCTCGCCCGCGAAGCGCTGATGAAGCACGAATTCGCGATGGAGGCGCCGAAGGAGTCCGAAACGGAGTTGCGCGTCGGCGGCGAATACCAGTATCGCGTGCGCGGGGAGCGGCACCTGCTCAATCCGTTGAGTGTGAGCAAGCTGCAGCACGCCGTGCGGCAGGCCAAGCCCGAAACGTTCCGAGAGTTCGCCGACATCGTGAACCAGCAGAACCGCGAGTTTCAGATGTTGCGCGGGATGTTCGATTTCAAACCATCCGCTGATCCGGTGCCACTGGAGGACGTGGAGCCGGCGTCAGAAATCGTGAAAAGATTTGCGACGGGTGCCATGTCGTTTGGCTCCATCAGCAAGGAAGCGCATGAGACCCTGGCCATCGCCATGAACCGCATCGGCGCGAAGTCGAACACCGGCGAGGGCGGCGAGGATGAAGTGCGATTCAAGCCTGATCCGACCGGCGATTTGCGGCGCAGCGCGATCAAGCAGGTTGCTTCGGCACGGTTTGGCGTCACGACGAACTACCTGGTGAACGCGGACGACCTGCAGATCAAGATCGCGCAGGGCGCAAAGCCGGGGGAAGGCGGCCAGTTGCCCGGGCACAAGGTCGATCAGGTCATCGCGCGCGTGCGGCATTCGATTCCCGGCGTGGGATTGATTTCGCCGCCGCCGCATCACGACATTTACTCGATCGAAGACCTGGCGCAGCTCATCCACGATCTGAAGAATGCGAACCCGCGCGCGCGTGTGTCGGTGAAACTCGTCGCGGAGGCGGGCGTGGGGACGGTCGCGGCGGGCGTGGCCAAAGCGCATGCCGACGTGATCCTGATCAGCGGCTACGACGGCGGAACGGGCGCCTCGCCGATCAGCTCCATTCGTCACGCCGGCGTGCCGTGGGAACTGGGCCTGTCCGAGACGCAGCAGATTCTGGTGCTGAACGACTTGCGCAGTCGGGTACGCCTGCAGGTGGACGGCAAGCTGATGACGGGCCGCGATGTGGCGATCGCGGCGCTGCTCGGCGCCGAGGAATTTGGGTTCTCGACCGCGCCCCTGATTTCCATGGGCTGCATCATGATGCGCAAGTGTCATCTGAACACCTGTCCGGTGGGCGTGGCCACCCAGGATCCCGAGCTGCGCAAGAAGTTCAGCGGGCAGCCCGAACATGTGATCAATTTCCTGTTCTTCGTGGCCGAGGACCTGCGCCAGATCATGTCCGAGCTGGGCTTCCGCACCGTCAGCGAGATGGTGGGACGCGTGGATTGTCTGGCGCAACGAGAAGACGTGTCGCATTGGAAGGCCAAGGGCATCGATCTCTCCGCCGTGCTGTACGATCCCCCGGTGCCGAGCCATGTGGGCCGGCGAAACCTGATCGGGCAAGACCATGGCCTGGAGAAAGCGCTTGATTACAAGCTGATCGAGATGGCCCAAGAAGCGCTCGAGAGCCAGACGCCGGTTTCGCTGAGTATGCCGATTCGTAACGTTCACCGCACGGTCGGAACCATGCTGAGCGGTGAGATTGCGCGGCGGTACGGATCGGCGGGACTGCCGGAAGACACGATTCAAGTGCAGTTTGCCGGCTGCGCCGGGCAGAGCTTCGGTGCGTTTCTGGCGAAGGGCGTGACGCTCACGCTGGAAGGCGACGGGAACGATTACGTGGGCAAAGGACTGTCGGGTGGAAGGCTGGTCATCTACCATCCGCGGAAATCGGAGTTCGTACCCGAGGAAAATATCCTGATCGGGAATGTGTGCCTCTACGGCGCAACGAGCGGCGAGGCGTTTTTCGCGGGCATGGCCGGTGAGCGCTTTGCGGTGCGCAATTCGGGCGCGACGGCAGTCGTGGAAGGTGTCGGCGATCATGGCTGCGAATACATGACCAACGGACTGGTCGTCGTCTTAGGCAGGACGGGCCGTAACTTTGCCGCCGGGATGACGGGAGGCATCGCCTACGTGCTCGATAACCACGGCGACTTCCGATCGGTGAAATGCAATCACACCGAAGTTGACCTGGAGCCGGTGACCGAGCAGAAAGATATCGAAACGCTGCATGAATGGATCGCGCGTCACAGCGAACTGACGGGCAGCCCGCAGGCGAAATGGATCCTGGAGAACTGGGAGTCGACGCTACGGAAATTCGTCAAGGTGTTCCCGCACGAGTACAAGCGTGTGCTGGGCGTCCCGCGAGTGTCTGCCGCTGTGCTTGCGGCCGGAGTCGGAAAGCTGGCCGATGGGCAGGTGATCCGTGGGTAAAGTCAGCGGCTTTATGGAATACCCGCGCGAAACTCCGGCGCGGCGCGAGGTCAGCGAGCGCATCAACGATTATTTCGAGGTATATCAGCCGTTCCCGGAGGACAAGGTCCGCACCCAAGGCGCGCGGTGTATGGATTGCGGAATCCCCTTCTGCCACACGGGCTGCCCGGTGAACAACATCATTCCCGATTGGAATGACCTGGTTTACCGCAACGAGTGGAAGGAAGCGATCCGCGTGCTGCACGCCACGAATAATTTCCCCGAGTTCACCGGTCGCATCTGTCCGGCACCCTGTGAGGCCGCCTGCGTGCTGGGGATCAATGAGCCGCCTGTCACGATTAAGCTGATCGAAAAGACCATCGTCGAGCACGGCTGGAAACAGGGCTGGATCAAGCCCGAACCGCCAGCCATCGATACGGGCCGGCGCGTCGCCGTCGTGGGATCCGGGCCTGCAGGTCTGGCGGCGGCGCAACAGCTGGCCCGCGCCGGACACGCCGTGACCGTTTTCGAAAAGGCGGACCGCATCGGTGGCTTGCTCCGCTACGGCATCCCGGATTTCAAGATGGAAAAGTACGTGCTTGACCGGCGGCTCGAGCAGATGGCGGCAGAAGGCGTGTTTTTCCGGACCAACGCGCATGTCGGTCAGAGCATTCCGGCCGGCGACCTGCAAAAGGAGTTTGACGCGATTCTGCTGACGGGAGGCGCAGAAAATCCGAGGGAACTGCCAGTGCCCGGCCGCGAGCTAAAGGGCATCCATTTCGCGATGGAGTTTCTGCCGCAACAGAACAGGCGGATTGCCGGCGATCGAGTGGCCGGTCAAATCCTGGCGACCGGCAAGCGCGTGGTCATCATCGGTGGGGGCGATACCGGCGCGGATTGTCTGGGAACATGCCACAGGCAGAAGGCGCAATCGGTGGTGCAATTCGAGATCATGCCCATGCCGCCCCAAGAGCGTCACCAGACGACGCCGTGGCCGCTCTGGCCACTGCAAATGCGCACGGAAAGCGCGCACGAAGAGGGCGGGTTGCGCGACTGGGCCGTGGGAACGACGAAGTTCACAGGGGATCACAACGGGCGCGTGAAGCAGCTTCATGCTCTCCGCGTGGGGCCTCCGCCGAAATTCGAACCGATCCGAGGCACTGAGTACACGATTGATGCAGATCTGGTTCTGCTCGCGCTGGGCTTCACGGGTCCGGTGAAGCAAGGAATGCTCGACGAGCTGGGAGTCGATCTCGACCCACGCAGTAACGTGGCCACGCGAAATTACATGAGCTCGGTCCCCGGAGTATTTGCGGCAGGCGACATGCGCCGAGGGCAATCGCTGGTCGTGTGGGCGATCTCGGAAGGCCGCAGTGCCGCGAAGGCCATAGACGACTACCTCCGGTTGCCTCCGTAACGCGATCATCCAGGGCCATGCGATCGAGAATCTGCGAGCGGAACCCGCGCAGCGGGCGGATCATGCGCCTGCTGCAGGGCTGCGGAAGCTGTCCTTGAATTCCTCGAGAAAGGCATTCACACCCTTGGGCGGGCGGCCCAGTAACTCGGGCAGCACTTTGGTCACTTCTCCGCCCTTGCCGTTCGTGTAGTATCGTTGAAGATCCAGCAGCGCGGTGATCTGCCACTCCGGCATACCCGATTCCTGCATGGCTTTCCGCTGCGCCTCTTCCGAAATATTTACGTACTCGACGGGACGACCCGCCACGCGGGAAATCCGGTCGGCCAGCTCGGCATTCGTCACCGCCTCGGGTCCGTTGAGTTCATAGATCTTCCCCGCATACTGGCTCGGGGAAACCAGCGCCTGGGCCGCCACCGCGCCGACGTCCCGCACATCGAGATAGCTAATGCGTGCCGTCCCCATGCCCGCATAAAAAACGCTTTTCGCGCGGATGCTGGGCGCGCTGTAGGCCAGAATATTCTGCATAAAGCTGTTTGGCCGATAAATGGTGTAGCCGAGGCCGGAAGCTCTGAGCCGGTCTTCGACCTGGCGGTGCCAGCTCGGAAAGGACTTCGGGTAATCCTCTGCCCCGAGCGCGGAATTCAGCACCACATGACGCACCCCGCTTTCTCGGCAGCCGTCGATGACATTGCTTTCCAGTTCGACAAGCTGCGGAACTGGGGAACATACGAGATAAACCGAATCCACGTTGACAAGCGCTCGCCGCAGGCTGGCCTTGTCTGCAAAGTCTGCAACGACCGTAGTCATTCCCCCTCGCTCTTTGCCTGCATCCTCCTCGCTGCGGAACATGGCCTTAAACGGTTGGCCAGTTTTGCGCACTTCCTCCAAGACAGCCCGGCCAGCCGTTCCGGAAGATCCGGTGACAAGAATCATGGTTTCCTCCCCTTCGAGCCACGGCTACCAGGCGGCGGCTCTAGAGACGCCTGCGAAGAAAGTAGGGCCCGGCTAGCACCGGTGAAGGTTCGGCTTGTTTCCCTGCCGAGGTGCCGAGCCGAGCTCGCTACGCGGCAAACGGGTTGTCATCAGCACTCGGCCCATAAATCGACGGCACGGGCACATCCAATAGCCGCAGGTACACGGAAAGCTGACCACGATGGTGATACAGGTGACTGAGCATGATCATCCGCACCACGCTAAGGCGCGATTGGGTGAAGATGTTTCTTCCTCCTGCCTTCAAGGTAAAGTTGCCCATGGCCCGCTGCTCGCTCAGCCCGCACAGGAAGGTCTCCGCATCCTTCACACTTTGTTGAAAGGTGTTGCGGATATCCTCGGCGCTTTTGGGATCCTGGAATCGGAAGGCATTGGGATTGACTTCGTATTCATCATTTTCAAGCATCCTGGCGGTCGATCCGGGAACCGTCGCGATGTGTAGCGCCAACTGGCCGATTGAAAGCGATTTGGGATGCGGCTTCCAACTCAGCTTCTCAGCGGGCACTTTGGAAAGGACGCGCTCGGTGGTTTTTGACTCCGCACGGAATTCGTTCACTACAGATTCCATCATGTTTGCCATGTCTTTTTCCCTCTGCGGTTACAGCACACAGTCTTCATTTCCACACAGTTGAAGTCTCAGCGTATCGGCTTTCGTTCGGCTCGCTTGCGAACGGCATCGTGAATATGCGCCCAGCCTTTCTTCACGCCCTGCCGGTGTTCTTCCGGAATCAGCCCCAACGCCGTGTGATGAAACTTGATCAGCGTTCCGCCCTCGGACTCGCTCAGTCGGTACTGGACATTGGAAGCCACCGGATAGGACATGAACATCGGTCCCGTGATTTCCAACAGCGTGGGCCGCTTGATGGCTTGCACGTGTCCCCAGAAATGACCGTTGTCCTCGCCCAGGTCGCGGTACCATCGCCCGCCCGGCCACGCCTCCAGCTTCATCGCCATCGGCGTGCCGTCCACGTGTTCAGCCCCGGGCCCCAGCTGTTCGAGCAGTGCTGCGAAGGTGTTCTCAAGCGAAGCCTGCACGAGAATCTCGTCCGTTACGTTCAAGGTCAAATTGTCGATTGCGATTGCTGTCGAAGCCATGCTTCCTCCTTGTGTTCACTCCAGCCGACTCTCAGCCCGTTGCTTGATACGATGTAGCTGGTGTTGCCAGAATCTTTCGAACGTCTTCGTCCACTCGTGAAGGGGCCGGAGAGCGTCCGCATTCGTTCGATAGAGCATGCGCCGGCCATCGCGTCGGACCCTCACGAGTCCCACCTGTCGCAGGACGCGCAGATGCTTAGAAACCGACGGCTGCCCGAGTCGGAGGCGCAACACGATTTCCCCAACGGGTCGCTCCTCCACGGCGAGGTAGCTCAGGATTTCTCTCCGGCGAGGCTCGGCAATCGCGTTGAAGGCGTCGGAAGTTGCCGCGGCGCGAGGCACGGCGGCACTATATATTCTTATATAGGAATATGTCAACGAAATTTTCTGCCCCGGCAAACGATCCGGGCCGTGTCTGTAAACAATCGGTGTTGTCAGCTATTTACCCCTTGGATGACCGCGCCAACCCCTTCTCTTGTTCCGCCTCCGGCATCGGGTTAGCTTGGGTAGAACCTGGCCCATTCGACGTCTTCAAGCCGCGTTCACAAATAAGGAGAGAGTGTCCGATGAAACGAGTCCACAAGCTTACCCTTTTCGTTTCCGCGTTGTTGCTGTTGGTCCCGGCCGCAAAAACCTCGCCGCGGCCCGATCATCCCGCTTATTTGCATGCGCTGGCCGATCTTCGCGATGCCCGCGCGCATTTGCAGCGGCCCGATGGGGGAGAACTCCGGGATCAGGAGAAGAAGGCCATTCATGAAATCGATGACGCCATCAATGAAATCAAGAAGGCGTCGATCGACGACGGCAAGGACTTAAACGACCATCCCCCCATCGATGCCATGCTGGATTGGCGGGGTCGTTTGCACCGGGCCCTGGAACTTGTGAATAAGGCCCACAACGACGTCGCGCGGGAGGAAGATAATTCCTTTGCGCAAGGTCTTCAGCAGCGCGCCCTGGAGCACATTGACAAGGCCCACCGTCACATCGAGGAGGCCATACAGGTCATCCAGTAGCTCTGGTTCCCTCCCCGATCATCCCGGACGCCGCGGCGCAGTCGAGCCGCGGCGTTCTCCTTTCTCTTTGCCAAGCGAACAGAAAAAGCCCGGGATCCACACCGGCTCCCGGGCTTTGGTTTGCGGTACTAGCGTCCCGCTGTTGCAATTTGTTTGCCCTCTGGGGCTGCCTTGATTTCGATACGTCGGGGCAGGGCCGCGGCCAAAATCGGCGCGCTGATCTCGAGCACGCCATTGCGATATTCCGCATTCAGTTTGTCGCTCTCGACGCCCTCGGGCAACATAATGGTGCGCTCAAACGATCCGTACACAAGTTCCCTTTGGTAGTAATCGGCAGCCTTGTTTTCGCTCGTCACCTTTCGCTCACCGGAGACGTGAAGCACATTGCCCTGCACTTGAATGTTCACGTCTTGCGGATCAACGCCAGGCAGTGCAATCTGGCAAACAAACTTCTTGGCATCCTTATCGATGGAGGCATTCACAGGGGGTACCAGAGTTGAAAGGGTTTCTGAGACGTCCCGGTGCGAGAGTCCGGGCCTGTTGCCGAAGAAACGATTAAAGATCTGATCGAAATCCCGACGCAAATCGAACAGATCCTCGAAAAAGCGCTCACGCAAAGTGATATTCGCCATGGGGTTTCCTCCTGACCTTGCTTTTCGCGACCCGCTTCCCGAAATCGGGCGGGACGGCGCACCAGGAGCTGGGTGGCTGGCTAGCGCCAAGTCTCCGCTCGGCGAAAGGACCTGTCAAGGTTCAAAGACCATTCACGCGAACCACTTTCCGTTAAAATTTGGAGACTTGCCGAACTCTGGTCACAACGGTGAGCCGCTGTTTCGATGAGCGGGGTTCTTGGATCCTCGGCGGGGAGATACCATCAGGATAACCGCCGGATGGAACGCGAAGGAGGAAGGAAATGAACAGACCGTGGGTTGGGGCCGCAATGGTGGTCGCGATGGGAGTGGTAACGCTCGCGTCCGGGCAGACGCCGGGCTCGCCGTCGACGCCGACGGTGAACGTGGGTCCGGCCGTAGCGGCAAAGGCGGCGAATCCCACGCCGGGCACAGCGGCCAAAAATCAGGCACAAAAAACAGCCATCGGAACGGGGGCGACGGCGGTGAAAGCCTCCGGGCCTTCGGCGTACTGGACAGAGCTAGTGGACATCGATGGGGATGGAGTAGAGGAAGACAACCAGTTTTTGTTCGATAAGCTGCGCGGAGTCCTGTACACGTACAGACAGGGCAACTACCAGTGCGCGGACGGGACACCGCAGACCGGAAACGTGCTGATGGGAATCTATACGCAGGGAAATACGGCGGCAAGGCCGTCGGGGTCGGGATGGTATGTGGTGGCGGTGAACGCGGGGCAGTGTGGGGAAAAAAAGGCGGGGCTGTTCGGGTGCTGGTTCGACGCAAGCGGAAAGCCGACGACCTGTGGGACGGCCAAGGTGAAAGAAGAGTCGGGAGAAATCGAGGTGGCAGTCAAGAAGTAGAGGGCAAGCCGGCAGACACTGCTTCAGCCGTTGGAGGCGACGGTGTCGGAGGACTTTCGAACATGAATGGTTTGATGATGGATTATCCGCTGACGCTTACACACATCCTGGAGCGCTCGGCAAGGATCTACCCGCGCAAACAGATTGTGAGCAGGCTGTCGGATGGTTCCCTGCACAGCTACACCTATCTTGATTTCTACAAGCGCGTGCATCGATTGGCGCACGCCTTGGATAGGTTGGGACTCGAGCGCGGCGATCGCGTCGGGACGCTCTGTTGGAACAGCTATCGCCACTTGGAGCTGTATTTCGGCGTCCCGTGCGCGGGCCTCGTTCTCCACACCTTGAATCTGCGTCTCGCGCCGGACGAGCTCGTATACATTGTGAACCACGCCGCGGACAGAGTGATCTTCGTGGACGCTTCTCTTCTTCCCGTTCTCGAACCGATTCGGGCGAAATTGAAAACGGTTCGTAGCATCGTGGTCATCAACGATCTCGCGGAGCCACAACCTGCCGATACGCTCGATTATGAGGCGGCCCTCGATGCTGCTTCACCGAAGCAGCCCTACCCATGGTCCCAACTGGACGAAAATGCTGCCGCGGCAACTTGCTACACGTCGGGGACGACGGGACATCCCAAAGGAGTCGTCTACAGCCACCGTTCTGTGTTTCTGCATAGCTATGCACTTTGTATGGTGGATAGCTTTGCCCTGAGTGAGCGTGACACGATTCTTCAACTCGTGCCCATGTTTCATGCCAACGGCTGGGGCATCCCGTTCGCCGGAATCATGACCGGGTCCAAACTCGTTTTCAGCGGAAGATTGCTGCAGCCGTCCGACATTGCGCGGCTCATCGAGGGCGAGCGGATTACCTTCACTGCGGGTGTACCGACGCTGTGGATGACGCTCCACACGTATCTCGAGACTCATCCAACCGACATATCTAGCCTCCGCAGCGTTGTCGTAGCCGGCTCTGCTCTTCCTCGGCAGTTCGTCGAGCTCTACCAAAAGAAATATGGAATTCGAATGCTCTTGGGTTGGGGCATGACGGAGACAACTCCGATTGCCACGGTAACTTCGCTGAAAAGTAATCTGGAGCGCCTGCCCGAGAATGAACGACTGGACGTAATGACGCGCCACGGCATTCCCGTGCCGGGCGTTGATGTTCGCATCGTGGGCACCGACGGCAGCGAACTGCCGTGGGACGGAACGACCATGGGCGAGCTCCAAGTGCGGGGGCCGTGGGTGGCGGCTCGCTACTATGACGACCCTGAACGCAATCAAGCATTTCAGGACGGGTGGTTTCGTACGGGAGATGTGGCTACGATCGACACCGAAGGCTACATCCAGATCATGGACCGAACGAAAGATTTGATCAAAAGCGGCGGGGAATGGATTTCCAGCGTCGATTTGGAAAACGCGATCATGGCGCATCCAAAGGTCGCCGAAGCTGCCGTGATCGCAGTGTTCCATACCAAGTGGCAGGAGCGCCCACTGGCCTGCATCGCGCCGCTGCCCCAGCACAAAGACACCATTAACCGGGAAGAAATTCTCCGTTTTCTCTCCGCACGAGTGCCCAAGTGGTGGCTTCCGGACGAGATCCTTTTTATTGATGCCGTGCCCAAGACGAGCGTTGGAAAGTTCAACAAGCGGGCGCTCCGGGAACGGTTTAAGGATTACAAGTTGCCTGAGCAGCCAGACTAAGCTGTCCGCCCCCAGCGCCATCTGAAGCTTCCATACAGGAACGAGCCCTCCCTTTTTCTCTGCGGCTGGACCAATCTTAGTGCGATCATCACTTTTTAATAGCCCTCGAGTCGCATGAGTGACCATGTCACAGCGCAAACGGGGATGACCGACTGGCGAAATTCGCTTGCGGGCTATACGGATCGGCGCGTCGGGCTGGTGCTGCTGCTCGGTTTAGCGAGCGGTTTGCCGTTGCTGCTAACCTTCTCGACTCTCTCGGCATGGCTGGCCACCGCTGGAGTGAGACGCGCTGCGATCGGTGCATTCGCACTGGTAGGTACCCCCTACGCGTTTAAGTTTGCCTGGTCGCCGCTGATCGATCGGCTGCCGCCCCCGCTGCCGCTGGGCCGAAGACGTGGCTGGGGAATCTCGATTCAGCTGGCACTCATCGCCTCCTTGCTCGCTTTGGGATTGTGCAATCCCAAGCACCACCTCACCCTCATGGGAGGGCTGGCCCTGCTCGTGGCCTTTCTCTCGGCGAGCCAGGACATCGTCATCGATGCCTGGCGCGTGGAGATCCTCCCGCTCGAGCTTCAGGGGCCGGGAGCGGGGATGATCCAGGTCGGCTACCGGGTAGGTATGTTGGTGTCAGGGGCCGGTACGCTCTTGATTGCCGCCCGCGCCGGCTGGTTCGTAGCCTACGCGGTTATGGCGGCGATGTTGGTGGTGGGAGTTCTGGCATTCGTTTTCGGACCTGAACCCCCTCGGGCAGGCGATGCCGCACGCCCTGACCGAGCTGCCGCGCGGACAGGAGCTTGGAATGCAGTGCGGCACTGGCTCTCGACCGCCGTGATCGGACCGTTTGCCGATTTCATGCGCCGCCCGATCTGGCCCGTTATCCTCCTTTTTGTGCTCGGCTACAAGATGGGTGAAGCGATGGCGGGTTTGATGGCCACACCACTTTACATCTCGCTGGGCTTTTCGCTCGACGAGATCGCTGCCGTTTCCAAGGTGGTTGGGTTCGTTGCGATCGTGATGGGAGCGCTCATCGGAGGATTGGTAACGGCCCGGTTGGGCATCCTGCGTTCCCTGCTGTTGTGTGGCGTGCTGCAATCGGCGGGCAATTTGTTCTATGTACTACAGGCCGTGGGCGGCCACCGGCTCGCCTATCTGGCGCTCTGTGTCATAGCGGAAAACCTGACGGGTGCGATGGCAGGTGCGGCGCTCGTGAGCTATCTCTCCAGTTTGTGCTCACCGGGCTTCACGGCGACTCAATTCGCGCTGCTCTCTTCGCTCGCATCGGTTGGGCGTACGCTCGTGGCTTCTTCGAGCGGTCTTCTTTCCGAGAGGCTGGGTTGGGTGCGGTTCTTCGTTCTCACCACCGTGGCGACAGTTCCGGCGCTGTTGCTGCTGGTCTGGATTGCGCGACAAGAGACTCGAACCTCGAGCCAGAAGTCGCCGCTGCTGGCGCTAACAAAGGGCTAAGCGGTCACCCACGTGGGCGCTGCCAAGTTGCGTTTAGCCGACCGGATCGCATATCATCCTTCCTGTTTGTGTTTCAGCCCGAGGTGACCGTATGCCTCCCGAATATTACTTTGGCATCGCCGTCGCCGTGGTCTTGTTAATCTTGTTGGCATCGCTGATACGAGGCCGGCGAACTGGGCGACAGGTCTTGGATAAGAGTGATGGCACATCCCAGCTGACCCATCAGCTGTCGCGGATTGCCGATTCTCTTGAAATACTCGTAGCTCGCTGGGGGGCTGCGCCACCCCAGCTAAAGCAGGTATCAGCACCATTACAGAAACCGTCTGAAGAGAAGGCTTCTGAACCGACTCCGATCAAGCAGGTATCAGCACCGCTGCAGAAACCTTCCGAAGAGAGAGCTCCGGAACCAACTCCGATAAAACAGGTATCGGCACCATTGCCAAAACCTTCCCAAGAGAGAGCCCCCGAACCAACTCCCGAGCCCAGTCCTGCAGTGGTGGCGAAGAGCAGCGAGCCGGCGAAGCCGCGTGTTGTCTTATCCATGTTTGGCCGCTAGGCCGACTCTTTTCTTGGTGCATTCGCGAGGAAGAAGGAAGGCGCTTCGAAACCAATCCGCCCGAGACGTATCACGGTCAGGGCAAGCACGTACCCATCCAGGAATGCCTGCGGCACATCGTAAACCTCTGAAAGGAGCATTTACATGGAAACCAAGGACCGAGATCAGTCCGTGCTAAACCACATCAATCGCCTCGTGAAGGAAGAAGAACAGCTCTACGCGCGCAACGAACTCACAGACGATGACCGCGGACGTCTCACCGAGCTAAAAGTTGAACTCGACCAATGCTGGGATCTCCTGCGCCAGCGTCGCGCACTTCGCGAGTTTGGGAATGATCCCGACAAGGCGAAACTGCGCTCGGCCAAGGTTGTCGAGAACTATGAGCAGTAGGCCCGATGCTCATCGTGACCTCGACTCGCTTACCCCGACACCCCCCTCGGGGTGGCTGTCGAGGACAGCAACTCTGCACAATTGCGCGCGCCGCGGTTATTTTAGCTTTGCGTACTCAGCTTTGGCTTGTTTCAGAATCGGTATGTCCGCGTCGGCATCTTTCCAGAGCGTGAGGAAATCCTGAAACGCAGCGCGTGCTTTGGCAATGTCACCCGAGACGGCGTAGGCACGACCGAGTTGGAGATGGGCGAGTGCTCCGATGGGTTCATTCAGCACGATGCCAGAGTGGCCGAGAATTTTCTGGAACTCGGCGGCGGCCTCGCCGCCTTGACGTCTGGCTAAATAGGCTTCGCCGCGCAAAAAGACGGGGTACAAGCCGGTCCCCACGAACGTATTGGTCGAGATTCCTAACTCATTGGGCGAGGCAGCGCTAAGACTTTCAATGGCCTCAGAAGCATTTCCCCGGCTGATAGCAAGTTTGGCGCGGAGGGTTGGCAGGTAATTGAACTGCACGATTGTGTCTTCGGGAAACTTCTTGGCCAAATTGTCGGTCAGTGCCTGAGCTTTTCCTTCATCCCCCCCGTACGCCATTGCGAGTGCCGCGAGATACTGCACATCGCGCCCGGCCGAGTTCCCTATTGCCGAGGTGGCTTGCTGTCGTGCTTCGTCTGCATTGCCGAACAGCGCTTCCCGCAGGGAAGACATGGCCGAGTACGTTGCCGCAGCTTCCTTTTCTCTCGCCCGTTCGGCGGAATTCATCGCCCGGCGTGAAAATTCCCGGGCGTCCCCGAGCCGTCCGAAATAGGCAGCCGTGTCGGCTTCCAGGCCCAGCAGTTCGTCCTCTGTTCCCGGCTTGTCCATCGAGAATGCCACCTGGTGCGCCATCTCCGCCGCGTCGTTCTGCAAAAAAGCAATTTGATAGAGGGAAATGCTGAAAACGGGGGAATTCAGTTTGCGCTCAAGGGCTTGGCCGTGCACGGCCTTCGCCTCAGCGAGGCGATTCATAGCCGTGTAGGCGAACATGAGGTTGTCGTAGGCGATCGGAAAGTCCGGATTCAAGCGGACCGCTTCGAAGCCCTCTTGAACGGCATTTTCGTACTGCCCAAACACGGGGAGAATGATTCCCGACAGCAAAGTGTGTGGTAGCTCCACGCGGGGATAGGCCTGTTTCCAGAGCTCGCAGGTCTGTTCGGCCTTCTGCATATTCCCGGTGACCACTATATGAAAGGAGGAGGAGATGAAGTATTTCTCCTGCTCACTGGTTCGGTCGCGCAGTTCATACGCCCGTCGGGTGTAGTCGGCAGCCAGGCCGGACTCTCCAAGATCCCCGTACATGCGGCCTACCCATGCGTAGGCGACTGCAAAGTTCGAATCGAGTTCAACGGCGCGCTTGAAAAACGGAATCGCTGCCGCCGACCCTGTTGTGGTCAGGACTTTACGACCCGAGCTGAAGGCTTTTAGAGCTTCCAGCGAAGACGTGCTCGCTTGTTCCAGAGGGGTATCGAACTTCTGCACCGTGCTCAACGACTCTCCCAACTCGCTCCGAATTTGTGAAGCGGTCCTTCCCAGGGCGTCAAGAACGTGGTTCTTGTCGCTGGCCTGCGCTTCTGTGCTGGCCAGCAAACCGCCGCTTTGGCAGTTGACCGCCTTGAGAGTCAGAAGGTATTGCGTGCCAATCTGCGCAATTGAACCGTCGAGGACGGCGGCGCTCGCCGTCCGCTGGCAGAGTTCCCGCGCAATCGCTGGCGTGAGCCTGGCTTCGGCGGGCTGGCCCATCAGCCCGAGTGTCTGCCGGATTTGATCGTCCGAGATGATGCTTAAAAACGGCGATTGCTCCAGCTGAACAGAAAGTCCTTGTTGGAGGGTGCCGTCAAAGACCGGGTCGCCAGTCGTGTTCGTGAAGTCGGCGAGAACAATGGTGTCTTTATCTGTCAGCGCGTGCGCCTTGCGGGAGAACAACAGCCAGCCACCTATGGCCAGTCCAATCGCCAGTATCGTCGTGCCGCTCACCGCCACCCACCGATACCGACGGGATTTCCGTCGAGGCTCGACACGCAGGTCGGTTGTTCCAACGACGGAAAGGCCCGAAACAGAATCGCGTTTCAAACGCCGCAGTTCGGCACGCATGTCGGCTGCATGCTGATACCGCAGATTCCGGTCCTTCTCGAGCGCTCGCTCGATGACCTCTTCGAGCTTTGCGGGAAGGTCGGGATTCAGTCGCACCGGCGCAACGGGCGTTCGGTTCAGAATCGCTTCGGCAATCACGCCGGACGTCTCGCCCCGGAAGGGCTGAATCCCCGTCACCATCTCGTAGAGCACCACGCCAAAGGAAAACAGATCCGTGCGCGCGTCCAGCTCTTCGCCCCGCACCTGCTCCGGCGACATGTAGGCAAGGGTGCCCATCATCGAACCCGGTCGCGTGAGCTGGTCGGGCCCGCTAGCTGTGGGCATCGCGGAGAGACTTGGGGTGCCGCCCGCACGTGCCAGCTTGGCCAGGCCAAAATCCAGAATCTTGGCGTGGCCAAGGGCGGTGACGAAAATGTTGGCAGGCTTTATGTCCCGGTGAATGATTCCCTTGGCGTGGGCCGCCTCGAGCGCGTCCGCAATCTCGATTCCCCAATCCAACACCTGTTCAACAGGGAGAGGCTTGCCGGCGATGCGGTGCTGGAGGGTCTGGCCTTCCAGAAGCTCCATGACCAGGAAGGCCATGCCGTCCTGGTCGTCAATCTCGTAGATGGTGCAGATGTTGGGGTGGTTCAAAGCCGAGGCCGCCTGTGCCTCCCGTTCGAAGCGAACCAGGGCTTGACGGTCTTCGGCAATGTCGTCGGGCAACAGTTTTAGGGCGACAAAGCGGTGCAGACGGGTGTCCTCAGCCTTATAGACGACGCCCATGCCGCCGCCACCGAGTTTCTCAACGATGCGGTAATGGGACAGCGCTTGACCGATCATGGTTTGGCGATCTGTCATTTGTCCCGACAGCAGATAGTAGGTTGGGGGCGCGACCGCGTCAATGAACGGAAGTCCGGCGCCGCAGAGAAGTGAACGTCATCCCGAGCGAGCCGGTCAACAATCTCAACTCCGGCAATCGAGAGCTCCAGCAGAGTAACTCTTGTCTTTTTTTACCCGCCGGCCGTGACGGCCCTCGTGCCGCATGTCTACTGGCGCATCATTCAAGGCGACTGTCTGCCAACGCACTTTTTCGGCAGCCGACAAGACA
>Ga0187783_10000955_pt1 | contig 21192 bp, 19 predicted proteins | sample 1015_SJ02_MP02_2_FD_132471 | JGI IMG/M metagenome (GOLD analysis project Ga0187783, IMG submission 132471) | Tropical peat soil microbial communities from peatlands in Department of Meta, Colombia - 1015_SJ02_MP02_20_MG | ecosystem: Environmental > Terrestrial > Soil > Wetlands > Peat | place...
GCAGCAGCATGTTGCGGAACATCGCGCGCAGCCGTTCGTCGCTCAGACCGTGGCGTTCGAGGGTTCCGGTCGCGAGATCGGTGCTAGCCATCGTTACCTTGCCCTCACTTACGTCCAGGGTTCCCAGCGCTGATCGTAGACCCGCTCGAAGAGGTCGTGCGCGGCCGGATACGCCATCGCTTCGGCCCGGTCTGTGGCATCGTTAACTTCTTCGAGGACGGAACGCTTCAATGCTTCTACGCCGGCCGGGGCCAAGATCGAACTTTCTTCGAGCAGGCGCTCGAACCGAGGCACGGGGTCGTCTTTGCGGCGGGCCTCGACCTCCTCGCGCGAACGGTATGTACGATCGTCGTCGTCGGTGGTGTGCGATAAGAAGCGATAGCACTTGGCCTCGACCAGCGTGGGACCGCCGCCGCCGCGCGCGCGCTCCAGCGCTTCGCCTACGACCGCGTAGCACGCGAGCGGGTCCATTCCGTCTACGACAACGCCGGGGATCCCATACCCGGCGGCACGCTTATAAATGTCGGGTTGGCCCATCTGTTTGGAGAGCGGCGTCGAAATCGCCCACTCGTTATTTTCGCACAGCAGGACGACCGGCAGAGCGTGCACTGCCGCAAAGTTGACCGACTCGTGCCATTCGCCTTCGCTGGTGGCACCGTCGCCGAAGGTCGTGAGGACGGCTCTCCCGCGTTGCTTGCGATACTGCAACGCATAAGCCGCGCCGACGGCGTGCGGCAGCTGTGCGGCGATCACCGAGCTGATGGTTTGCACGCCGAGCCGCCGGCTCGCGTAGTGGTGCGGGAACTGCCGGCCCGCGGAGTGATCCGCGGCTCGCGCAAAGAGCGAAAGCAGCACCTCGTAGGGCGTGACACCGATTCCCAGCGCTAGTCCAAGATCGCGGTAGTAGGGGACCAGGATGTCCCGACCGCGTGCGAAGGCCATCGCGGCACCCGCCTGGACTCCTTCGTGGCCCTCGCTCGCCGATGCGAACGGAATTTTTCCTTGGCGATTGAGTTGGAACCCTCGGTTTTCGAGCGTGCGCTGCATCAACATCGTGCGAAAGATCGCGACGAGCTGTTCGTCGGTCAAGCCGTAGCGCTCGAAGGCATGCGCCTTCGCCGCGCCGGTGTTTTTGACGGCCACGCGGCGTAGTCGCTCGTCGCCGCCGCTAAATCCTGCGCGGAGGTAGGAAGCGAGCCTTCGCCCAAGGACGAGCGCCATGATACGCAAGAGCGCGGCATTTCTTGCGGCGCTGGGCTTCTCGTATGCCCCTGTGCGCGCGGCCGATGGTTCCGCCGCAACTTGGAAGTACGACAATCCGTTTTGCTCGGTCGTGGCTTCCGTGGCGCCTATTCCCACCGTTGTTGCGGCCGTCACGCCCACCGGCGGCGAGTGGCGATACGTGCTCGCGCTCTTTACGCGGACCGGAACGACGCTTGCGGCTCACGTGACGCTCGTAAGCGATGCTGAGGCGTACGATGCGGCCGTTTCGGACGGCGACCTGTCGGGAACGACGGAAGACCGCAAGCTCGAACCGGTCGTGGTGACGCTGCCGCACCCCGACCAAATCTCCTATTTCTTCGTCGACTCGTATTCGCTGGATCGTAGTGCGAGCGTGACTTGCCCATCGTACGTGTTTCCGGTCGGCGAAACGTCATCGGGCGTACCGACCGGCCTGCGAACGATCGAGGCGCGGCACGTTCAATCGCTCGGTTCGCTGAGTTGCGGCCACGCTTACATTCCGGCCGAGCTCCGTGGAGATCTACAGAGCCCGGTCGGCCGATACGGCGGCAAGCCGCTCACGGTTAAGGCACGGGCTTACATTGACTCCAACGGTTATAGCCTGCGCGAAGAGATCGTGCAATCCAGCGGCGTCGATGGGATGGATAAATATCTGCTGGGTGCGATCAGCGTGCACCAGTTCAATCCGGCGCAGTTTCTGTGCGTTCCCGTCGTCGGCCTCATCGAAGTCGAGTTGAGGTACTTTCCGTGACGACGGAACTTGTCGTCTACCGCCGGCACTTTCATAGCCATCCCGAGCTTTCGCTCGAGGAACATGAAACCGCGGCCTTCATCGAGCGCGAACTTCGGAGTTTCGGTTTCGACGAGATTCGCACCGGCGTCGGCAAGACCGGCGTGCTGGCGACGTTGCGCGGCGGTAAACCCGGTCCCGTAACCCTGCTGCGCGCCGACATGGACGCGCTGCCCGTGCAGGAGCTCAACGACGCGCCGTACCGTTCGTGCAGCGCCGGCGTCATGCACGCCTGCGGTCACGATGCCCATATGGCCATTTTGCTGGCCGCGGCCCGCGAACTCCACCGACGCAAGACCGAGGTGCCGGGCGCGCTGGTCTTTTGCTTTCAGCCCGGCGAGGAAGGCTACGCGGGAAATAAGCTGATGATCGACGACGGCGCGCTGGAAAACCCCCACGTCGACCGCACCTTTGCGCTGCACGTTTACAGCGGTCTTGACGCAGGGAAGATCGGCGTGCGGGACGGCGCCTTCTTTTCATCTTCGGATCGCTTCGACATCGAGCTGATCGGCAAGGGTGGCCATGGGGCGATGCCCGAGAAGGCGGTCGATCCGATCGTGGGCGCGGCGGAGCTGGTCGTGCTGCTGCAAACGATTCCCAGCCGTGAAATTCCCCCCGAACAACCGGTCGTCGTTACGGTCGGCTCGCTTCACGCCGGCACGACCTTCAACGTCATTCCCGAGCGCGCGCAGCTTCAGGGCACCGTGCGTGCCTTCGACGATGGCGTGCGCAAGTCGCTTCAGGAACGAATCGAGCGTTTGCTGGAGGGCCTCTGCGCCGGGATGCGTCTCGAGTACAGTCTCGATTATCGTTGGATCTACCCGCCGACCGTCAACGATCCAGCGGCTAACGCGGTCGTGCGCGACGTCGCGCGGCGGCTCTTTAGCGCGAAAGACGTGGTCGATCCGCATCCCATCGTGATGTGGTCGGAAGACATGTCGTTCATGCAGCAAGAACGGCCCGGCGCGTATTTTTTGGTCGGAGCCCGGGGTCAAAGCGTCGGCAGCGAGCCGCATCATAGCGCCCGCTTCGATATCGACGAACGCGCGCTGCAAGCCGGCTACGAGATGATGGTCGGCCTGGGTCTGCATGGATAGCGCCGTCAGCACCGACGTCCGCCGCTACGTCATCATCGGCAACGGATTTGCCGGAACCACCGCGGCCGAACAGCTGCGCAAGCACGATTCGGCCTGCGAGATCACGCTCTTCGGCGACGAGCCGTATACGCTCTATAATCGGATCTCGCTGCCGCCGATGCTGCGCCGGCAGATTCCCGAAGAAAAGGTCATGATTCGCAATCTGGCGTGGCACGAAGAGCATCGAATCACGCTGCACTTGAGCACCCACGTAGAGCGGATCGTTCCCGAAGAGCGCGTCGTCGAGGTCGACGGCAAGCGTTACCCTTTTGATGCGCTGCTAATTGCGACGGGAGGCCGGCCGAACCCGACGGGCAAGCCGGGCGGCGAGGGCGCGGCCAATCTTTTCCCGTTTCAGTATTTGGACGACACGCGCGCGATCTCCGAGCAGATCGATCGCAGCCGCGCGGCCGTTGCGATCGGCGGTTCCTTCATCGCATACGAGCTTGCGGAGGCCTTCGCATCGCGCGGCATGGAGACGCATTGGATCATGCGCGGGCCGCGCGCGCTGCACCGAATCATCGACGAGGAAGCGGGGGCGCTGGTACACGAAGCGGCGCAAGCCGACGGCGTGCACATGCACTACGGGGAAGAGGTCGAGGCGTTCGTTCGCTCCAACGGAGCGATTGCGAAAGTCCGTACCAGCAAGGGCGAGGAAATTGCCGCCGAGTGCTACGCCTACGGCTTCGGCCTAGCGATGAACACCGAGCTGTGCGAAGGCTCAGGAATCCACACCAGCCAGAACGGGATCCTCTGCGACGATCACCTGGAAACGAATGTCAAAGGCGTCTATGCGGCCGGCGACGTTGCCGACTTCTACGATCCGATTCTGGAGATTCGCTATCGGATGGGCACCTGGAACAATGCCGGCGCGCACGGCAAAGTCGTCGCACTCAACATGCTGGGCGGGAGCGAAAAATACCACGACGTTCCCGAGTACTCGTCGCTGCTCTTCAAGGGTCAGACCATTACGCAGTTTGGCCTGGGTACCGATCTTCGACCGGATTTGGAGATCGCGCGCAAGATCGACCGCGAGAAGAAGTGGTATCGCGCGCTCTTTTTTTGGGAAGACCGTCTCGTCGGAGGGCTGATGCTCGGTAAGGGCAACCGCGCGGGCAAACGAAAGTACGTCGAGGCCATCAAGTCGAAGCAGCGATTCCCCAGGCCGGAGTGGAACGCGATGCTCGACTGGACTGCTTGACGAGATAGGAGCGCGCCCGTGAGCGAGGATGCTTTCGATAAGATCGCCGAGTTGCTTCACCAGGCCGGCGAAGTCCATCACGCCGTATTCGCGGACACCGACGGCAGCGACGACGACTGGGCCAGCTTTTATGCGGACTGGCTTCTTAGCCATTCGGACTTGCCGCGCCTACTCGCACGCCGCCCGGTGCGCAGCCACCTTACGCGCGACTTGGTCGAGCTCGACGAGCAATACTCGAGCGCGGCGCCGGCGCAGCCTTGGCCGGTTTGGTACGCCCGGCGGCTATGCGAAAAGTACGAATGATATTGAAGGCGTCACTACGACGGTTTATCAAACTACGCTTAAACTGGTATCCGACTCGATGTCGGGGCACTAGCACGTCAGGACTTCAGCGCTTTTTCGATACAGTCGGCGAAATCGTCGACGTCCTGCGGAGTGGTTGCCCAGTGCGTCATCCAGCGCACTTCCGGAAGCGACTCGTCGAAAACGTAGAAGAAGAACTCGCGCTGGATCCGCTCGATCGCGCGCCGATCGAGGGTCGCAAAGATGGCGTTGCAGCGGACCGGGCGCGTTACGCGTACGCCTGCAATCTCGCCGATCCGTTCGTTGAGCCGGCGCGTCATCGCATTGGCGTGGCCCGCGTAGCGCGCCCATAGATCGCCGCTCAGGAGCACCTCGAATTGCGCGGCGACGTAGCGCATCTTCGAAGCGAGCTGCAACGCCTGCTTGCGCACGAACGGCGCCGCCCCGGCATGAATGGCCGGATCGAAGAAGCAGCAGGCTTCGCCGAACATCAGAGCGTTCTTCGTGCCGCCGAAACTCAGAACGTCCACGCCGAGATCGGCGGTCGCTTCGCGCAGGCTGGAGCCCAGCGCCACAGCGGCGTTGGCGATACGCGCACCGTCGACGTGAACGATCAGCCCGCGCTCGTGCGCGAACGCAGCGAGTTCGCGCAATTCTTGGAGTTCGTAAAGCCCGCCGTACTCGGTGGATTGCGAGATGGAGATGACTCGCGGCTGCACGTTGTGGACGTCGTGCGGAACCCGCAGGTACGGCTCGACGTCGGCCGGCCGGAGCTTTCCGTCGGCGGTGCGGATCGCGAGTATCTTTGATCCCGCGAAGCGCTCGAGCGCTCCGCACTCGTCGGTCTGCAGGTGAGACGTCGCCGGCACGATTACCGCTTCCCAGGGACGCAACACCGAGCTGAGTGCGGCCACGTTTGCGCCGGAACCGTTGAACGTGAGATAGACGTCCGTGCCCTCGCCGAACTGCGCTCTAAACCGCTCGACGGCGCGCGCCGTCCACGGATCGTCGCCGTAGCCGATCGCGTCGCCGGCATTGCAATCGGCCAGAGCTTGCAGGATCTCGGGCGCCACAGGCGCGTTGTTGTCGCTTGCAAAGCTGCGACGCGATAGAGACTTCACGGGTTTTAGGGTGCGTGATGCAGACGGGCGGAACCTACCGCGAGCTATTATGCCGCTGGGAAGCGGTGGAGGCACGCGGCGACGTGCGCGTGCGCGAAATTGAATGCGAAATCCCGCATCGCGCGCTGCTCCGAGCCGAAATCGGTGCCGCGTCGGAACCGGTGGTCGCGCTTGCCGCCGGCGTCCATGGCGACGAGCCGGCCGGTCCGTGGGCGTTGCTGGAACTCGTCGAGGCGCGCGCGCTCGATCCGCGTTGCGCGTACCGGATCTGGCCATGCCTAAATCCGGCCGGCTTCGAGGCGCGCTCGCGGACGAGCGCCGGAGGCGTCGACTTGAACCGCACGTTCCAAGCCGCCGGAACGTCGCCTGAAGCGAGCGCGGTGCTTGCGGCCAATCGTCAATGCGCCTTTGCGCTGTCGCTCGACCTGCACGAGGATAGTGATGCAGACGGGTTCTATTGCTACGAGTACGGTGGCGGCGCGATCGGCGCGGCAGTGATTGCAGGACTCGAGCGCGATGGATTTGCGATCGATTCGCTCGATGAGACCTTCGCGATGGCCGGTCCGCTGGACGAATCGTGCTGCAGGCGCGAGCGGGGACGCATCCTTGCCGATCCCGCGCGAGAGGCGATCGCGCTCGGAGGCCTTTCGTATACCTTGGCACTAGCTCGAGGGGGCGCTCGCCATGCGCTGACGTTTGAGACGCCGTCGAAGGCGCGGTGGGGAACGCGCGTCGCAATGCACCGCGCCGCCGTAACGGCAGCGATTGCGGCGCTGCTTGAGGAGTCCTCTTCCGAAACGTGTAACTAACCGCCATGCCCGAGCGCGACCGCCTCGAAGTTGACGTTCTGTTCGTCGGCGCCGGACCGGCGAGTCTTGCCGGCGCGATTCGGCTCGGGCAACTCGCGCAGGCCGCCGGGCGCGCGCTCGAGATTCTCGTGATCGAGAAGGGCGGCGAGATTGGGCATCACGGCATCTCGGGCGCGGTCATGGATCCGTGCGCCCTCGACGAGCTTCTTCCAAACTGGCGCGAAAGCGCGCCGGTCGAGTCGCCGGTAACTTCCGACGAGCTTTGGTTTCTGACGTCGCGGGGCAAGATCAAGGCTCCGTTCGTTCCGCCGCCGCTTCGGAATCACGGCAAGTACGTAACGTCGCTGCAGAAGCTTTGTAAATGGCTGGGCGACGTCGCCGAGCAGAACACGGCGCAAGTTTTCCCGGCGTTTCCCGGTCAGGAGCTCTTGTGGTACGAGAACCGCGTGATTGGCGTGCGGACCGGCGACAAGGGACTCGATCACAACGGCGCTCCGAAGTCGAATTACGAACCCGGAGCGGATATTCACGCGAAAGTAGTCGTGCTCGGCGAAGGACCGCGCGGGACCCTTGCCAAGCAGGCCGCTTCGCGGCTAAACCTTTACGATGGGCGCGAACCGCAAGTCTATGCTGCCGGAGTCAAAGAGCTCTGGCAACTGTCCGACGATCGCTTCAAGGCCGGGGCGGTGATTCACACGCTGGGCTATCCGCTTCCGCCCGAAACCTTCGGCGGCGGCTTTATCTACGGCATGGCCGGCAACGTCCTCGACATCGGCTTCGTAACCGGCTTGGACTATAAAAACCCGACCACCGATCCGCACAACGAGCTGCAGCGGATGAAGCAGCATCCGGCGATCGCGCGAATGCTCGAGGGCGGGAAGCTAATTCGCTACGGCGCGAAGGCAATTCCGGAAGGCGGCCTCTTCGCGATGCCGCGCGCCTACGCCGACGGATTGTTGATAGTCGGCGACTCGGCGGGTTTTTTGAACGGCATGCGATTGAAAGGCATCCATCTGGGCATGAAATCCGGCATGCTCGCCGCCGAGACGATTTGGGACGCACTCGAAGCGGGCAGTTGCGACGCCGCGGCGTTGTCGTCGTTCGAACGGCGGTTCAAGGAGTCGTGGGCCTATGCCGAGTTGCGCACGGCTCGCAACTTTCACCAAGGATTCCGCAATGGAATGCTCCCGGGATTGATCAACGCGGGTCTCGCCACGGTTACCGGCGGCGCCGGGTTCGGGTTCATCGACAAGCTTCCCGGCGAGCCGGGATACGAACGCATGGCGAAGATGGGCTTCAACCCGCCGCCGACGCCGCGCGCGGCGATCGACAACGTGCTCACGTTCGACAAGCTTACCGACGTTTATAACAGCGGCACGATGCACGAGGAGGACCAGCCGTGCCATCTGCTCGTCTCGGACACCGACATTTGCCGCGATCGCTGCACCGTGGAGTACGGAAACCCGTGCCGTAATTTCTGCCCGGCGGCAGTTTACGAGCCGATGTTCGAGCAAACCGGTGGCAAGTTCCAAGGACGCTTGCAGATCAACTTCACCAACTGCGTGCACTGTAAGACCTGCGACATTGCGGATCCGTATCAAATCATCACGTGGGTGCCCCCGCAGGGCGGCGAGGGACCCGTTTATCTAGGGATGTAGCGACTAAGGCGCAGGCCGCGGCGGGGCTGGCTAGAAGCTATTTTGCCTACGGCTGCCCCGTACGACGCTCCCGCGGAGGCCTCCGAGAGGTGACTCTAAATGCTAGTTCTGATCGGCATTATAGTGGTAACCGGTCTTATTGTGTATCTTGTCACACAGCGAGATCGAAGCTATCCAACGGCAGAGACCCTTAGGGTCATTAAATCGGCAATGCAGAACAAACGCCGGCTACGGATGACGTATTTTACATACTCATCGAAGAGGTTTAGTGACAGAATCGTAACACCTCTAGATCTCCAAGGCGACGTCTATCTTGTTGCTCAGGACTCGCTGCGCAATGCGGAGCGGACATTTAAGGTATCGCGGATCAGGTCGATCGTCGAACTACCATGATTCGAATCATCGCATGAAAAAGCGTGCGCAGTTAACCTGGTTCGGAACGGCGACAGCGGGGCGCCGGAACCTACGAGCAGAGATAGGTGAATAACGACTTCGCTAAGATGGCGATCGACGAGCTTGAGGCGGCCTTTCGCGCCTCGGCTGGCGATCTTGCCAACCTGCGAAGAATCCGAGACGCTCTGCTGAATCGGAAGACGCATCGCGCTCGCGAGCTCCTCAACGACGTGAACGCGGCACTGCTGCGCCAGGACCAAGGAGCAACGCCAGCTTGCCCTTCTTGCAACGGGCCAATGAGACTCCGTACTGCTCGGAAAGGGAAACATGCGGGGCAGCAGTTCTGGGGATGCGCGAGCTATCCGCAGTGCGAGGGGACTCGCGAATTGCCGGGTGCGAAGCTAAGCGGTGAGAGTGCATGTTCGGAATCTAGCATTTCGGGCGCTGAGATGCGCCCGGATGCGGCGTATCAACAGGGGGCCGGGCATTCCCTTCCGGTACGATGGTCTGACGCTGCAACGCGCGCAAATTGGATCGGCGAATACGTTCAGATTGGAGCAATACCCGGACTTGTGCGGGGCCACCTGGATTGGAGTGATGGGGTCGTCAGGCGTTGTCTCGGTGGAACTGTTATCCTTACGCGTCGCAATAAAGCCAGAAGGGCCTCGGAATCCACGCGGATTGCGAGCGCCGTTTTGGTAAAGCTGCTTCAACGGGGTCACCTTCCGTTAGCGACGTTGAAAATGGAAGCCCGTGCAATCGAGGACAACCTTCTTCAACACTGTTGCGACGATTCGCTTAAGGAGGATGGCGAGTGTGGATGGCGGCTGCTTCCTACCAGAGGTCACCTCTCCAGGGGAGAACTGCTCCGAGCGGCATGTGAGCGGGCCCCGTTGCAGCTGGACGGTGAGATCGAAGGTGGCGGCGATGGGCTATTCGGCAGTCCTCAAGAGGCGGTCTTCCTCAAGGAGTTAGTACCCCGAGTTCTTGGGCCTGAGGCGGCTCAGTGGTTCATTCCGCAGGCTAGCCTTGATCGACTCGTCGAGGGACGGGGACTCCACTTTGAGGGCGACAGACGCGTCGACTTCCTCTTTTCGCACCCTGGTGGCGAGGCTTTTGTTGTTGAGATCGATGGCCCTGAGCACGCGGGGGAAGTGGCAGACGACCGTAAGCGAGATGACGACCTTGCGAGGGCAGGCTTTGGCGTGCTTCGTGTGCCGAATGAAGAGATCGACCGTGGGGAAGGCGAGGCGTTGAGCGAGGTCTTCAGGCGCTGCAAGTCTGCACTCGACTACGTTGCGAGAGAACAGCTGCATTCGCCAGACCTTGCCGCCGCAGTTCTCGATTGCGCGGAAGGAGCGAAGGTGCAGTTTGCCGTCGCTCGCGCGATAGCTTCCGGATGGCTGGACCCGGGCGACGGGTGGTGCATCAAGCTAGATGGGACCCATGCTACCTCCGCTGTCGCGGTCATAGAATTGTGCGAAGCAGTGGAGTGCCTAGACCGCTTATATGGCCTTGGAAGTGCCCCGCGAAGCTTGGAACTGTGGCTGAACGGTACGTTTTTCGGCTCGTTCGCCTCAAAAACCGCGGGCGATTGGACCGAGCAAAGTCGCCAGAACTCGACGGGAAGCGCTCTGCGCGTGCTTTGTGAGCGCAACAGAGGTCCTTACGACGAGGTCGCCGATCAAGGATACGACATCGTCATCAGGTCGGCGTATCTTCCGATCAACCTTGCCGTTGACCACAGCGTCGGAGTAGGGCGAAAGAGAAGTTCCGTCCCGTCAATTCGCGACGCCCAACCGGCTCTTCTGTACTTCCTTCGCCAGCTCTTCCGAAAAACTGAGTTTCGCGAATTTCAGGCCGAAGGTGTGTTCAATGCATTAAGACACATCGATACGATAGTACTGCTCCCTACAGGAGCCGGCAAAAGCATCATTTATCAACTCGCGGGGCTGCTGATGCCGGGCGTCACTCTTGTCGTCGACCCGATTATCTCCTTGATCGAGGACCAGGTCGATGGCCTCGCCCAGTACGGCATCGATCGCGCAACGCCCATAACGAGCGGGCTAACGACTCGGCAGGAGCGCGCGCAGCTCCTGCAGCGCATTGAGCGAGGAGAGTTCCAATTCGTTCTGCACTCTCCCGAGCGTTTACAGTCTCCCGAATTCCGCCAAGGGCTCCTTGCTCTTGCGGAATCCTCCTTGATCAACCTAGCGGTCATTGATGAAGCGCACTGCGTGTCAGAATGGGGCCACGACTTTCGCCCGTCCTACCTGAACCTAGCCAGGAACCTTCGGCGGTTTGGCGCTGACAAGCTTGGGACACCGCCACCGCTGCTGGCGCTGACAGGAACCGCCTCACGTGCGGTTCTCCGTGACGTTGTGGTCGAACTCGGCATCGACCGCAGCAGAAGTGACTCTCTGATCCGTCCAAACTCGTTTAACCGACCTGAACTCACGTTCAGCATTACTCGCACGTCGCCGACTCAGGGAGAGCAGGCCGTGCTCCGCGGAATTCTTGTTGCGTTGCCGGCTGAATTCAGCATCCCCCGGGAAGAGCTTTATCGGCACGCCGGCCGACACACTTACTCCGGTCTGATCTTCGTGCCGTTCGCGAACGGCGCAATATTCGGAGTGACAAGCGTTGCAACGCAGGTTCGCATTGCTACATCGAGCCAGGTTGGCATCTACTCGGGGACCGCTCCGAGGGGTATCGATGCTACGGCGTGGGGACGGACGAAGCGAGCCACTGCGCAGTCGTTCAAGGAAAACAAGACGCCCATCTTGGTTTCAACCAAGGCGTTCGGGATGGGCATCGACAAGCCCAACATCCGCTATACGATTCATTTTGGGCTTCCTGGCTCTTTGGAGAGCTTTTACCAGGAGGTCGGGCGAGCCGGGCGTGATCGCCGGCCTGCGCAGTGTAAGTTGATCTTTTCGGAATACGACGCAAATCGAAGCGATCGCCTATTGGACCCAGACATAAGTCTTGGAGAGCTGCACACTCGGTATGAGGAAGCCAGGCGACAGCGTGACCTCGAAGACGACGTGACTAGACAACTATACTTTCACGTTCGGGCGTTCGCGGGCGCGGACAAGGAAAGGGCAGACGTAATCAAGATATTGGAGGCTTTGCCGGATCTCACGCGTCGAGATCGTGTAAGTCTTCCTTTCTGGCCGGATGAAGAAGATTCAAAGAAGCAGGAAAAGGCTATACTCCGCCTCGTCCAAGCAGGAATATTCGAGGACTATGAGGTCGACTACGGTGCGCGTCATTTCGTCGCGCACTTGCAACCGTTTGATCTTGGACGAGCTCGTAATCGCATACTGGAGTACGTTCAAACCTCGCAGCCCGGGCGAATTAGGGCCGTAGCCAGAGAACTCGAAAATATTCAAGATGATCAGCCGCGAGGCGCAGCAGTACGTCTCGTAGACTCATTGATCGCGTTCACTTATGACGTCATCGAAAGGGCTAGGCGGCGGGCACTTCAAGAAGCGGTCCAAGTCGCTCGAACCGCGGCGACCGATGCAGCCATCCGGGCGCGTCTGCTCGACTACCTGCAAGAGGGAATCGGAACTGAGCAGTTTGAGCAGCTGCTGAGAGAAAATGTCGTCCGTCTTGAAGCGTGGTTTGCATTTATTGACAAAATTCAAACCGCAGTCGATGCTGGCGAACTGCGCGGCCTTGCAATCCGCGCACTCGAGTCTTACCCGGACCACCCGGGCTTGCTTCTCCTCCGTGGAGTGTCCGAGTCAATGTGCTCCGACAGAACTGAAAGAGTCGTGGCTGAATCTTTGTACGCTTCCTTCAACGCGGCGCTGAGGCGGTACGATGTTCAGGAGGGCGAGGTTCAAAAGACAGTTCAGGTGCTCAGCGATCTTGCCAGCGCAAAGGCCACCGCTTTGGCGATGCCCTTCACTATCGCCCTTTGCAGGCTAAACGAAAGCAGTCCCAACCTAACCTGGCTGCGCGATTCAATTCGATCTCTGGTTGTGGAGAGTCGGAGTCGGGGCGCCATGCTAGCCACTGGAATATTTGAACTCGGCAGGCTCGTTGAAACAGTGAAGGCCACCGAGCATCTTGCCAGGAGCCGTTGGCTCGCCATAAGTTGAACTGCGGAGGTTTTGAGCGATGATCAGTGACTTTGACGATGTAGCAAGGAAGTTAGTAGAAACTGCGGATGACGTCCAGAGCATCATTCAGCGATTAAGCGATCTAGCAGCAGCAGAGGCTGCGCTACAGAATTCGAGCCGCTCCCTTTCGGATGCCGGTTCGGCGCTCGCCAAGCTAACTGGTGACGTTGGAGCGACAACGACCGAGTTACGGCAGGCTATCGCTGGGTTGCAGGAAGCCATCGACGCGATAAAAGCCAGCGATCCTGCGGTAGTGCGCGACACAGTAAGGGATATGCGATCTCACCTCAGCGCCCTCGATGAAGCTGTCGCAGAGGCGAACAAGTCGATAACCGCCGCTTCGTCGGATATCCGAGCTAGCGTTGAAGAAGGAGGTAAAGATGTGAAGTCGCAGATCGCGTTGTTATCCGGGGAGCTCGAAGCTCGGGGACAGCAGCTCCTCACCCGTGTGGACTCTCTTCGGCACGCAGGGCGGTATGGGCTTGTCGTTGCTTTGGGCATCCTAGCAGCGTGCCTCGTTTCACTATCGCTGACTCTTGTTTGGCACGCGCACTGATGAGGCCTCACCTCCCGAGTTCTGCTCCCGAACGAGCGAGCACGGTTGCTTGAAAGAGACCGCCGTGTTATAATACCTTCTAGAAAGGCAAGGTGAAAGTGACCTGGGAAGTCAAGCCCCGCCGCTAGGCTAACAGTTAAGCAAGAGATGAACTAATCCCCCGCTGAACGCAAGCGGGGTTTTCTTTTTCCCAAGGCGATGCTTTCGTTTTAAGGGTTTAAAGGTTTCTAATGCTGTCCGAATACGCGATAGGCCTTATCTACTGGATCGCGGCGATTATAGCCGTGGGCTCGTCCACCTGGATCGGTTACGAGGCTGGAGTGAATCCTGGCGGGAATTACTGGCATCTGGCTCCGATCATCGGCTCAGTCCTTGTGGCACTTGGCTGGATCGTGACAACGCAAACCATGATGAAGACGAACATGCGTCAGCACACAATCACGGTAATGCTGCATTATGACACAGCCAACGTAAGCCAGAGGCATCGCAAGCTTATAATCGAATACCTGCCAAGCTTGGAATCGCTTGTTGTGCCCGGTGACAGAATCCCGACGTACGATGACGAGGGGAGCCCGTTCTACGAAGCCCTTGATTACGAACTAAATTACTTCGATTTCATGGCAAGCGGCGTCTTTAAGCAAGTCCTCGACGAGCAGCTCCTAAGAGATTCGTTCAACAGCAAGTTTTTGTACTTCTACCGTTGTGCGAGGCCTTATATAGATCATGTCCAAAACACCTACGGTAACGAGCGGATTTGGGGAAACTTTTGTTCGCTATGCGAAAAGTGGGAGAAAACCCCAGTTGTGACGGCTTATCAAAACATCATCGGGAACCCCTACAGTATGTTCAGGGCCTTGGCTGATCCATGAATGGGCTCTAGAGTTAGAGCCGGGCCAAAGAGTACATCCGGACTTTCGAGGTCTTGTGCGCCGGCTCGTAGAGCTGCAGACCTATTGTGAAGGTCGCTAATCGAGGTTCCAAGCCCAGGGATAATCTAAGCCGTAAGGGCAAGGGATATGCCATAGGCAGACTTTTCCTGTCACAGGGGCCGCCTAATTCCTGCCCGACAGCTCGACCTTCTGATAGTCGGTTTCACAGTAGACGCGGCTAATCTCATGAGGCAGAGCTGTCGCTGGGTTATCTGATAAGAGATGGATGAATCGAACGACGAGGCGGCTTTTTGCCCCGACAGCTGTTTGTAACGGAGGACATAATGCCCGAAACAGAGGCTCGGCTTCAGGATGTTCAGCGCGCAATAAATCGAATTTTGCGCCTTCTAATGTCTCAGGGAAATTCGATGCTTGAGATGGGAGCGCAGGAGATATTAGACGATCTTTTGAGTCGCTCAGGTTGGAGCCGCGAGCCTTAACCGCATCGCCTATTCGTCGCCTTTCCGCCTTTGGCTCCGGCACCAGGGTCGGATTTCTCGGGCACTATGGGCGCACGACTCTGCGAGAACTTCCACGTATGTCATGTCCAGAGGGATATCGGGGTATCTCCGCGTGGCGCCGGCTGGACTTGATGCGGGAGGCGTCAAAGCTACTTCCATGGGCTCGCAAAGCGGCGACGTGATCGTCGTCGGAGCAGGGCTGATCGGGCTTTCGATCGCGTTCGAGCTCGCCGAACGCGGAGCGGCGGTGCGCGTTTACGATCGCGCCGAGCCGGCCCGGGCAGCGTCGTGGGCCGGCGCCGGAATGCTGGCGCCGTACACGGAGCGGATTACCAATGAAGCGCTGCTCGCGCTTTGCGCCTCATCGCTCGCAGCGTACCCCGCGTTCGCAGGTCGCGTTCTCGCAGCAAGCGGGATCGACCCGCACTTGCGGATTGAAGGCGTGTTTTATGCAGCCTTCGAGGATGAAGGACTCGATGCGTTGCGGCGGCATGCCGAGCAACTCATTGCCCGCGGCGTCGCGTGCGAGATGCTCGATCGTTCGCGGGCTCTCGCCGCGGAACCATGGCTCGGGGCGGCGCTCGCCGGCGGGTTGCTCAAGAACGGCGAAGGCTATGTCGACAATCGGCGGCTCGGGCGAGCACTGGTCGCGGCTTGCGAAGCGCGCCGCGTTCGCATCGAGCAAAGCTTTAGGACTCAGGTCGAGTGCGATTCGCGGCGCGTCTTGGGCGTGCGCACCGACCGCGGATTCAACGGAGCACGCGCCGTCGTGAACGCCTGCGGCGCGTGGGCTTCAGAATTGCCAGGAGTTCCGCACTCGTGCGTTCCACCGATCGAGCCGATCAAAGGGCAGATGATCGCGCTGAACGTTCCGATCGGCTTTGTGCGCCGCGCGACGTGGGTTCCGGGGGCGTATCTCGTGCCGCGCGACGATGGACGCTTGCTGATCGGAGCGACCGTCGAGTCGACCGGCTTCGACGAGCGCGTTACCGCCGAAGGGATTCACGAGCTCCTGCACGCGGCGCTTGCCGCGGCTCCGTCGCTTGGCGGCTTTACGATGACCGAAAGCTGGGCTGGAGTGCGTCCCGGGACTCCGGACACTCTCCCTTGCGTGGGACCTACGCCGATCGAGGGATTCTTTCTCGCGACCGGCCACTACCGCAACGGCATTCTCTTAGCGCCGGCAACGGCGTGCTTGATCGCCGATGCGATCGAGCACAACCAGACCGCGGCGCTCGAACCGTTTTCGCTCGGTCGCTTTGCCGTTCGAAAGACTCAGGATGACACGGAAGAGCGAGCCTTGGAACGAATGACTCGAGCGTGAAGGCAACGATAAACGGACGCGTCCGCGAGCTGCCGGACGAACTGACCGTGAGCGCGCTGCTCGATCTGCTCGGTTCGGCGCGTAAAGGCATTGCGGTGGCGTGCAACGACCGGGTCGTACGGCGGACCGAGTTCGAAACGCAACGGCTTTCCGAGGGTGACCGCGTCGAGATCATCGAAGCGGTTGCGGGAGGCTAGCGACGTCATGAACGGCGACGCCTTCAAGATCGGCAAGTACGAGTTCGCCTCCCGCCTGATCGTCGGCACCGGCAAATATCCGTCGATGGAGGTCATGCAGGCCGCGCACGCAGCCAGCGGCGCTGCAATTGTTACCGTCGCGATCCGGCGCATCAGCCTTGACAACGCCAACGGGAAGACGATGCTCGACTACATCGACCGCGAACGGTACACCATTTTGCCAAATACCGCCGGATGTTACAGTGCGAAGGAAGCCGTGCTGACGGCGCAGCTCGCCCGCGAGCTGCTCGAAACCGATCTCATCAAGCTCGAAGTTATCGGCGACGCGCAGACGCTGCATCCCGACACGATCGAGACGCTTGCCGCCGCCAAGCAGCTCGTACAAGACGGGTTCGCGGTGTTACCCTACATCGGCGACGATCCGATCGCGTGCAAGCAGCTCGAGGAGCTGGGCTGCGTCGCCGTCATGCCGCTTGCCGCTCCGATCGGCAGCGGACTGGGCGTATGCAACCCGTACTCGATTCGGATCATCAAGGAACGCGCGAGCGTACCGGTCGTCGTCGACGCCGGCGTCGGTACCGCGTCCGACGCTACGATTGCGATGGAGCTCGGCGTCGACGCTCTCTTGATGAACACCGGCATCGCGCGCGCTCGCGACCCCGTGCTCATGGCGGCAGCGATGAAGCACGCGGTGATCGCCGGCCGTCAGGCCTTTCTCGCCGGACGCATGGAAAAACGGCTCTACGCCAGCGCTTCCAGCCCGATGCAAGACCTCATCGCAACGAAACGCTGACGGCGGCGCTCGTCCTTCGACTTCGCTCGCTGCGCTCGCTCCGGACTGCGCTTCGCGCAGGCGCAAGGGAACTTAGGTGTGTCATCCTGAGCGAAGCGACCGCAGGGAGCGGAGTCGAAGGACGGCTCCGGCGCTCGGTCAGACGGTCCTCGACGGTACGTAGCGCTCTGCGTCGCCTCGCTTCGCGTTAAGCGTCAGTTCGATGAGATCGTCCAGCTCCACGCGTTCCAGAACGTCGAGCCGAACGGCGCCGGCGCGATCCCGTGCACGTACGTCCGGTATGCGTCGGGGATTCGCACTTGCCAAAGCGTCAGGATCGGAAGCTGGGCAACGATGGCCCGCTGGACGATCGCGTAATCGGTCTTGCGCCGTTTTCGATCGACGTTTGCCAGCGCATCGCGTATCGCGGCATCGGCGCGCGGATCGCACCAGAACGAGTAGTTCAGGCCCGCCGGCGGACGTTGACTGCAGGCCATGTTCCACGAGTCGTCGGGATCGCTGCCCAGCACCCACCACCCGTCGTAGGAGAGCGTGAAACGGCCGCCGGCCAACACGCCGCCCGCGTTGGCCGGTCCATACATCATCGCGCTGGGGTATTGCTTGACGATCGCGCGGATGCCGATCCGGTGCAAGTTTTCTTGAACGACGGCGGCGACGAGCTGCGAGCCGTTGATGATTTGCGGTGAAATTGCGAGCGTGATTTCGGGCGTTGCGCCACCGAGCAGCCGTCGCGCACGAGTGGGATCGAATGGAATCGGTGGTGTGCTCGGGTCGTACGCCCATCCGTTGCTTGGTTGATCGGCGTCGACGAGAATGCCGCTGCCGTGGGTCGCCGCCGCCAGCAGCGTTTGACGATCGATTGCCATTGCGATCGCGCGCCGAACGCGCGCGTCGCGCAGGGTCGGATCGCGTAAGTTGAACCGCAGAACGTGCAAGTCGTTCACCGGCGTCAGCGCGATCCGGACACCCGGGATCGTGCGAGCCTGCGGCAGAAGCTGTGGGTCGACGTCGAAATAGGCGTCGGCCTCTCCGGTTCGGAGTTGCTCGAGGCGAGTATTCGGATCGGGAACGATGCGGTAGATGAGGCGATCGATGCGAGGTTTTCCTCGCCAGTAGTACTCATTCGAGGCCAGCGTAATGCTGTCGGCGTGTCGCCACTCGACGATGCGATAGGGCCCCGATCCGATCGGGCGCTCGTTGTACGCCGCGTGATTGAGCACCGGAGTGGCTTCGAGCAGATGAGCGGGTATGAGCGCTCCGACTCCCTGCGGTCCAAAGAAGTACTGCGCGAACGGCGAAAACCGGCGGCGAAGCCGAATTACGACCGTCAGCGGATCGGTTGCGCGGATCGCCTCCACCTCCTGGTATCCTACGCGCGTCGCGACGGCGTTGCGCGGATCGATGAGAACGCGATACGAGAAGACGACGTCGCGTGCCGTCAGCGGGGCGCCGTCTTGCCACCGCAGACCGGCCCGAAGATGGTACGTAATCGTCCGTTCGTCGCGCGATATTCCGCCGTTGGCGAGGCTGGGAACTTCCCGCGCAATCTCGCCGACGGCGTTGCCGCGATCGTCGTTCTCGATCAGATACGACATGTAAAGGTGGCTGAAGTTGAGCTCGTCGGCTTCGTTGGAAAACATCGGGTTGAGCGAATCCGGCTCGCCTGCGAGGCCGCTGAAAACGAGCGTAGACCCGGACGTATGACGGCTGCCGGCTTGAGAGCAGCAAGCTAAGCAAAACGAGAGCGGCAGCAAGAAATAAACGATCCGTCTCATCGCTTGCGGGCGACCGCAAACCAGTGGGCCGCGCCGGTCAGCGCTTGCGTTGAGTGCGCCCATCGTCCGGCGACGTCGTCGACGTTTCGCAACTCGAGCGATTCCACTTCGAAATCAAGCCGCAACAGCGCGAGCAGGAGCTCGCGATCGAAATACGCGTGCGCGACCCCCCGCTCGTCGCCGTGCGCGGGCGAGAACGTCCAGTCGTCGATACGCTCGCCTTGGCCGAAGCGGGCGTCTCGCGTCGATCCAAACGTAGCATAGAGCAATCCGCCCGGCTCCAGCGCTTGCGCGATCGCGCGCAGGCGAGCGGAAATCGATTCCAGGTTGCCGTGGAGCAGCCCATGCGAGGATACGACGGCTGCAAATCGCCGCGTTACGTTCGCCAAAGCCTCGGTGCCGGCGGCGGCATCGTCCGGCACGGCGACTACCGTAAATCCGGCTTGGCGCAGCGCGTGGCCGTTGCGTCCGCTGCCCGAGGCGAAATCGAGAATGCAGCCGCGCGGCTCGTCCTGCAGGCGTTCGATGAGGCGCTCGGCCAATGGATGAGGCTCAAACACTTCCTTCGGAGTTCTAGGAAAGGCCGAAAAATGCTTGGCGAAGGCGATCGACTTCCCGCTGTGACGCTGCTCGACGATGCCGGAGTTTCGGTGACGACGACCGATCTGCTCGGTGGACCGTTGGTTCTGTATTTCTATCCCAAGGACGACACGCCCGGATGCACGAGCGAAGCATCGCAATTTCGCGACGTTTACCATCAGTTCAAGCAGAAGAACGCGCGTATCGTGGGCGTCAGCCGCGACTCGGTCGAATCGCACCAGCGCTTCAAGAAGAAGTTTTCGATACCGTTCACGCTGCTGGCGGATACCGAGTCCAAACTCTATCGGGCCATGGACGTCAACGCTCGTTCGACGTTCCTTATCGACGGACAGGGAAAGATCGTCAAGGTTTGGCCGAAGGTAAGGGTCGACGAGCACGCCGAGGAGGTGCTTGCATCGCTGCCGGGGAGTTCTTAAGCGTTCGAGTCGTCGGCTCGAGTCCGGCAATGCCGCGGCCGGGCGGCGCATGCAGCTGCTATCTCGTTCGCAGCCGCGACGCTGCGGTCGTGTTGGAGCTGGGCTCGGGCGCGTTCGCGAAGCTCCAGCTTGCGATCGAGTATCCGTCGATCGACGCGATCGTCGTTTCGCACATGCATGCCGATCACTTCTTCGATCTCGTTCCGCTGCGGTACGGCCTGAAGTATGGTCCGCTCGTTCGTAAGGCGCGCCTTCCGCTTTGGCTCCCGCCCGGAGGCCGAACCGCGCTCGAGGCGCTAAGACGCGCGGTTGCGCCGGACGCGCCGCCGGATTTTTTCGACGTCGCGTATCAAGTCGCCGAATACGACCCATCGCAGCCGCTCGAAGTGAACGATTTGCGATTGACGTTCCGCCGCACGCGCCATTACGTCACGGCCTACGCGGTCCGCGCGGAGTGCCACGGCGCAAGCATAACCTACTCGGCCGACACCGCTCCATGCGACGCGGTCGTCGAGCTCGCCGCAAATACCTCGCTTTTCCTGTGCGAAGCGGCGCTTGGACTGGGTTCGGAGACGGGCAAGCGCGGTCACTCGTCGGCGCAGGAGGCCGGAGCCATGGCGCAGCGCGCCGGCGCGGGCCGTCTCGCGCTTACCCATTTTGGCGCGGCGTACTCACCGGAAGCGCTCGTCGCGGCGGCGCGAACTCAGTTCGACGGCCCCGTGATTGCAGCGGCGGACGGCGATCAGTTCTCTGTTTTGGGCTCGTCACTTGGGAGCGAGAATTGAATTAACGCGCGAACCGGCGCGAGCCCTCGGCTGATCACGGCGTAAGGCGTCACTCGCAGGTCGAGCTGTCGCAGGCGCGATGCTGCGGCAAGCAGCTCGCCGCCTTCCGTCACGACGTCTTCGAGCAAGAGCACGTGCTGGCCCGGAGCGTACGGGCCTTCCACGTATTCGTTGGCAAAGGCGCCGTAGGCTTTGGGTTTCTTTCGTACGGCCAGCAGCGGCAGGCCGGTCAACTGCGAAACCGCCGTAGCGACGACCACGCCGCCGAGCTCGGTCCCTGCGATCAGATCCGGATTGAGCTCTGCAACGATGGGCGTAAAAAGGCGCGCGATCCGCCGCAAGACGTAGGGATCGGAGAACAGCCTGAACTTGTCGATGTAGTAATCGCTGCGCGCTCCTCCGGCGAGGAGATAATCGCCTCGTGTCAGCGCCCGTTCCGCGATGACTTTGCGCAGCCAGTTAAGCTCCGGAAGCGCTAGATGCTCCATTGCCACGCATTCCACGATTCAACGACCGGATTGGGATCGAACCCGCGGAAATCGTCGCTGATCGGCTCCATCTGCCGGTACC
>Ga0187783_10000956_pt1 | contig 21188 bp, 16 predicted proteins | sample 1015_SJ02_MP02_2_FD_132471 | JGI IMG/M metagenome (GOLD analysis project Ga0187783, IMG submission 132471) | Tropical peat soil microbial communities from peatlands in Department of Meta, Colombia - 1015_SJ02_MP02_20_MG | ecosystem: Environmental > Terrestrial > Soil > Wetlands > Peat | place...
CCGGAGATGGCTTCAATTCGACGCACCCCGGCGGCGGTGGATTGCTCGGCGACGATTTTGAAAACGCCGATCGCACCGGTGCGGGGAACGTGGGTGCCTCCGCAAAGTTCCTTGCTATAGAAACCGCGCGGCGAGGCGGCGTCGGGAATGGTGACAACGCGAACATTCGTTTCGGGATATTTGTCGCCAAAAAAGGCGAGCGCACCGGACCGGAGCGCGTCGTCAACATTCATGAGATCCGTGCGAATCTCAAGGTCTTTGCGAATTTCTTCATTCACCTGCTGCTCGATATCGGCTAGCTCGCCCGGGTCCACCGCCGCGAAATGGGTAAAATCAAACCGCAGATGATCGGGGGCTACCAGTGAGCCGGACTGCTTGACATGCGTGCCCAGGATGTTTCTGAGCGCGGCGTTCAGCAGGTGCGTGGCCGTGTGGTTTCTCATATTGCGCGCGCGGCGCTCCGGGTTCGCGATGGTAGCGACGCGATCGCCCACGTGCAAATCCTCTTTGGCCACGATGCGGTGCGCGATCAGTCCGGTCACCGGGTAGTAGGCTCCGCGCACTTCGGCTACTTGGAGTGATTCGGAATTGTCGTACAAACCGCCGGTGTCGGCGACTTGCCCACCGGATTCGGAATAGATCGAAGTGCGATCGAGGACGACTTCGGCTTCCGTGCCGCTCTGGATCTCGTTTACCGGACCGTCCTTGGTAACGATGGCTTCGACCGATGCATCATGCGTTTTCGTGCCGAAGTAGAAGTCCGGTGCCGTTTGGAATGTTCGCGCGAGCTTTAGGTACGCGGGGTTTGCGACATCTTTGCCCACACCCTTCCAGGAAGCTTTGGCGCGGTTCCGCTGCTCCTCCAAGGCGCGATCGAAACCTTCTACGTCCAGACCCAGGCCCTGATCGCGCAGCACGTCGGTGATGAAATCAACCGGCAGGCCAAAGGTGTCATAGAGCTTGAAGGCTTTATCCCCGGCCATAACCCTAGGTCGGGTTGGATCATCGCGCTCGGCGGCGATCAACGAGGAGATGTCCTCATCGAGTCTTTTTAACCCCACCTCAACGGTCCTCTGAAATGCCCGCTCCTCTTGGGCCACGACTTTGGGAATGTGCGCACCGGCCGAACCCATCAGCTCCGGATAGGTATCGACCATCAGTTCGCGGACCGCCAGGACCAGGTCTGAAAAAAACGGTTTTTCGGGCGCGAGCAAACGGACGTGGCGCATTCCCCGGCGCATGATTTTCCGCAGAACGTAGCCGCGGCCTTCGTTCGACGGCAGTACGCCGTCGCCGATCAGGAACGTGGTCGCGCGCGCGTGATCAGCCACGATGCGGAAGGATGGGTCCGTTTCCGGGTTCTGGCCGTATTTCACCGAGGTAAATTCTTCCGCTTTACGAATCAAGGGCATGAAGAGATCGGTATCGAAGTTGGAGACCTTGCCTTCGAGGACGGCAGCGACGCGTTCAAGACCCATGCCCGTGTCGACCGAAGGTTTCGGCAGGGGACTCAATTTGCCGCTGGCCTCGCGGTTGAACTGCATGAAGACAAGGTTCCAGATTTCAACGTAGCGGCCGCACTCGCAGCCGAACGCACAATCCTTATGGCCCTGATCGGAAGCGGCGGGGCCCATGTCGCAGTGGATTTCGCTGCAGGGGCCGCAGGGGCCGGTGTCGCCCATGGCCCAAAAATTTTCCTTTAGACCAGGCACCGCAATCAGGCGGTCCTTCGGCGCGCCGGCTTTGGTCCAAAGCGACACAGCTTCGTGATCTGTATCGAGTTGGCTGCCGGGCGAGACCTCCGCGCCGCCGAAGACGGTGAAGTAGAGGGTATCGAGCGGAATGCCAAACCAATGGGGCGACGTCACCAGGTGCATGGCATAGGCGATGGCCTGTTCTTTGAAATAGTCGCCGAAGGAAAAATTGCCGAGCATCTCGAAAAACGTATGATGGCGGTTGGTGAAGCCAACATTTTCGAGATCATTGTGCTTGCCGCCGGCTCGGACGCACTTCTGGCAAGAGGTGGCGCGATGGTAGTCGCGCCGCTCGAGGCCGAGGAAGACGTCCTTAAACTGGTTCATGCCGGCATTGGTGAACAGTAACGTAGGATCATTTGCCGGGACGAGGGAGGAACTGCGCACGACGCGATGGCCGCGCTCGTCAAAAAATCGCAGGAAGGTTTTGCGGATTTCTTTCCCCGTCAAGTTGCCCTCAGAACGATCGTTTCCATGATTATACCTAGAAACATCGGCTCGAGCGGAAACGGCAGGATAGGACTCCTTAGATGAGGGCGGGGCGGCCGAGGACGATCGATCAGTCCGGGGAAGGCCGCCACGGTGGTGGCTGCCCGCCGCTGCGGCTCGGCGGCGATCCGGGACGCGATGACACCGTTCGTGCGTGCACAGGCGATAGAACTGAGCCAGAGGCTCGTGGGCGACCCTCCCGCCCGTCCGCCTTCGCGAGCACAAGGTCGTCTCGTTGTCTCTGCTTCACTGCTCTGCTGAGAACAGTCTGGCTAATTTCGTGATTGAGGCTTGGAAGAAAAGGTTATCGTCTTGTGACAGTTCTTTGCGGCCGGCAAGCGGCTGAAATGGTGCTGGATCTGGGCCCATACAGGAGCGCCAGTGGCTTGACGCGGGTTCGCAGAGCGAATCGTTATCCGGCTTTGCGGCGAGGTTTCTTCGACGTTTCCGAGGCGGCGGCTTGATCCGCCTTGGGAACGACACGCAGAAGAGGCTTCCGTTGAGCCTGCGGACGCTTTTGCGTGAGGCTCTGCTTGAGCGCGGCCAGAAGGTCGGGTGGCGCTGCCCGCGACAGGGGAGGAGCCACCACAACTTCCTGGCCCTTGGCCTTCGCTTCGATCAACGTTCGCAGGCTTTCTTGGTATTCGTCATGATACTTTTCCGGCTGGAACGGAGCGGCCAGACTTTCGACGAGCTGCGCCGCAAGAGCACGCTCCTGCTCTTTGATTTCGAATTTGTCAGCGCGAGCTTCGAGAGGCTGCCGAATCTCGTTCTGGTAGAACATGGTGTGAACCGTCAGCCCTTCCTCGCGCGCGCGAAGGATCACGATATACTCGCGGTTGTGCATGGTTACTTTGGCGATCCCGGCGTGGCCGGACTTTTGCATGGCCTCTAGCAGCAAGCGGTAACCCTTTGCGCTGGCAGGTTCTGGGGTCGCATAATAAGAAGCATCGAAATAGAGCGGGTCAATTTCGTCTAGTTTGACGAATTCCAAAATTTCCATCGTCCGCGCCGATTCGGGCTCGATCTTGTCCAATTCCTCTTCGCTGAACAGAAGATATTGGTCGTTTTCGTATTCGTAACCCTTTTCAATTTCATTTCGCTCGACCATGCGATTGCATGTGGGGCAGAACAGCGGCTGCTTTAAGCGCGAGTGACAGACCTTGTGGAGTTGATTAAAACTAACGCGCTCGGTGCGAGCTGCCGGCGACAACTGGATTTGTACGGAAACGAGACCGAACGACAGCGAGCCTTTCCATGTGGCAGCCATGGGCACTCCTTTCCACGAGGACTTCGAATGTTACGGCTTCCCGCCAGGGCCAGGCAATGGGAGAAACCGTTGTGACACCAATCTTCTATAGACGAACAGAAAGCGAAGGTGAGCGCACCCGGTTCGCGACGACGCTTCGAGCTGCTTATTCACCTTCGGGGTCGGCAAGATCGGGGAGGTCGGCGCGAGCCTTGCGGAGCTCGCTGCGAATGATCTCCGAAGAAAATCCTGCCCGCCGGAGGCTGCGATAAAGCGACTGCGTCTTGCGCTCGTCGAGGGCACTGCGTAGGCCGGCGAGGCGGCGGCGCAGCCGAGCGCGAACGAGGGCTCCCTCATCCGTTTCGGAGAAGACGCTGCCGAGAGCAGCGTCGATGTGGCCGTCCGGCACGCCCCGGGCGCGCAACTCCTGTGTGATGCGGAAGCGCCCCTGGCGGCGCTGGGTCGCATGGTGCCGGGCATACTCGATCGCGTAACGGGCATCGTCGAGGTAGTCTTGTTCGCGGAGGCGCGCGATCACCGCCGAAACTTCCGCTTCCCCCTCGGCGCGGCGTTCCAGATACTCACGCATCTCGTGAATCGAATGGGCGCGCCGGGTGAGCGCTCGAAGCGCGGAGGCGTAGAGCTGCTGCTCAGTGGAACATTTCCGCGGGGAAGAATCAGAGCGCACGACAGAAGCATAGAGGCAACCAAACAGGGAAGCAATGACGATGATTCGATGTCAGCGTTTGCCCAAGCGCTCGAACTCGTTCATGGCACGCTCCATGTCCTCGCGGGCGGCATCGGCGGAAGAGCGGATGCCCTGGACGCGCAGGTGGAAATCGTCCGGGTTCGAGGCGCGCATCAGAGCTTCCTCCAGCGTGATCAGGTTTCTTGAATACAGATCGAACAGAGACTGATCGAATGTCTGCATGCCGTACTGGCTTGTGCCGGCGGCAATCGCGTCGCGAATCATGCGGGTCTTGTCAGGGTTAATGACGCAGTCCCGGATGTAGCCCGTCGAAATCATCACCTCGACTGCGGGAACGCGGCCGGCGCCGTCGCTGCGGCGGACCAGGCGCTGGCTGATGACCGCCTTCAGCGTTGAGGCCAACTGTAGGCGAATCTGCTTCTGTTCCGGCGGGGGGAACACGGCAATGATGCGCTGGATTGTCTCCGTAGCGTCGAGTGTGTGCAACGTCGACAGAACCAGGTGTCCAGTTTCGGCTGCCAGCAGAGCCGTGGCGATAGTTTCGAGGTCGCGCATTTCGCCGACCAGGATGACATCGGGGTCCTGGCGGAGCGCGGCGCGCAGCGCCGTCGAAAACGAAGAAGTGTCGACCTCGACCTCGCGCTGATTGATAAAGCCTTTTTTGTCGCGGTGCAGATACTCGATGGGATCCTCGATCGTTATGATGTGCTCGGCGCGCAGTGAGTTGATGCGATCGATCATGGCCGCAAGCGTCGTCGATTTACCGGAACCGGTGGTTCCGGTGCAGAGAATCAGGCCGCGCTGCTCCTCACAAACCTGACCGAGAATCCGAGGGAGCTCAAGTTCCTCGATCGTCCGAATCTTCGTGGGGATCACACGTAGGACCATGCCGACGTTGCCGCGCTGCTGGAAGACGTTGACACGAAACCGGCCCAGACCCGCCACGCCGTAGGCCATGTCCAGTTCGGCTGTTTCTTTGAATTTCTGCTTCTGCCGGTTGGTCATCATGCTGAAGGCCATCGACAGCATTTCTTCCGGCGTGATGCGGGGAACGTCGGTGAGCGCACTGAGCAAACCGTCAACGCGGAGATAGGGGTGATTGCCGACTTTCAAATGCAAGTCGGAGGCACGATTTTCGACGGCACGACGCAACAAATCGTCGATATTGACGGCCATGTAGAAGTGTCCCCGTTCGGCCCACGCTAGCACTGAGCCGCCCAGCGTCGCAACAATGCTCGATCAAAGGTTTCTAAGGGCGCAACCTGTACCTTGGGACGAGGCGTTGAAAAGGCGTCTAGCGGCTTTGCCTTCGGAGAAAAATTCGGTCATACATGAAACCGGCAAGCACGCCCCCGAACAGGGGCCCGACCCAGTACACACCATGATTGGTCCAGTGACCGGAAGCCACAGCGGGACCGAAGGCCCTGGCCGGATTCATCGCGGCGCCCGTGAAGGGATACGCAAGCAGTGTGCCCATCGCGGCGGCGAGACCCACGGCGAAAACAGCGATCCGGTCGGACGCACCCTGAGTGTCTACGAAGGTGGCGAAGAAGACGAATACCCAGAGCCAAGTGGTCACGCCTTCTAAGGCCATGGCGTGGGTGCGCAAGAAATCAGGCGCAAGCGCAGGGGTGCCGAGCGCCACCGGTTCCCAGACGGAGTCGGACACGATCGACTTGATGGTGTAAGCGCCGGCCATGGCCCCGAGCAGCTGTGCCGCCCAGTAAAGAACGGTGTCGATCGACCCGAAGCGCCTCGTCACCCACAGACCGATCGTGACGGCCGGATTGAAATGGCCGCCGGAAATGTGTCCGGCTGCTGTCGCCATGATCCCGATGGCCGTCCCGTAGGCGGCCGCCAGGCCCAGCACTCCCAGGGCAGGCCTTCCGGTAGCCGTCAGGTACCCGTCGGCGCAGATTGCGCCGGTTATGACCAACACGATGGTGAAAGTTCCAAAGAATTCGGCAATGAGCTTCTGCGCGAGATTGTACATGGCTCTCGGGAAACGGGCGGATTCTACTGAAACCGGAAGGTGCAGTCAAAAAAAGGCGCACCAAACGCGCTAAGGAACGAAGCTGAAATTCTCAGAGGACTGCGGCGCCGCTGGGAACGCCCACGGGGGAAAGCCAGCCGTGGCGGTCCGACACCTGGCCACTGGTGATCGCGAAAAACTCCTCCTGGATGCTCTTGGCGACCGTGCCGCGCGCGCCGGTTCCGATTCTGACGCGATCGATCGAGCGGATGGGCGTGATTTCAACGGCGGTGCCGCAGAAGAATACCTCCTCGGCGATGTAAAGCATCTCGCGCGGGATTATTTGTTCGATCACGGGAAAGCCGAGCTCGCGGCAAAGCGTCATTACGGAATCGCGCGTGATTCCCGGCAGCGCGGAGCTGGCGAAGGGGGGCGTGTAGATCCTGCCATTCATCACCAAGAAAATGTTTTCTCCGGAACCTTCGCTCACATAGCCATTCACATCCAGCGCGATGCCTTCCGAGTAGCCGTTGGCTTTTGCTTCCATACGAATCAGTTGTGAGTTCATGTAGTTCGCGGCCGCTTTCGCCATTTGCGGAAGTGTGTTGGGGGCCGGCCGATTCCAGGAACTGACGCAGGCGTCCACGCCACTGCGCAGCGCCTCCTCGCCGAGATATTTTCCCCACTCCCAGCAAGCGAGATAGACGTCGACCGGGCAATTCAGGGGGTCTACTCCCGCGTCACCGTAGCCACGCAGCACAATCGGCCGGATGTAGCAAGCGCCGATCTTGTTTTCCCGCACCAGGTCCAGCGCTGCCTGGCACAAGGCATCGAGCGAGAAGGAGACCTCCATCCGGTAGATATGCGCCGAATGCAGCAGGCGCTGCATGTGCTCTCGCAGACGGAAAATGGCGGGGCCACGCTGGGTTTCATAGCAGCGTACGCCTTCGAAGACCGCGGAGCCGTAACTGATGACGTGCGAGAGGACGTGAATGTTCGCATCGTCCCAAGGAATGAACTTGCCGTTACACCAGATTTTTTCAGTCTTGGGAAGGCTCATCGCGCAACCCACAGCTCCCAAAACGGCGTTTTGTCGATCCGAGAGGAAATTATAGCACAGGGCTTTTGGCCTTCCGGCAACCGTCGCCGCGGACGATTCGCTGCGGAACTGCCAATTTGGCCGCCAGCCACAGGGATAGCGAGCCCTAGTCGGTGTGGTCGTCGGGTCCGCTGCGACCGGCGAGTGTCAGCCCGGAGATACGGCCCCAGGCGCTGGTGCGCCAATTGTCGGTGATTTCAGTTGCGAGAATCCAAGGTGGAATGTCCATGTAGAGATAGCGGCCGAGCGCCTGCAAATAAGGCTCGTACATGGCTCGCAGCTCGGTCAGTTGATCGAGCGCGGCTGAGTCATTTCGGAGCGCGAACCCAGCTTGCGTTAGAGTCATCCGCAGACGCTCAAAATCCGGTGCGGGCAGGCGATCGGTGAGATCTCGCGGCGGTGCCTCGCCGAAAAGCTGGGCCAGGTCCACCACCGTGTGGCGACACATCGCGAAGGTCAAGCGGGCCTGTCGTATCGATTCATTTTGGACGCAGGACAGCAGAAGGCTACAGGCATCGAGAATGGCTGTCAGCGCCGCCAGCCACGACTCGTTCGTATGCTGCGAACGGAAATAACTGACGGCGGGGTAGGAAACGTGACTTTCGAGCATGTCAGCCGAGGAGTGCTCCCAGTCATGGAGCAGTTGCTCGAGCGGCTCGGCGCCCTCGCTTCCCGAATGCCGTCGCAGAAGCTCCGTCGCGGTGGGCGGGGATCCGGCGCGAGCGTCCAGCAGCACGATATTCACCTCGCGCCTAGAAAAAGCCTGATAAATCACCGGCAAATAGCTCAGGATCAGTGCGAGAAAACCGAAGCCAAGACCGCTTTCGACCACGGCTAGCCAGCGCTCGGGCCACGTGTGCGGGATCACGTCTCCCAAACCCAGGGTAAACATCGTCGTGCCGCTCAGGTACAGGCACGTCTCAAATGTCGGGTGAGTCATGTCCTGGGTTGAATCGCTGTAGTAAAGCAGCCCGAATCCAACAATGATGACCGCGGCCCAAACGGCGAACAGAATCAGCAGAGAAAGCGGACCATAAAAACTCAGAAATGTTTCGCGGGATTTGGGCTTTTTGAAGCCTCGCGCCACCGCCTTCCAGGGAAACCACGTGCCTCGATAGACGAGTCGGGTGAGACGAAAGCGCCGTGCCACGCGGCGAGGCAAGACAACCGTTTCAAAGGCCTCCCACAAAATGACGACGATGAAAACGGCGCCAAAAATGGCGGAAGCTATCAACTCACCGGCTCCGCAGTTTCCTAGGGGACCAGGACAATCTTGCCATAAGCTCCAGTTTCCATGACCGCGACGTGTGCGCGCACCGCCTCGGCCAGCGGAATTTCCTGCCCAATGACGGGCCGAAGGGATCTGTTTTCGAGTCCGGCGACGAGCGCGGCGTGGATGCTCGTGAGCTCTAGCGGCGTGGCGTTCCATAGGCTCATGGCCAGGATCGCCCCATCCCGCGTCATGATGTCGCGGGCGTTGATCTCGGCAGTTCCCCGATTGCCGACAACTACGACGCGTCCCTTGAGAGCCAGGATGCCGAGATCGCGGCCCAGGTTTACGTTGGCCAGCATCTCCAGAATGATGTCATAGCCGCGGCCCCCGGTGGCCGATAGCGCTTCCTCGAAATGCTTCGCGGATGCATGGTCGAGAACCTGATGTGCGCCCTCGGCCATGACCAGTTGCTTGCCTCGATCGGTTCCAGCCGTGGCCGTGACACTTAGACCCGCAGCCCGGGCCAGCTGAACGGCGGCCACTCCGACGCCTCCGCTCGCGCCGTGAATCAACACGGTCTCGCCGCCCTGAGCCCGTGCCCGATGAAACAGCGCGCGGAATGCCGTGGCATAAGGGACATGCATCGCGGCACCTTGCGCGAACGAGACGTGGGCCGGCAAGGGAAATACCAGGGCGGCATCACATAGGGCTTGTTCGGCATAGGCGCCCGATAACGTCGTGGCCGTATAGACACGGTCGCCGGGCCGAAAGCGGGTCACGCCTGTGCCAACGGACTCAACCGTTCCGGCGGAATCGGTGCCCGGCGTGTAGGGAAGCGCTGGCTTCCGGGGATAGACCCCGGAACGCATGTACGTGTCGACCGGATTCACGCCAACCGCGCGAACTCTCACCACGACCTGTCCGGCGCCTGGCTTTAGGTCCGCTACCTCCTCCAGCTTCAAGACTTCAGGGCCGCCGAATTCCTTTACACGAATGGCTCGCATCAATTCCTCCCCGCGAACGGCTTCGGTCCCGATTCCATTCCTTCGAAAGCGTCGATTTCCACTTCGATGAAATTGCCAGGGCCGTGGATGCAACAAGGCTCGCTCGAGCCCAGGCTAGTGCGAATCAGGCGATGGTTTTGGCGCCAAGCTCCCGCTGAGCCTTTGGAAATTGCGGTTGACCCTGTACAGGCGGGTTCCCGCGACATTTTCCCACGCGCCAAACAGCAGAAAGGGCACCAAGGCGGCAACCGCCCAGAGCTTCGCGCGACGGGGCACTTTGGCTTCCGGTTCCCAGCGGAACAGATGGCGCGAGATTTCGAATGCGACGAAGAAACCCAAACATAGAGCCGCTACGTCTTCCAGAACCTCCCTGCCCGTCACCATGCTGGTTGTCGCCGATTCCAGGCCAGTAGCCAAATACTGCCCTGGAATAAAGAGCGCGATCCGCTGCAACCACATCGGGAAAATTGCCAGGGGCACGGTAGCGCCGGTGAGAAACAGGAAACCCATCCACACTAGGTTGTTGATCATCTGGGTCTCCTGCATCGTGTTGGTTACGCTCGCCACAATCAGGCCGAGGGCAGAGAAGGTTGCCGACCCCACCGTGACCAGCAGAAGCACGGCCCACAGATTTCCCCATGTGTGCATATGGAAGGCCCAGCGGCAGACGAGAAACTCAAACGCCACCACCGGCAGCGCCATGAAGTAATTCGACAGAATGCTCGAAGCCAGGATGGGACCCGGGCCGACCGGCGCCAGCCGGAAGCGCCGCAGAATGCCTTGTTCGCGGAAGCTGACCAGTTGCACGCTCAAACCCCAGAAGCTTCCCATGACGGTGGTCGTCAGCACAGCTCCCAAAACGTAGGGAATCCATTCGACAGCGTCTCGCCTCAAGAAAATGGCGGCCCCGAAGAGAAAAATCAGCGGCATCACCAGGCTGAAGAAAAAAAAGGCACGATTTCGCACAGCCAGGCGCAATCGAATTTTCGTCAAGGTCCAAGTGCGGCTGAGCGTTTTCATATCATTCTCTTAGCCGCCGCCCGGTCAATTCGATGAACACATCCTCAAGAGACGGCGAAAACATCTCCAGGCTCTGCAACTCATTGTTCTCGGCCTCGAGCTGCTTCACCAAGGCCACAATGGTTTGGGGCGGGCGCGCGGAATGGAGCACATAGGCGCCTTCCGATTCTCGGCAATCGGACACGCCCTCGAGGTGCGACAGCGTGCCGTTTGCCGCGGGCCGGGCAAGCCGAACCTCCAGGCGTGTGGTCCCGGCGGATTTCTGCTTCAGCTCCCGCGGCGTTCCCAGAGCTATGATTTTCCCCCGGTCCACGATCGCGACGCGGTCACACAGGCGCTCGGCTTCTTCGATGTAGTGCGTGGTCAGCAGGACCGTTTTCTTGGCCCGCCGCAGCTCTTCGACAATGTCGTAGATCTCGCGACGAACCTGTGGGTCGAGCCCGGCGGTCGGCTCGTCCAGGAAGACCACCTGCGGATCGTTCACCAGCGCCATGGCCAGCGCGAGCCTTTGCTTTTGCCCGCCGGAAAGCTCGCTATAAAAAGCATTGGCTTTCTCTTCCAGTTGAAAGCGGCGTAAGAGCTGGCTGACGTCGGCACGGTGCGGATAGAAGTTCGCGAAAAGATCCAGAGCCTCCCTGACGCGCAGCTTGGCCGGCAAGGCGGTGGATTGGAGAACGGCGCCGATCACTTCCTTTAAGCTCTCACCCGACGATTCCGGATCGAGGCCGCAGACTTCGGCGGTGCCACGGTCCGGACTTCTGAGTCCCTCCAGGATTTCGACTGTGGTTGTCTTTCCCGCGCCATTGGGCCCCAGCAGGCCGAAGACCTCACCTTGCGGAACGTCAAAGCTCACGCCCGAGAGCGCTTCGACGGAACCGTAATTCTTGTAAAGATCCTCCACGCGGATAATGGGTTTGCCCACCGAATCGATCCCTTTCGGCCAAGAGCAATACTTCTATCACACTCGCTCGAGGCGCGCGAAGCGAGGCTTGCGGGTGGGCTTGCGTTTATGGTCCGCCGAGGATTTTTTCGCGGGTGACCAACCGTAGCGCTTCAGATCGATCGCGACGCCGCCCGTCCGGACGCCTTCGGTCTCGAGTAATTTGCGCTGCAGCGCGGCATAGTGCTCGGGGACACGAATTTTTCCGCCGGCCCCCACAACGCGGTGCCAGGGAATTCCCCTGCCAGCAGGCGTGGCCGCCAAGGCGTAGCCGACGGCTCGCGCTCCGCCGGTGAGCCGGAGCGCTCGGGCCAGCTCTCCGTACGTTGAGACGCGCCCGCGGGGGATCTTTTTTACGAGCCGATATACGGGTTCCCAGGACATTTTCTTGCTCCTGCCGAGGCCACCTGCGCGATCGATCCAACATCTTAATAGTAGCGATCAGGTATTGTTGGCCGATCGCGGAACATCCGCACCGCAAGACCTTTGTTTCCTGCACCGCTCGCCTACTTGGTCGTTCCTCATGACTATTAACCGATTCGATGCAACTTTCTTCCAGCTTTTGCAATCGTACCATTGACGGCGTAGTGGATCAGACATACACTACGCCCGGTTGGCGGCCCGGCCAGAAAGAGAGATTGTTGTGGCTTTCGTTCGAAGAAAAGGCAACACCTACTTCCTGGTGCACAATGTGCGCCGCCGTGGAAAAGTGCAGCAGCTACACCTGGCAAGTCTCGGGGAGCGGCCTCACATTTCCGATGAAGTCGTGCGGGCGGTTTCGCGGAACCATCCTTTCCTCGAACTCGACTGGTCTCGCCTGCGGGAGAAAGTGAGCAGTCGAGTCGAACTGTTTGATATCCGGTCGCCGTACGTGAGGAACCTGATGCACTCGGTACGCGACCTCAATTCGGACCTGGCCGATTTGTCACCACCTCTCCTGCTCCTGACCGATCGAGCCAATTCAAGCCGGGAACTGGTGACGCAACTGCGACTGCTGCGTTCGACGCTCGACGTCAAACTCGATCAATTCGAGCGCTCCGGACGCCCCAGAGCGCAGGGCGAGCGAGGATACCGGTAGGGGGAGCGCGATAATGGGTGCGCATGCAGTACAACTTGATCCGTCGCTTCGCAGTATCGAATCGCGGGATTTTGAAGGGGGACTGCGCCGAAAGATTGTCGGGCAGGACCAGGCGCTGCAGGCCGTCGTGGATCTCTATCAAGTGTTCCGCGCCGGCCTGAACGCTCCCGGCAGGCCGGTGGGTAACTTGCTGTTCCTGGGGCCGACCGGTGCGGGCAAAACCCGTGTCGTCGAAGCCACGGCGGAAGTTCTATTCGGCGATCCTCGCGCCGTCATTAAGGTGGATTGCGCCGAATTCCAGCATTCGCACGAGATCGCCAAGCTGATTGGCTCGCCCCCCGGTTATCTGGGCCACCGCGAGACGCATCCGCTGATCACGCAGGAGGCGCTTGCCCAGTATCACACCGAAAAGCTGAAGATCAGCTTCCTGCTCTTCGACGAGATCGAGAAGGCCAGCGACGCTCTTTGGCAGTTGCTGCTCGGTATTTTGGACAAGGCCACGCTCACGCTCGGCGACAACCGACGCGTGGACCTATCGCAGACCATGATCTTCATGACCTCCAATCTCGGTGGCGGAGACATCACGGAGCTGATGACGGGCGGCATGGGATTTGCTCCCGAAGTCCGGCCTGAATCCAAGCCGCGACTGGATGAGAAGGTGGAACGGACGGCGGCGGAAGCCGCCAAGAAGAAGTTCGCTCCGGAGTTTATGAACCGCATCGACAAGGTCGTTGTGTTTCATCCGCTGCGTCCGCAGCAACTGGAGCAGATTCTTGAGATCGAGCTCGGAATGGTGCAGCAGCGCGTTCTGGAAACAGCCAGGGGCCGGTTCCTGTTCCGCGTGACCCAACCGGCGAAAGATTTCCTGCTTCGTGAGGGAACAGACTTGAAGTATGGGGCGCGGCACTTGAAGCGCGCGATCGAGCGTCACGTTGTATATCCGCTGGCGAGCTTGTTGGCGACCAACCAGGTGGCCCTCGGAGACGTCATTTCCATCGATTACCGAGAGGCTGAACCCACGCTCACGTTTCTGAAGGAGGCCGAAGGGGCGCTCGTGCCCATGGACTCGCCGGCACCGGAGCCGCTGGCGGAAGCGGCGGCCGCAAGCTCGGATGGCCGCGAAATCTCCTTTCCCACCAACGTGACGGCGGCGGCGGAGATTGCTCCCGCCGCGCCTTCCCAACGGGTGCTGCCCGTCGAGAAAGCCCGGCGCGATAAACAGTAGGAAGTAGGCCGCGGCTGATTTTGCCGACGCCTCGAAACGAACCGCGATGGTACACACCGTTTGCGCGCAGTGCGATAAACCGGAAGCGCAGTGCCGCTGCGAAAAATACTGCTGCTTCTGTCAATCGCAACAGCACATCCGCTTGTGCCTGGATGGCCTGTACTACTGCCCGGATTGCCGGGAAGCGTGCGAAATGCGCGTGGCGGATTCCGAGGCGCGGCGTCCCACCTAGACTCAAGACTGGTTCACCCGAAGCCAGCCCACCTGCTACATCGACACAGCCAGGGCCCGACTGCGAATCAGACTCATGAGTTGATCCTGGCTCACCGGAGCTTCCACCTTCAGGCGGTCGCCGCTGGCGGAAACGCGGACCTGGTCGAGCGCGCCGGCCAGATCGGGGTGTTGCTGAGATTCCTGATAGCGGCGGTACATGAGGCCGGCCTGGAGCGCTGCGGCGAGCAAATTGGCGTCGTCGGTAGAAGCGCAGGCGGCCTGAAAATGCACGTCCAGCCCATTGTCGGCAGTGGCGCTGAACATCATGGCATTGATCCGACTGATGATGGCGGCTGCTTGGGGGAACTGGCTGGCCTGTGGGACGAGCTGTTGCATGGCCAGATGCGCGTAGTTTTGGTCCATCACGCCCCAAATGACGCCGCTGCCATTGGCTTCGTTGATCAGGGGAAACAGCTGATCGTTGGTAAGAAGGCTTTCCTCAGCACCCAGGCGAACGTCAATCAATTCTTCGAGTGCCTTCCGGTGACCGAAGGCGGCGGTATTCGAGTCAATAAATGTGAACAGGATATCCCCCGGCCCGGACCCGCTGCCGAAGGCGTACAGGTGGTAGCCGTGAACCTCGAACATCGGCAGCTTTTGCTGCTTGAAACGGGTCTCGCTCGAGGAGGGGTCGAACGAGCCCAGGGCCACCCCGACCAGTTCTTCTCCCGAGGTCTTCGAGCTGTTGATCGCACCCCAGGTTAGCTCATCCACCTGCGCGTTGGGGTCCACACCGGCGGAGGATAGAAATTGTTCGAACTGGCGGAAGCGGCTCGGCAGCAGCTGCTCCCGCAGCTGCGGAAACCAGGAATACTGGCGCGCGGCCTTCAAATCGGCATATCCGAACTCTCCCACCTGCTTTGGAAACATGCCGATGACGGAGGTGTTCAGCGAGCCAGCCCGAGTGTTCGGTGGTACGGCCAGGGAGGCTAGCAGTAGGGCGGCTGCGACACTGGAAAAACGACTGGTTCGAATTCTCATCTTGTCCCCTCAGGAGCTAGTCTAGCAAATGCTTCATCGGCTGGCGGCGATCGGAGCTTCTGCGATTCTTGAGAATAACGCCCGACTCTCCTCGCTGGCTCGCTTCACGAAAATGGCGTCTGAGATCGACTCGAGGTTAACCGCCACATTTTCCAAAGCTCCCCGAACCGCCGCGGCTGCCATGAGACGGCCTACGCGAACATCTGACAACATAGACGGGCTGGACATCGATTCCAGTTGCCTGAGCTCTTCGAATACAGTTACGGCCTGGCGGGCGATTTCGAGTGGTACTTCCACTGCCTTGGTCATGGCCTGTTGCGCAGCCCGTTCGCGTCGGCGTATGTCCTCAGGGGTCTGCTGCGGCAGTCGATGGGCCGCAATCACGGCCCCGAACGCTGCCGCGTCGCGGTCCATGGCTTCGGCGAGCGACCTTGCGGCCGCTTCAAACTGCCTCACCGCCTGGGCCAAAGCGTCCGAATGCGCCGCCAATGATTTCTTGGCGCGCGAAAGCCCCGACACCATCTGCCCCAGACTGGCCGCCAACGCGCCTGCCAGAGCCGCGACCGAGCCACCGCCTGGAGCGATCGTCGGTCCGGCAATGGCGTCGAGCACCGGCTTCACGCTTGCCGCCAAACTGCGATGGTTTGTTTCTTGGGTTTCAAGCAGCGACTCCTCCAGACGGTTTTCGAACACCAGCGCCGGAGAAAAGTTCTCGATCTTTAGGAAGTAATCGGCTGTCATTTCGATCGCGCGTCTTGGTATCAGGCCGATGATCTCGCTGCCGGCGATGCCAACGCCGTAGCCCTCCGCCTCGCGTTTGACCGCTTCAAACACCCGGTGGACCGGGGTCGTCTCGAAATCGGTCAGATTCATGGAGACCTGAGCGAGATGGCGGGCCCGCAGATCGACGCCCATGGCCTTCACACCCGGCAGGCCACCGCTGGAGAACCGAATCTTCCTCGCAATGGCCTTGGCGATGCCGACGTCGGGCGAATTCAAATTGATGTTATAGGCGATGAGGAACTTACGGGCGCCCACGACCGTGGCTCCCGCGGTGGGATGCAGGCGGCTTTCACCGACATCGGGGGCGCGGTCGGGATTGTGCGGCAGCTCTTCCCGCAGCCCTTCAAACTGTCCCCTGCGAATGTCTTCCAGGTTTTTGCGATCTGCCCTTTCGGCAGCGGCTTCGTAAAGATATACGGGGATGCGATATCGTTCCCAGATTTCTTGCGCAGCCTGCTTGGCCAGAGCCACGCAGTCTTGGAGCGTGACGCCCTCGATGGGGATGAACGGCACCACATCCGTCGCACCGATGCGAGGATGCGCGCCGGTTTGCCGCGTCAAGTCGATTAGCTCGGCGGCTTTGCCGACGGCACGGACGGCAGCCTGGCGGACCGCCTCTGGCTCGCCAGCCAGTGTCACCACGCTACGATTGTGATCTCGGTCGCTTTCCTGATCGAGGACAAACACGCCGGGAACGTCGCGCATCACGGCAACGATCGCTTCCAGCTTGGCCGTTTCACGTCCTTCGGAGAAATTGGGAACGCATTCAACCAGCCGGCGCATGGTTTCCTTGAGCGATGACAACGCCGCGCTTCATGGTCATCTTGCAAAGGTTCACTCCGAAATAATACGGGATTTCGCGATAGTCCGTCACGTCGAACGCCGCCAGGTCCGCATATTTGCCAACCTCCAGGGAGCCAACTCGTCCGTGCTGGCGGAGCGAGTAGGCCGGATTAATCGTTGCGGCGATCAGCGCCTCCGCCGGAGTCATGCGAAGTTGCGCGCAAGCGAGAGAAAGAATCATCGGCATGCTAAGTGTCGGGCTGGTGCCTGGATTGAAATCGGTTGCAAGCGCGACAATGGCACCCGCCTCGATGAGCTCGCGTGCGGGAGCGTAGTTGGACGCCTGGAGGTGGAACGAACAACCTGGCAGCAGCGTGCACACGACATTGGAAAGCGCGAGAGTGCGAATGTCGCTGCGTCCGATTTTGTCCAGATGATCCGCGCTGGCGGCTTGCACCTCCACCGCCAGCCGGGCGGCTCCGGTTTGCGCGAACTGTTCGGCGTGAATTCGTGGAACCAGACCGCAGGCCCGCGCCGCCAAGAGAATTCGCCGCGCCTGAGCCACGGTGAAAGCCCCACGATCGCAGAAGACGTCACAAAACGTCGCCAGGCCAGCCGTCGCCACAGTCGGAATCCAGGCGCGCACCAGGAGATCGATGAAGGCCTGAGGACGTTTGTGGAATTCGGGCGGTAGGATATGCGCACCGAGGAATGTCTGGACAATGTCGAGAGGCTGGTCCTGGTGCAACTGCTGAAGAGCGGAGAGGATCTTTAACTCATTTTTCCAGTCCAGGCCGTAGCCGCTTTTGGCCTCGAGCGTTGTGGTACCGTGCGCTGCGAATTCGCGCAGGTGTGCGCTGGCGCGTCCAAAAAGAATCTTCTGCGATGCGCGTCGGACAGCGCGGACCGTTGCCCGAATGCCGCCGCCAGCGCGCGCGATCTGTTCGTAGGTCTTACCCGAGATGCGCTGTTCGTATTCGTGGGCCCGGCTGGACGGAAAAATCAGGTGAGTGTGGGAATCGACGAAGCCGGGCAGAACGACGCGGCCTCCGAGATCGAGTTTTTCGGCCCGGCGCACTTCCCGCAGGCGCTCGACCGTCCGCCTCGGGCCTACCGCCAGGATACGGTCGTCCCGAACCAGCAGCGCGCCGTCCTGGACGATGCCGAGTTCGCGAAGCCCGCGCCCGCGGCGGGGTACAGGGCCACGCAGCGTGAGCAATTCCGAGCAGCCGGTGATCAGCCAATCGGGCACGGCACGGGAAGGATACTAGCGCGGGAATAGTGAAATGGCTACTGCGAGCCCGGTTCGGGCGGCATCGGTATTTTCAGACCCGATTTGTCTGCGAAATCGATGGCCTCGGAATAGCCAGCGTCCACGTGCCGAGCAACCCCGATGCCCGGATCGTTTGTGAGGACGCGCTCAATTCGCGGGGTCATTTCCATGCTTCCGTCGGCCACCAGCACCTGCCCGGCGTGTAGAGAATAGCCGATACCCACGCCGCCACCGTTGTGGATGGAAACCCAGCTCGCGCCGCTCGCCGTGTTGAGCAAGGCATTGAGCAGCGGCCAGTCGGCAACGGCGTCCGATCCGTCCCGCAGGCCCTCTGTTTCGCGAAACGGAGATGCCACCGAGCCGCAGTCCAGATGATCGCGGCCGATCACGATCGGTGCCTTCAGCTCACCCCGCGCCACAAGGTCATTGAGTGCCAGGCCGAATCGCGCTCGCTCGCCGGAGCCCAGCCAGCAGATTCGCGCGGGCAGTCCCTGAAATCGCACCCGCTTCTGCGCGAGAGCAATCCAGCGGCAGAGAATCTCATCCCGCGGAAACATTTCGGTCACGAGCTTGTCGGTGCGATAAATATCCGAGGCTTCACCGGAAAGGGCGGCCCAGCGGAAGGGTCCTCGGCCCTCGCAAAACAGCGGTCGAATGAAGGCCGGCACAAAGCCCGGGAAATCGTAGGCGTTTTTCACGCCCTGCTCGTAGGCGAAGGTGCGAATGTTGTTGCCATAGTCGAAGGTGACGGCGCCAAGCCTTTGGAGCGCAAGCATAGCTTCGACGTGCCTGGCCATCGATTCCAGCGCGCGCCGGCGATACGTCCGGGGATCGGCCTGGCGAAGCTCGGCAGCCCCGGCTACGTCGAGACCCTGCGGAATGTATCCTCCGACAGGATCGTGAGCGCTGGTTTGATCGGTCAGCAGATCGGGTGCGATGCCGCGCCGGGCAAGCTCCGGAATCACATCGGCACAATTGCCGACCAGGCCGACCGATCTAGCCTCCCGCGCGCGCACAGCGTTTTTCAAAATGCGTAAGGCCTCGTCAAGATTGTGGACCATGACATCACAGTAGCCGGTCTTGACCCGGCGCTTGATCCGCTCAGGATCCACGTCGATTCCCAGGAAGGCCGCGCCGTTCAAAGTCGCGGCCAGCGGCTGGGCACCGCCCATCCCGCCCATCCCGCCGCTGGCGATCAGTTTGCCGGCGAGATCACCGCCGAAATGTTTCCGTCCGGCGGCGGCGAACGTTTCGTAAGTGCCTTGCAGAATTCCCTGCGTGCCGATATAAATCCAGCTCCCCGCCGTCATTTGGCCGTACATCATCAATCCGGCGCGATCCAGCTCGTCGAAGTGCTTCCAGTCGCTCCAATGCCCTACGAGATTTGAATTCGCAATGAGGACCCGTGGCGCGTAGCCGTGCGTGCGAAAGATCCCGACCGGCTTGCCCGACTGCACCAGCAGCGTTTCGTCGTTTTCCAGAGTGTGTAGCGAGCGAACGATGGCATGGAAACATTTCCAATTGCGGGCCGCCTTGCCCCGTCCGCCATAGACGATCAGATCTTCCGGCTTCTCGGCCACCTCGGGATCAAGATTGTTCATCAACATGCGCAAGGCGCCTTCCTGCTGCCAGCTCTTGCAGGAGAGGGTGGTGCCGCGCGGGGCGCGAACGGGTTGATAGCGAGTCGTCTCATCGGCGAGGAGCTTAGCCATATCAAATTCCTCTCGACGCATCTTATCCTATCGCGCCGGCCGATTCACAGGCTCTGATGGACGCCGGGGGGCCCTTGGGCTAGAGTGGCGTTGATGCCGCCCGATGGGCCTTCTGTTCCACAATGCTTTCTCGATACGGCCGATCGCCGTGGCGACCAATGCGCGCAGATGTACCGCACGAGCGGGGGATGGCAGTCGATCTCCGCAAGCGAAATGTTGCGGCGCGTGTCAGTTCTCGCGAGAGCTCTCGGCGAACTCGGGATTCACGCGGGCGACCGCCTGGGCCTGTTTGCGCCAAATTGCCCGGAGTGGCACGTCGCCGATTTGGCCATTCAGGGATTGGGAGCGGTTACCGTACCGGTTTATTTCCGGGAATCGTCCGAGCGGCTGAGCTACATCTTGAACGATTCCGGCGCGCGTATCGTTTTCACGGCCGGTGAAGATCCAGCGCGCACAGTTCAGCAGGTCCGTCCAGGCTTGCTCGATCTTGAGCACGTCATCTGCGCTAGCGCGCCGCGAGATTTACATGGCGACGTTTTGCGCTACGAGTCGCTGCTTCAAAATGCAGGCGACGGCGACATTTCCTCCTACCGCCAGCGCGCGCGAGCCGTGCCACCCGATCAGCTTGCCACGATTATCTACACCTCGGGAACAACCGGTGAACCGAAGGGCGTGATGCTCAATCACGCAAACCTCATTTCGAATGCGTTCGCCTTGAGCGCGGGATTCGACTTGTCGCCGTCGGATTTGGCTTTGTCGTTTCTGCCGCTGGCCCACGTCTACGAGCGCACCATTGATTACAGCTATATGTTCCGCGGGGTACCGATTGCCTACGTCGAGCAAATGGAGGCGGTGGCACAGGCGCTCGTCGAAGTGAAGCCCACGATCGTGGCAGCGGTGCCGCGCTTTTACGAGAAAATCTACGCCCGTATCATCGATGAGGGACATCGCCAAGCAGCAATCAAGCGAAAGATCTTTGATGCCGCCATTCGGATTGCCCACCAAGCCGTACCCTGGCGAGCGTACAACAAGCAAGCGTCGGCCGGCTTGCGGTTCAGGTGGAGGATCGCCAATCGATTGGTCTACTCGAAGATCCGGCAAGGAGTGGGAGGCCGCATCCGCACCTTCAGTTCGGGTGGCGCGCCGCTCGCGCCGGAGCTCGCGGAATTCTTCTGGTCGGTTGGTTTGCCGGTGTATCAAGGCTACGGCCTTACGGAGACTTCACCGGTGGTTACTTTCAATTCGCCCAAAGCCAACAAGGTGGGCACGGTGGGGCGCCCGATCCCTGGCGTCGAGGTGCGCATCGCGGAAGATGGCGAGATCCTGGTGAAGGGCTCCTGCGTCATGCAGGGGTACTATCGCAAGCCCGACCAGACGCGCGAGGTGTTCACGTCGGATGGATGGTTTTCGACGGGCGACATTGGACATCTCGACGAAGACCGCTATCTGATCATCACCGATCGCAAGAAAGAGTTGCTCAAAACGGCCGGAGGGAAATTCGTCGCTCCCGCACCGATTGAGAATCAGTTGAAGACGTCTCCCTTTATTTCGAACGCGATGGTCGTAGGCGACAGGCGGAAATTTGTTTCTGCGCTGATCGTTCCGGATTTTGCCGCGATCGAGGTTGCCGG